>Ga0265295_1000292_pt1 | contig 103756 bp, 97 predicted proteins | sample Munlansysbiofilm_FD_192503 | JGI IMG/M metagenome (GOLD analysis project Ga0265295, IMG submission 192503) | Leachate microbial communities from a municipal landfill in Southern Ontario, Canada - Methane capture system biofilm | ecosystem: Engineered > Solid waste > Landfill > Unclassified ... | reverse complement strand
ACAATGACAGACAGGGAGTCGTAACCGAAAGCTCTAAACCTAGCATCTTAACTCCAGCTCCTCTAGATCCAGTAGCTGACTGGATAGCTACTCCACAAGGTGATCACTATGGTAACTACTATGACCCAGTTTCTAAGTCTTGGGCTACTGTAACCAGAAGCACCCCCAAAACTATCTATGACCCAGCTACCCAACATATCTATGATGTACCAGCTAACTACTTAGCCATTAACCCATGGAGTACTTACCAACCAGGTGGCAATGGCAGTGCTGCTGTCATAGAGGAGGCGAGGACGAATTATTTGGTGAATAGTTATGGGTCTATTAATACCGGTAGCGGGTGGAGTAATGGATGGTCTCGCGTATTTCCATTTTGTTCAGGTATCCCAATATGGTCAATTGCAAAAGGGGTATACGGCGAAACTGCACAACGTATTCAATATACAGGAGTTTCTGGCGATACAGCAGGACAAGCGCAATTTGCGCCACCAGTAGTAACTGGAGTTTTTACCGCCGGGGAAAACGCTACTGGCTCTTTTTATATAAAAGGCACAGCTTCGGCTGGAGTAACTGCTTATTTGTATGTTCAGGCGTTGAGTGATTCAGCTTATATAGCAACGTCTTCGGCACCATTGACTCTTGATGGCCAATGGCGCAGAGTAGTTGTGCCATATACAAATCTTCCTGCCGGCACGACAAATATAGGCACAAGATTACAAGTCAATGGGATTGTCGATGGTAAATCGCTGGATATAACTGTCGATGCTTATCAAATTGAAAAGGGTGCTTTTGCTACTTCATATATTCCAACCACGACCACTGTTGCAACTCGCAACAACGATAACGTTCAAATACCAACTACAAGTTGGAGTTATCCTCAATTGACATTAGTAGCTACTTCGGCTCAAAGTAACTATCCTGGCTATGCAACTCTTATCGAAGCAAGCCTAAGCGCAACCGAAAGGACTCAAATCTCTCGTTCTCTTACCAATGCTAGGATTGGCGCTACGGCTGATGGTGTAGCATTTTCTGCCGCAGCGAGTGCTACCGGTAATGGCGTAACTGTTGGTCGATTTAATATAGGGCAAGTTCCGCAGATTTTCTTTAATGGGTCAGGTGTTGCAGGCGCTTCGGCCATAGCGACGGCGCCCGACTTGCCGGCAACGGCGATTGTTGGAACTGGCGGGATGTCTAGTAACCACTATAATGGCCCCGTAGCTCGTGCGACTATTTATAATGCCACTCTTTCCGATTCCCAGGTAACATCTCTTAACTCACTTATAAACGGACCTTAAGCGACGAAGAAACTTTTTGATATAATCAGTTAATTATGCCTTCTAAAAAAATTACTGCTCTTGATCTCTTTATCTTATTCTCGGAAAGTTTCACCAAAAACATATTTCTTAAAAATCAGCTTAAGTGATATTATGTAATAAATGAATAAGAGAGTCCTAATTGTTGATGACGAGCGTCCTTTAGCAAAGGCCTTAGAGTTAAAGCTAACTCACGAGGGGATAGAGGCAAAGGCAGTATTTGATGGTGTCGAGGCTATTGATATTTTAAAATCTGAAAAATTTGATTTAATTTTACTTGATTTAGTAATGCCGAAAAAGGATGGTTTTCAGGTATTAGGGGATATTAAAAAATTGAAAATAACCACCCCAGTGATTGTCAGCTCTAATCTTAGCCAAGAAGAAGATATCGCCAAAGCCAAAGAACTCGGGGCGGTTAATTATTTTGTAAAATCGGATACCACTTTGGCCGAAATTGTGGAACTAACCGAAAGTTATCTTACAGAATAATTATTATTTTTTCATAGAGAGAGGGGGGGCTTAAATGAAATCTGAAACTGTTCGAGAAATACTTGTTTCTCAGAATTATATTTCCGAAGATGACATGGCAAAAGCTATTGCCTATGCTAAGAAAAATAGCTCCAATCCAATCGATTATCTTTTAAATGAAGAGCTTATTGATAAAAATATATTAGCTCAGGCAATAGGTGAATATTACAAAATTCCTTATGTTGATTTAGGTAAATTTAAACCGACTAAAGATATGGTTTTAAAAACCCCAAGAGAGGTCGCCGAAAAATATAGGATAGTTTTATTCTCTGAAGAAAATGGTGCTCAGTACGCCACGGATATGGTTGAGGATGTTGAACAGCTAAGGAAAATATCCTCAATCTTGGGCAAAAAAGGTATGACCCTTCACTATACAAACAAGGAAGATATAGATAATGCCTTGTCTTTGTACAAAAAATCCCTAGATACAAGGTTCAGCCAAATTATCGAGGAGCGAAAACGTATAGCGCCAGAGATACTAGAAGAGATTATTAGTGACGCATTACTGTATCAATCGTCTGATATCCACTTTGAACCTCAACTAGATGAAGTTGTAATAAGGTTTCGTGTAGACGGTATTCTTCAAGAAGCCGGCAGAATTAAAAAAGAATATTATGAAAATATATTAAATAGGATTAAAGTCTTATCACAACTTCGCATTGATGAGCATTTTGCTATGCAAGATGGAGCTATAAGGTTTAATTCGGGTGGAGATATGGTTGACTTACGCGTATCGGTAACACCTACTCTCGACGGCGAAAAGGTTGTTCTTAGGATGCTAGCCGAATACGTAAAAGAACTGGTTCTGTCCCAGATAGGTCTTTCAGAAGGGTTTGAAAATATAATTATGGAATCTGCTAAAAAGCCATTTGGAATGATTTTAGTAGTTGGTCCGACTGGTTCTGGAAAGACCACCACCCTATACTCCATAATAAAAAACATAAACGAATCAGCCATTAATATAACAACTATCGAAGATCCGGCCGAATATAAAATAGTTGGCATTAACCAAATTCAGGTTAATCCAGCAAAAAATATTAATTTCTCCAATGGTTTAAAGTCTATAGTAAGGCAGGACCCTGACGTAATACTTGTCGGAGAAATACGCGACGCCGAGACTGCTGATATCTCTGTGAATGCAGCCTTGACGGGACATTTATTGTTTTCAACTTTTCATGCCAACAATGCTGCTACATCTATCCCTAGGCTGATAGACATGGGCGTCGAACCATTTTTAATGTCTTCTACGTTAGAACTAATAATATCTCAAAGACTAGTCAGGCGTTTGTGTGCGAATTGTAGATATTCGATTCATACAACTCGCTCTGAGATTGAAAAATCTCATAAGGGGGCCGGTAAATATTTTCCAGAAAAAGCTACTATTTATGGGGCTAAAGGTTGCCAAAGTTGTAATGGTACAGGTTACAAGGGAAGAATTGGCTTATTTGAATTAATTAAGGCCACTAAAGAAATGCGTGAATTAATTTTGAAAAATCCTAGTGCCGATCAAGTCTGGACTTTAGCAAAAAAACAGGGTTCCAAGCCAATGATATATGATGGGGTAGAAAAAATTAAACAAGGCCTAACTTCTATCGAGGAGTTGCTTAGAGTTATTTCGGGGGGCTAGGTTTTGAAAAAAAGACAAAACATTGACCAGCTAAAAAATTCTAGCTCTCTTTTTATAGGAAACGAGAAGGATTATTTTGCTGAAAATTTAGCTATGTTAGTCTCTTCCGGCATTGGAGTTTCATCTGCTATAAAAATTATGTCAGAGTCGGCCAGTGGCAGTAGTTATAAAAAAATTTTGTCAAAAGTTTCTACAGATTTAGATGAGGGTAGCCCTTTGTGGAGAGCTCTAAATGGCAGGGGCATATTTAATCGAAGTTATCTATACATGGTTAAAGTGGGCGAAGAGAGCGGCAGATTGATAGAAAACTTAGAGATAATATCAAAACAAGACCAAAAAAATAAAATGTTTCATTCGAAGTTAATCTCTGCTTTAATTTATCCATCGATTATACTATCCCTTACTGTTTTGATCGGCGCCGGTGTTATATGGTTTGTTATACCTAAAATGTCACAAATTTTTAGTGATTTAAGAGTTGATTTGCCACTACCGACACAGGTCATGATTAATATTGGTAATTATGTAAAAAATTATCCATTAGTTATCCTGGCGGTATTAGTAAGTTCAATTTTTTTGCTCATATTATTTTTTTTCGTCCCAGGAACAAAAAGAGTTGGGCAGGCTATACTATTTAGAACCCCTCGTATTAAAACGTTAATTAAAGAAGTCGAAATAGCTAGGTTTGGGTATGTTTTATTTTCATTATCTGAAGCTGGAATTCCACTTTCTGAATCCTTAAAATCAATCGAAAAATCAACAGAAATTTCACCTTATAGAAAATTTTATGGTTATTTAGTAGACAGTATAGATAATGGCGATTCCCTAGAAAAAAGTATGAAAAGCTACAAAAGGATCAATCGTCTGTTTCCGATTAATATACAACAAATGATTATAGCTGGAGAGAGGTCGGGGAATTTGATAAAAGTAATTCGAAAAATCAGCGCTATTTATGAAGAGAAGATTGATAACACAAGTAAAAATCTTTCGACTCTTTTGGAACCAATTCTCTTGATTGTTGTCTGGCTAGGGGTCCTCTTCCTTGCGATATCGATTATTATGCCAATTTATGGTCTAATTGGCGGTTTAGGGGCTATCTAGCTATGACCTGTAAGTCAAACGGTTTTACTTTAATCGAAATTATATTAACTATGTCACTTATCGCTATCACTTCTATGATTTCCGCACCAATCTTAATCGACTCTTCGAGGCGCAACGACTTAGATATATCAATTAACACCGCTGTTGTAGCGGCTAGAAGGGCTAATTTATTAGCTAGATCTAGTGAGGGTGGCAGGTCCTGGGGAGTGCATTTTGAAGGTCCTCAGCTAACTATTTTCAAATGTCCTTCAGTCGGGGATTGTACATATCAAGGCAGGTTGGCTTCAGACACCGATTTCGATGAGCAATTTGTCATATCTAGTGCCATTTCTATATCAGGAACCGTTGACTATGTTTTTGAAAAAATTACAGGCTATACAACAGGCGGAAGTACTAATTTTATTAATAACAATGACACCAAAAGCGTCTCTATCAACCCTAATGGATTAGTTAATTATTAATTTATGAATATATTTTTTAAAAAAATAGCAACAAAAAGGCCGGCTGATAGTGCCATGTCACTAATAGAAATTTTGTTGGCTGTTGCTACGTTTGCACTTCTCACGACTGCAATAGCGGGGGGTATAATTTATGGAGTTCAAGGTCCAGCTTTTTCGGGCACTAGAGGTAGGGCTCAGCAACTACTAAGTGAGGGCAACGAAGCTGTTAGGAATATTCGCGATTCAAGCGCATTTTTAAATCTAAATCCAGGCACTTTTAAATTGGATAATAGTGGAGGAAATTGGACATTAGTATCGATCAGTAATTTGGATACAGAATCAGAGATAGTAGACGGCACTTTTAAAAGGTATGTGACAATAACAGAGATTGATGGTAATAAAAAAATTACAGTTTTTGTTAAATGGCCTCAGGGTCTAATTAATAAAACAATTGAACTTAGTGGGATATTAACGAATTGGCGAGACATTGCATCCACGCCGCTAAAAAGGGGTTTATTAGTTTATAACAGTGGCACTAGCATTGCGCCTTTCTTGAGACAGTATGATGATGTGTCTAATACTTTTCTAGATTATTCCAACCTGCCAAGCGGTGGGGCGGGCAATAGTTTTAGGTTAGAGACTTCGCCAAATAAAGCTGAGGCTATTGTTGCTTATGTTGATAATGGTGGCACTCTTAGAACCATGTGTTTTGATGACTCAACCGACCAATGGACTCAAGATTGGTCCGTGAGCGTCGGTGGTGACGGTAGTGATCAAAGGTTCGTAGTATCCTACGAGAGCACCTCTGGCGATGCGTTTATTGCCTACACTACCAACAACTCGACTACAAATGAAATTGCTTACAGGACTAAACCCGGTAACGCTTCTTGCGGTTCTTCAAATTGGTCTAATGCGACAAATTACGATACAGTCAGGACTTCTGGTCAAGTTCGCTGGATGATAGCTAAGCCAGACAGAAGATCTGGCCAGGATAGGATTTTTGTTGCTTGGTCTGATACAAACAATGATTTATCGGCCGGTGTTTTTAATGGCTCTAACATTGGTGGCGAACCATCTACAACTTTTGAGTTGAATTTAGAGTATGTTAGCGCTATTCAGGACACCAGATCTTATGATCTAGCCGTCGAATCTGCCAGTGGTAATGCTATGCTGGTCTGGGCGCCATTTGGCGGTAGTTGTACTGCGAACTCAACTAGCTTAACAGCCTCTTGTATGAGATATTCAAGATATACTACTGCTTGGAGCGCACCAGCAACAGTCCCGACTGTTGCTGATAGGGGAACAAATATTGATATTTCCGCCAACCAACTTTTAACTAGTAATGAGATAGTTTTAGGGGCTGTCTGCAACTCTTCTAATGATCTTTCCCTAGCTTATTGGTCAGGCTCGGCTTGGATTGGCAGGGCTAATCACGACACTTCAACTGCCGCCCTATCTCCTTATCGAAAAATGGTTACGACGGCTTGGCTAAGTTCTGGGTCTACAAGTAGGAGCATAATTAATTATTCAGACTCGAACTCGAGAGCGGTTGACTGGGTAGTTGGTGTTAATGGAATTTTCACGACTCAGCGTGACTTCGTTCCAAGCCCAAGAATGAACAGAGTACAATCTTGGGCGGACTTAAAAGTTGACCCTAACTCTTTAGATCGATTAATTTACATAACTGCCGATGGCGCGAATGACTTGCATGTAAAAACACTAACCATGACTTCGGGACCTACTTTCTCTTGGTCTGACACTGGCTTACCTAACCCTATTGAAGCTGACTTGCCTAATAACATAGGTAATCCTTTTTCATTTAGCTTTTGGAATGTTATACCGGAGATTTAGGCTATGAATGTGAAATTTAAGAATAGCGGAATGACAATTATAGAATCTTTATTATATTTAAGCCTCTTGACGATAATGGTGGGGTCAATGTCGTTATTTGTTAATATGTCAATATACAGCAGAGTAAAGGGCCAGGTTATTGGCGATGTTGAGTATAGCGGCGCTTTTGCTCTTGATACTATTAATTACAATATCAAAAATGCCAAGTCTATCACGGCTCCGACTGTAGGGGTTTCTAATAATAGCTTAACGCTGACAGACTTTAATTCAGATGTTATTAGCTTTAGACTAAATAGTGGCAAGATAGAGATGCAAGTTAATAGCGGTGCGTACCAAGCGATAACCCCAAATAAAATTTCAGTTAATAATCTGTCTTTTACTAATAATGCAGTTTTGAGTGGCGATAGTATCGAGACCGAATTTGATATGAGCTACATCAATAATAGTGGTCGCAATGAATATACTTTTAGCAAAAATTTTAAGAGTTCAACGAGCTTGAGGTTGTAGCAATATGAAGACTCAAAACGGTTATGTAGCGTTGATGACAGTAATAGTCGTTGGGGCGATTTCTTCTGCCATAGTTGTGTCACTCTTAACTTTTTCGATTATTTATAATAAAAATTCTATTACCAAAAATAATTCTCAGACTGCTCTATCTTATGCGGAAAGCTGTGCCGAAGAAGCGCTTAGACTAGTGCGCCTAAAAACTTATAGCGCTTCGGGTAGTCTTGATATAAATGGCGACACCGTAGATGATTGTAACTATAGCGTTACTGGATCTGCGCCATCTCTTACTATTACATCTTCTAATATACCCAACTCTTCAATCCTATCTGTCAAAAAACTTCAAATAATTACCAGTGCCGTCTCGCCGCGAATAAACATTCTATCTTGGAAGGAGGTGCCTTAATCTAGTATACACAAGCAGTATCATGGTATAATCAATTTAAATTTTATAAGAACGGGAGGGTCATGAAGGAAACTTTAAAGCGCAGTGCGGGTATAACTAGCGTCTTATCTAGCTTTTTATTCGCCGCTCTACTTTGGTGGTATGCTACTCAGGGTTATAGCGACGAGCCAATTAACTGGATAATTTTAATCGGCCTAGCTATAATAGTTATGGATATATTAACAATATGGTCGTTATCGACTCAGTTTAAGAAAACTAAAAAGAAAGGTAGAAAATAATGAAATCCAAAAAAGGTTTTACGCTTATAGAGATCCTGCTTACTATAGCAGTCATAGCGATATTGGCGGGTATAGTAATTGTAGCTGTAAACCCCTTCAAGCAACTAATGGACGCGCGTAACACTCAGCGAAGTGCTGACGTGACGACTATCTTGAATGCTGTATATCAATATACTGTTGATGAAGGAGGGAATTTACCAGCGACCATCACCAGCACCCCAACCGCAGTGTGTGCAACCGGCGGAACCTGCACAGGCTTAGTTGACTTATCAGTTTTAACTGCTGGCGAGAAATATTTGACCGCCCTGCCTAAAGATCCAAGTACCGGTACGGCGAACTCTACTGGTTATAATATTTCAAAAAGCGCCAATGGTCGTGTAACTGTTTCAGCCCCAGCTGCTGAAGGCGACGCAACAATAAACGTAACTCGATAAAAAAAAGGGGGGTATAAAAATAATGAAATCTAAAAAAGGCTTTACACTAATCGAAATCTTACTAGCTGTAGCTATTATCGCTATCTTGGCCGGTATCGTTATCCTAGCGGTCAATCCGCAGAAACAATTACGTGATGCTAATATTGCTCAACGAAAAGCTGATGTCAACACGCTACTTAGCGCAGTTTATCAGTACGCAGTTGATAACAAAGGGCAAATGCCTGGTGTTAATATTCCAGTAGACCCAGATTCAGCGATTGAAGTCTGTACTTCGGCTGTATCTGCTACGTGTACTGCTGCAAACTTAGCTGATTTAAGCTCACTGATTGCAGCTCAAACGTATTTAACAGCCATACCAGTTGATCCTGCCGGTAATGCAGTCAACGGCGCTGGTTATACTATAGTCAAGACCGCCAATAATCGTATTTCGATTACTGCGCCAGCTGTCAACGGCTATGAGGCCTACACTGCAACAAAATAAAATATTTAATAGATAAAAATCGGGGATACTTTTTGTGATAAAAATAAAGAAATTTAGAACAAGACTAAGTATCCCTATATTTTTATCTATAGTTTTCTTTGGCTTAATCGCAACTTATATAGGCGCCCTTTATGTCTACAATAATTTAATTGATAATCAGAAAAAAGATCTGGAAGTTCACCTTAAAATCACAGCTAGACAGGTGGGCTCAACCTTGCAACGGATTGTTAATATTAATAACGCTATATCTAGTGAAGGGGATGTAATAAGTTATTTTCAATCTAGTCATTTTGTTAGACAAAATATAAATAAAGATATTACCGAAAAGATAAATAATTATTTTACTAATTTTGATATAAAATCACTATCTTTAATTGATTTAAATGGCGACGAAATATTTTCAACAGATAGCCAAACTTCAAATCAAAATCATTCTGATAAAAACTACTTTAAATCTGCACTGGCAGACAAGTATTGCCCAGAATCCCTTATAGATCAAGATGACAACAAGCTCTATTATTATTTTGCAGTTCCAGTCAAGGAAAATTCATCAATAATAGGTATCTTGCTCACGAAAATTAATCCTGAATATTTACACTCTTATTTAAAATTGGAAAATCTTGAAGCAGGTTCTCGCACAATTTTTGCTGATAAAAATGGCGTAGCCTTATACTCTTCAGATGACAAAGATAATTACAGCTATTTGGGTGATGTTAAGTTAACTGAATCTGAAAAATTACTTGTTGATAATCAATATAATCAACAAGTAAAACAACATCTAACATACGATGTCCTACAGGACTATATTCAATCTCGATCTAAAGATGTTAAGATATTCGATTACAGCAGTAAACTTGATGATAGGTCGTCGGAGATACTTGCAATAACAAATGTAGGTGATTGTCTATTTTATGTTATTTATGAAATTAACAAAGATACGTTTGTCTTTGGAGCTATACGAGTGGCCTTGGTCTTGGCCGGTTGTATCGTAACGTGCGCCGTTTTAGCCTTAGTAATAATCCTAGTGCTGCTTGATCGAAGTGTTAAGCCACTAAAAACCCTCGAAGAGGCTGCTAGAAAGATTGGTTCGGGAAATTTTAACGTGGGCATTGACATTAAGACTGACGATGAGTTTAAGCGTCTAGCTGAAGTTATCGTAAAGATGGAAGCTGACCTAAAAGATATCTATGCAAATCTTGAGCAAAAAGTTAAAGAAAAGACGGCCGATTTGGCTAAATTCCAAATGGCGGTTTCTAGTACGTCAGAACATATCGTTATAACCGACAATAATGGGGTAATAATATTTGCTAATAAAGCGGTCTCTAAGACAACGGGCTTTTCTAATAAAGAAGTAATTGGCAAAAAAGCTGGCTCCAAAGATCTATGGGGTGGTCAAATGCCACCGGATTTTTATAAAAAATTATGGGATACGGTTTGTAAGCATAAAAAGCCATTCGTTGGCGTTATAAATAATAAGAAGAAAAACGGTGTGCCTTATGTGGCGGCAGCTATAATATCTCCGATATTAGATGAAAATAATGAGGTGATTTACATAGTTGCCACTGAAAGAGATATAACGAAAGAGGCTGAAGTCGATAAGGCCAAGACTGAATTCGTCTCGTTAGCATCTCATCAACTGAGAACGCCACTATCTGCCATTAATTGGTATACAGAGATGATCCTAAATGGCGATGCCGGCAAAATTACTTCGGACCAGAGAAAATATCTAGACGAAATATACAAGGGCAACAAGAGGATGGTGGATTTAGTTAACTCGTTACTTAACGTTTCTCGACTAGATTTAGGCACTTTTGAAATTGACCCTAAACCAACAGTTATTCACGAAGTTTGTGCTGATGTGTTTGAAGAGATGGAACATACTATCGAAGAAAAGAAGCAAAAACTTATCATTAATTGTCCAGGTGACGCACTTAAGATTAGTGTTGACCCTAAGCTTATGAGAATAATTATTCAAAACTTAGTATCAAATGCAGTTAAATATACGCCTGAAGGCGGAACCATTACGGTTGGCTTGAAGTATAATAAAAAAGATGAGAAAAACACCTACGTAATCACCGTATCAGATAGTGGCTACGGTATTCCCAAAAATCAACAGTCGAATATTTTTGAAAAGTTGTTCCGAGCTGATAATGTCAGGGCTATGGACGCCGAGGGGACCGGGCTGGGTCTTTATATAATTAAAGCTATTTTGGATGAGGCGGGTGGAAAGATATCCTTTAAGTCGACGGAGAATAAAGGGACAACCTTCACTGTAGTTTTACCAAAGGATGGTATGAAACAGAAAACCGGTACCAAGAAAATTAGTTAAACTAAAAGGAGAAATAATGACCAAAACCATACTTGTAGTAGAAGACGAAAAATCCTTGAGCTTTGCTATTGAGGACAGTCTAGTGCGTAATAATTTCAAAGTTCTAAAAGCAAATAGCGAAGAAGGTGCGACTAAGATTTTAAATACAGGGCAGAAAATTGATGCAGTTTGGCTTGACCATTATTTATTGGGTAAAAAAACTGGACTAGACTTTATGCGTTTTTTAAGACAAGATGAGAAATGGAAAAATTTACCAGTTTTTGTTGTAACGAATTCCGTAGGTGATGATAAAATTTCTAGTTATAACGTAATGGGGATTGAGAAGTATTTTGTCAAAAGTGACAGCACGCTAAGCGATATCATTGACTCAATTAAAGATTCTATTTCCTGATATGATTATTTAACTATGTCCATGTCTTCTAAGAAAATTATCGCTTTTGATTTTGATGGTGTTATCGTCGACAGTCTAAAGTTGTCCTATAGTATAAATAAGGATTTTTTGCCCGATCTTCGTTATGAAGATTGGTGCACATGGAGTGAGGGTAACTTTCACGAAGTTATTAAAAGCCGGGATGATATAAAGTTCTTGTCTAGCGATGAAGGCTACGATTATTTTAAGGAAAAATACGACCAAGAGGTGGTTAATATATTGCCAGTCGATGGCATAAAAGATGTATTAGAAAATATGCACCAATATTACACTATGGTTGTAGTCTCCTCGAACAGCCAAGAATCTATAGAACTATATCTGAAACGGCATAACTTTTTCTCTTATTTCGAGGATATTTTAGGAGAAGAAACTAGTCGAAGTAAAGTTGAAAAGTTTAAGCTCATCTTGAATAAATATAATGTTAATTCTGATGAAATTGTCTTGATTACGGATTCGCTGGGAGATATTAAAGAAGCAAATGAGTTAAAAATAAAATCCCTGGCAGTGCTTTGGGGGATTCATGATCACAACACTCTTCAAATTGCATCTCCTCATTCAATTATATCTGAACCAAAAGGTATAATTAAAGCTGTAGAATCTGTCTGGGTATAGGCTATAATATTTAGTATGCTTAAAGCGTTTATACAAAAAAAACTAGAAACTTACGTTAAATTATACTTCGCGAAACATCCAGAGGTAAAATTAATCGTTGTAACCGGTAGTGTTGGTAAAACAAGTGCAAAGCTAGCGATAGCAACAATATTAAGTGAAAAATTTAGAGTTAGAGCCCACAGTGGCAACCATAATAGTTTTTTAAGTGCGCCACTGGCCATCTTGGGAATAGAATACCCTAAGAATATTCGAAATATTTTTGAATGGCTTGCGGTGTTTCGGTCTGCTAAAGAACGTATTAAAGCTCCATCTGACATAGATTTTATAGTTCAGGAGTTGGGTTCTGATAGAGTTGGCCAGGTCCCTCATTTTGGAACTTACTTAAAGCCCGACATAGCCGTCGTCACTGCAGTTTCGGCTGAGCATATGGAATACTTCCAAACCATAGACGCAGTTGCAAAAGAGGAGCTTTCGGTCTCAGACTATTCGGAGCTAACATTTATCAACAGAGAAGATATAGACGGCAAGTATGCAGAATATATTACTAGTCCTGACATTCAAACTTACGGTACGACTGTTAGCGCTGAGTACAATTTTTTAATTTACGACTATTCTGCCAAAGATGGTTATAGCGGTACTATGTCTATTTTAGAGCTAAAAAAACCGTTTAAAGTTAATATAAAACTAATAGGCGAACATAGTCTAAGGCCGGTGGTTGCAGCTTCAGCAATAGGCGCAAAGTTTGGAATGACGCAAGGTGAGATTATCTCTGGCATCGAAAACATAAAGGCGGTGCCTGGCAGGATGAATCTCCTCAATGGCGTTGATAAAACCGTAATAATTGATGATACATACAACTCTAGTCCGCTAGCGGCCCAGTCGGCTATAAGGGAGCTATATAAACTAGATGCTCCGATGAAAGTGGCGGTTTTAGGCAGTATGAACGAATTGGGCGTTACCTCTCGGGCTGAGCATGAAGAACTTGGCAAAATGTGCGATCCAAATCAATTATTGTGGGTGGTTACGGTTGGGAAAGAAGCAAATGATTATTTAGCTCCAGCCGCTAAATCAAGAGGTTGCCAGGTTAAAAGCTTCTCCTCGGCAATCGAGGCGGGCGGTTTCGTTAATAGTGTGGTAGAGCCCGGCATGGCGATATTATTTAAAGGCTCACAAGGTGATATCTATCTTGAGGAGGCTGTTAAAATTATCCTTAGTGACCCTAGGGACGAGTCACGCCTGGTTCGTCAGTCTGAAAAATGGAAACAGATAAAAAATAAATTTTTTTCTAAGTTTTAAGCAAATAAAATGTGCGCTTGTCTGATTGAATAAGCTTATGTTAAGCTTATATTAGTATTGCATAAAAAAGGATTCATATGCCAGAAGAACCTAATAATAATAGCCCCGAACAGCCGATTGAAGTAGGGGGCAATGATCAGTTAAATAATTTTAACAATGAGGCTCCAGTTTCAATACCTGATATAGAGGTTATGACCGAAACTACTAGTGTCGAGCCTTCGATTGATGAGCCTACTGTCGCTGTTGATCAAACGTTTAATCAAGAATTTTCTAGTGAGGCCCCAAACCCCAGTGAAGCTCCCGCTTTCGGTGAGGCTCCCGCCCCAGAAGAACCAGTAGATTCGCCTACTAGCCCTGAAATTTTCAATACTCCAGAAGCTAGCAGCCAGCCTGCTAATGATTTTGCAACTAACCCTGTCGTTGATGAAGAGCCTGCTCCAACAAATGCGCCAGTGATGACGCCAGAATCTTTGCCAGTTCAATCCGCTGGTAGCGAACCTGTCCTACCTCCAAGCCCAGAAGTTTCTTCGAAAAATAAGCTACTAATCCCAATCCTAATTGCCGGTATTGTGGTGGTAGTTTTAGCTGTAGCTGGATATTTTTTGGCTAAATACCTATTTTAGGTAACTTATAAGAGGATCTATGAGATGGATAAAGAAAACAACAACCTAGACCCAGAACAGCGAGAACAAATAGAGCAACTAACCTCAGGCCAGGATGTTCAATCATCTGAGACGGTAGTAGTTGATCAACAACCACCGCTGGAAGTATTACCAAAAAAACAGCTATTAGGCCTGCCTAAGAAGGCGTTGATTCTTGTGGTTTCGCTCGTTGCTGTTTTGATACTTGGATCCACCTTGGTTGGTGCGGATTTATGGTATCAAAACCCTAAAAAAGTGCTCAATGATTCAATCGTTAACGTTTTTATGGCCAAGACTTCGATTTACGATTTAAAATTAGATGTTACAAACGAAGTAGGGGCTAGCGAACAGTCTAATTTTAACGTACGGTTGAGCGCTAAACAGATTAATGCAGCCGGCGCATTGGACGCAGACTTCACCGTTACTGATGAGGGTGAAAAATATACGGTTGGAGCCGAAGCCTTGCTGGATAGTAAGGGCAATCTGTATTTCATGGTCAAAGATATTAAAAGCATCGTTGATAAACTTAAAGAAGAGTATGGTGTATATTTAACTCCAGATATATCATCAGCTATCGACAAGATTGTCGCTAAAATCGATGGCACATGGGTAAAGGTGTCTAGTGACGACCTAAGCACCTACCGTGAGGATTTGAAAAAATCCAAAGAATGTGTCAATAGCTCTCTCAATAAATTTAAAAATGATAAAACTATGGCGCTAGAAGTAAAATCTGTCTATGAAAAAAATCCATTCATAATTATTGATAAAGAACTTGGCTTTAAGGATGGTAATTTTGGCTACGAAGTCAAAGGAAGTAACCAGAATCTAAAGAATTTCTTAGATGGATTTAAAGAGACTGCTTTATATAAAGACCTAAACACTTGCGACAATAATATAAAAATTGATACAACTGATATGGGTACGTCGGAAGACGTCAGTGAAAATGCTCCGACTGTGACGCTTTGGGTTGACCCTTGGTCTCATCGGATTAGTCAAATAAACGTAAAAGATAATGAAGATAACTACGACTTGTCGTTAACCACCTTGATGCAATATGACAAAAAATTCGATATCACTGCACCTAGCGAATACATATCATTATCCGACCTGCAGTCTTATGCAGAAGAGTTAATGAAGTCTTTTTATAGTGCGTCTTATGATACGGTTACTCCAGAACCTATCTAACTGTCATTAATGGTGTAATTTTGTTATACTACATCTTGTGAAGCGTTATAATCCGACTGAAATTGAACCAAAATGGCAGAAGCATTGGGAAGAAAACGAGATATATAAAGTTGATTTTTCTGATCATTCAAAGCCAAAATATTATGCTTTTAGTATGCTCCCTGGTATTACAGGTGCCGGAATTCACACCGGTCATGGTAGGACTTTCCAATTCAGCGACATCAAGGTGCGCGCTAAGCGCCAACAGGGTCATAATGCCTATCATCCAATCGGTTGGGACTCTTTTGGGCTACCGGTTGAAAATTATGCCATCAAAATTGGGAAACAACCTCGTGAAGCCCATAATGAGGCCTTAGTAAATTTCAAACGCCAATTAAAACGTCTTGGCTATAGTTACGATTGGTCCAAAGAAATCAGTACGGCCGATCCATCATATTATCGTTGGACACAATGGGTATTTAATCAGTTGTACAAACACGGTTTAGCTTACCAAAAAGAAAGCGCTCAGTGGTGGTGCGAGACCGACCAGACTGTCCTCGCTAACGAGCAAGTTGAGGGTGGCAAGTGTTGGCGTTGCGGCAACCAAGTCACGAAAAGAAACCTAAAGCAATGGTTTTTCAAGATTACCGAATATGCCGAGGAGATGCTGGAAGCGACGGACGATCTGGACTGGACCGAAAAAGTTAAAGTTATGCAGAAAAATTGGATTGGCAAATCTGAGGGAGCCGAAGTTGAATTTAAAGTTGATGGTCGAGATGAAATTATTACAGTTTTTACGACTCGTCCCGATACACTGTTCGGTGCGACTTATGTCGCTTTAGCGCCCGAACATGAGTTAGTCAACAAGCTAGCGACCGATGAAAATCGCCAGGCTGTTGACAATTATATCGACGAAGCCGAGCACAAATCTGAAGTCGAGCGTATGGAAGAGTCTCGCGAAAAAACCGGCGTCTTTACTGGTAGCTACGCTATCAACCCAGTTAATGGCGAAAAACTACCGATTTGGGTGGCAGACTATATTCTTAGTAGCTATGGCACTGGTGCAATTATGGCGGTCCCGGCTCACGACGAACGTGACAATGCTTTTGCGGAAAAATTCAAAATTCCAATCATAGAAGTGATCAAAAGTCCGGAAGATATGTCGGATGTGAAATTCTACACCGGTGAAGGTACGTTGATTAACTCAGGAATTTTCGATGGAAAACAGACGAGTGAGGCTCGTGAGGAGATCGTCGCTTGGCTAGAGCAGCGTAATATGGGACGTACTAAAACGACTTACAAAATGCGCGACTGGTTAATAAGTCGCCAACGCTATTGGGGCGCTCCAATTCCAATCGTCCACTGCCCCGAGCATGGCGCCGTGTCAGTGCCAGACGACCAGTTGCCGGTTATTTTGCCAGAAGTTGAAGATTTCAAACCTCACGGTGGGGTAACCTCTGCATTAGCCAATGTCCCTGAATGGGTGAACACGACCTGTCCGACCTGTGGCAAGCCCGCTAAACGCGAAACTGACACGATGGATGGATACGCCTGCAGTAGTTGGTATTTTTTACGTTATCTCGACCCATTTAATGATAAGCAAGCTTGGGATCCAGAAGTCGAAAAATATTGGGGCCCAGTTGATTTCTATAACGGCGCCGATCACGCAGTCGCTCATTTATTATACTCGCGTTTTTGGATGAGATTCTTTTATAAATTGGGCTTGGTTGGCACGCCCGAGCCGTTTAAGCGTATGATGTACAATGCTTATATTCTAGCTAGTGACGGCACCAAGATGAGCAAGAGCCGAGGCAATACAGTTGACCCCATGGAAATTATGGATAGTGGCTACGGCGCGGACAGTCTGCGCGTTTACGAAATGTTCATTGCACCATACGATTTAGAGGCGCCATGGGATGTCAGAGGTGTTCCAGGGGCTTACCGCTTTCTCAACCGCATTTGGACGCTAACACAGCATTACTTGGAGAGTGGCGAAATTACGCCTGATAGCTCTCTTGAAAATGAGATTTTATGCATTGCTCATCGCACTATTAAAAAAGTCACTGCCGACATTGAAGATGAAAAATTCAATACTGCCATTTCGTCAATGATGGAGGCGGTTAATGGTTATTATAAATTGAATGAGAAACAGCCGATAGGTAAGTGTACCGCCTGGACTTTTGCGATTGAAAGCTTATTACAAATTCTAGCACCTTTCGCGCCGCATATTGCTGAGGAACTTTGGCATCAGATGGGTCATGAAGACACAATTCATATTGATCATTGGCCAGAGTGGGATAATAAATACTTGCAAACCGACTCAATGACCATCGTCGTCCAAGTCAATGGCAAATTGCGCGCCAAAATAGAAGTATCTAAAGGCACATCAGAGCAAGATGTTAAAAAAATGGCGCTTGATCAAGAAAATGTCAAAGCTTTTGTGGGCGATAAAGAGCCGACCAAGATTATTTTTGTTCCTGGCCGGCTAATTAATATAGTCGTCGGTTAATTAAGGCTTGTCGACACTTTCTGGTATCACGATAGTTTCATTAGTCCGTAGACCATCAGATAGGGCGTCGGTGTTTTCCGGCATTGATTCTATATGGGCTATGGCATCCCTTTTATCTATAGCCTCAACGCCTTCAATGGCACTAGCAGCGTCCCAAAGACCGTCACCCTCTTTTACTTTATATTCCGTGGTTGTTGGCGAGAATTCTGGACCATCAGCCAAATTTTTAAATTCATTTACGCCGTAGGCTGTTGCCGCAAGGATTAACGCAGCTGCGCCTATTTTTTTAAGAGCCAAGTATTTTGGCTTGTTTCGCTCTTTTTCTGGGGTTGATCGTACGACTTGGTTTAATTTGTCTATTTGTTTTTGATTCATTATGGTTTCACTATAACACTAATGCTTTTAAATGTCAAGAACGGTGACATAAATATACTTGAGATGAAACCTGCTATCGGTTATAATGTAGGTAAGTTTTATTATTATAACCTACAAAAGGAGTTCTTTATGGGTCAACCCAAAAAACAATCTAGCCCTCGAAAAACTGGTACTCGCCGTAGTCATTTGCGACTAGAGCTTGCTCGCCGAGTAAACAAAACTTCACCAGTTAAAGTTCGAACAACCAAGCGTGAATCAGGCAAGGCGCTTTCATAATCTTGTCACACCTTTAAAGTTAAAATTAGAAAGAATCAAATGCTATGGCATCTAACCGTCATCTAGGTCGCATCGTTGCTCTGCAAACGCTTTACGAATATGAATTTCGTGATTCAGCCAAAGACGAGTCTGTGGATATTGATGAGATATTGTCTCGAAATTTGCAAAGGTACGAAACGACCATAGAAGATAAGAAGTTCGTTGAAGATTTAGTGAATAATGTTATTAAAAAGCGAGCTGATTTGGATGGTAAATTACAACCGATTGCACCTGACTGGCCAATTGACCAAATAGCCAGGGTTGACTGTAATGTCTTGAGGATTGGCTTGTACGAGTTGCTTTATCAATCCAAGATAATCCCACCAAAGGTTGCGATTAATGAGGCAGTTGAACTTGCAAAAGCATTTGGTTCTGATAACTCAAGTAAGTTTATAAATGGTGTTTTAGGCACTGCTTATAGAACGCTTGTGGAGGATGAAACCAGTGGCAGTTCCAAAGTTTGAAAAAGTAAAAAAATATTTTAGTGGTAAAAAATCTCAAATCCAAGAGATTGTTCGTGAACCGACCTCTGGCGGTATTATATTCCGCCATGGCAAAGATGGTGGGGTCGAGATCTTGTTAATTCAAGATGGTAAGGACAGATGGACAATTCCTAAGGGTCACATCGAAGAAGGCGAAACCGCTGAACAAACCGCTAGGCGAGAAATTTCTGAAGAGGCGGGTCTAGAAAATGTTGAAATGCTGGGCTGGCTTGGTAAAATACATTTTCGCTATCGTCGGATAGACAAGCTTGTTTTAATGACCACTCAGATTTATCTCGTTAGGGCCTCGGATCAGTCTGATAACATCAAAAAAGAAGACTGGATGAAGGGGATTAAGTGGTTTAAGTTCAACGAAGCGTTGGACGTTATTGAATATGAGGACATAGGCAAGTTGATGTTATTGGCAATGAAGAGAATTAGGCAGGAGAAGTTATAATGAGCGGCATGCAAGTGGCCCCGTATCAAGAATTTGCTAGAGAAAAACTAGGCTTTGACTTTCAAGATATTCAATTGTTAGTCACAGCTTTGACCCACAGAAGTTATGTTAACGAACATAAAAAAAGTGTTAGTGAACATAACGAAAGGTTAGAGTTCTTAGGCGACGCAGTTTTAGAATTAGTGGTAACTCACTTTTTATATCAAAACTTTTCTGAGCCGGAAGGTATTTTAACAAGTTGGCGCGCAGCTCTAGTTAGGACTGAGAGCATCGGGGAGGCTGGAGCAAATCTTGGCTACGAACCCTTGATTAGGATGAGCCGCGGCGAAAAGCATGGTAGCGATAGGGCGAGGCAGCAAATTTTGGCTAATGCTTTTGAGGCGGTTGTCGGCGCAATCTACCTGGACAAGGGTTATGATGCTGCTTCCGAATTTATCCACAAAAATATTATTTCTAAGTTCGATACTATCCTGGAATCCGGTAGCTGGCGCGACCCAAAATCGCATCTTCAGGAGGTTTCGCAGCGAATTGATAATTTAACTCCACGCTACAAAGTCATAGAAGAGACTGGTCCAGATCACGACAAGATATTTACCCTAGGGGTCTATGTTGGTGATAAGCTAATGGGGACTGGCACTGGTCACAGCAAACAGATTGCTCAACAAGAGGCTGCTCGCGCCGCCTTAGACAATTATATAAAACAAAAAAATTAGAAATAGAGTTCTGAGTAAATATGCCGCCTTTACTATTATAGAGGTACTAGTAGTAGTTGTGGTTATAGGAATCATATCCAGTCTAGTTATTGTTGTGTTTGTTGGTATAACAAAAAGAGCCACGATAGCATCGCTAGAGGCCGACTTGGCTTCTAGCGCTAGGACACTTATATCCTATGGAGGTGAAAAGAGTACTTATCCAGTTGCGGTCTCAATGGATTGCAATACTCCTTCCACTCATCAGCCCAGCTCTGTATCAATTGATCAATGTCACCAGCTTAAGCTCAGCTCTGGAAACGAAATAAGAAGCTATAACAGCACCGGTCAAACTTTTCTTTTAGTCTTAGAGAATGGCAAAAACATATTTGGGATAACTGATAGTACACAGCCGACGGAAGCTGAAGAGGTGACGAGCGTGGAGCTTTCGGGCGGACCAGTAGCTGGTAGTGTGTTGACTGCTAGTACTATGCCATCGAATGCTACGGTGACACACCAATGGCAAAGGGCCGATACACCGGACGGTATTTACGGCGATATTTCAGGCGCTGATAAAAAAACCTACAACTCAACTGAGTTAGATATTAATAAGTATATAAAAGTATCAGCCGTTGGCACCGGTCTTTCATCGGGCGAAAAGATTAGTGGACACATTGGCTCCCTTACTAGTCCGTGGATAGATGGGCGCGCTGGTTCGGCGTTGGCGGGCAAACAAGTCTATTATAAAGATTCAGGCTCTGAAAACTGGGGGCCTTATAGTACTTGTTCTTACCAATGCTCTGCAACAGGTGAAACTTGGCCTGGTTATGAAGTTAGACGCGTTCTTCTTGCTAGCAACGATACCAACTTTACTTCGCCCAGCTTTCCTGCGCGTCAATCGTGTAAAAATATTGGTGGACGCTTGCCCACGATAGCAGAACTTATGGAGATATATAATTATCAGACAATCTACGGTAACAATTTCTCGAAGGTGATGTACTGGTCAGCAACTGAGTACTACAACGGAAATGCTTATTACATACAGTTCTATGGTGGTTATCTTGGCAACACTACAAAAACGACTCCTAAAAGCGTGCGATGTGCTAGGTGAATAAAGGTAATTTTGCGAGAACCGACCTTTGGCGCTGGAAATTTTTATTTACGCTTTTATATTTTTTCAAGTTCGCTCCTATTAGATTGACTAATCTGTAAAAACAGTGTAGTATTGTTCGAGAATAATTAAGATAAGGAAATAATAATCTATGCTCGCAATTCGTTTGCAACGTATTGGCCGAACTGGTCATGCAATGTACCGTGTGGCTATCCAAGAATCTCATCGTCATCCGTCTAGCGGTCGCGTTGTTGCCTATGTCGGTTCTTATGATCCACATACCAAAAAAGTTAATATACAGGTTGAATTAGCCCAGAAATATCTCGATAATGGCGCTCAGCCAACTCCTAGAGTCGTCAAGCTTTTAAAAGAAGCTGGTGTAAAGATGCCAAAATGGGTTAAAGAATCTGACACGGATAAGAAAAAATCTGTGCGTAACGTTGAGAAACTACGCAAAAACAGGCCAGTCGAAGAGGCTCCTGTTGAAGTCGAGGCTCCAGCAGAAGAAGCTCCAGCTGAAGCAGAAGTAGCTACTGAAGAACCAGTTACTGAATAAATCGAACGTGTTATAATTATTACGGAATTAACTAGTGACCGATTAGCCGTTAGGCGAAGGTGAAGGGGGCAGCATGGCAACAATAGACCAACAGTTCGTAGAGTATATAGTAAAATCTCTTGTCGGACATCCTGACGATGTCGTAGTCGACAGAATGATCGATGAAAAAGGCGTTTTACTATCATTAACCGTTAACCCAGAAGATTTAGGTCGAGTCATCGGTAAGCGTGGCGTAACCGCACAAAGTTTGCGAACGCTATTGCGTGCGCTCGGTACAAAAAACGATGCTCGTTATAACTTGAAAATCGTTAATAACGATGAAGATAGGGATAATTATCAATCTACCGCTCCAGCAGTGTCTGATAGCGCTGAAGTCGTCAACGAAGTTGAAGATGATGACACATCTGTGAAAAACTCAACAGATGAGGCTGTGGAAAACGATAATGATTATTCGAAAAAGACTCGTCAAGAGCTTGCGGAACTAGACGACTTAGATATATAATTAAATTAGTTCAAAAACTTGAACTGCGAGGATTACACTGAACATTTTGGCAATTATTTGCCTAACTGTGAGGTTTATGTGTCAAAATAACCATCCACTGGGTGGTTATTTTGTTTGATACTAATATAATTAATAGACAAAAATGTCAATCCCTAGTAAACTTAAAGATAATGAAAAAAATTCAAATAATAACTTTATTTCCTGAAATGTTTGATGGCGTCTTAAATAACTCGATGCTTTGGAAAGCTCAAGATAAAAAACTGGCCGAGTTTAAGTTGATAAATCTACGCGATTTTGGGCTTGGTCCTCGCCAGCAAGTCGACGATGCACCTTATGGCGGTGGCGATGGTATGTTATTGATGGTTGAACCTTTATTTAAAGCAATTGAGCTCGCTAAAGAAAATTGCCCCAATGCTAAGGTTATTTTGATGACTCCAAAAGGCGAGCGCTGGGTTCAGTCAAGGGCGCAAGCTTGGGCTGATGGTAGCGAGGGTATTATTATCGTTTGTGGGCGCTATGAAGGCTATGACGAGCGAGTCTTAAGCTTAGTTGACCACCAGGTCAGCGTAGGGGACTATGTGCTGACGGGTGGCGAACTGGCGGCTATGATATTAGTTGATAGTATCGTGCGCTTAATTCCTGGTGTTTTGGGTGGCGAGAACAGTGCTAAGATCGAAAGTTTTAGCGACGGTGAGACTTTGGAATACCCTCAATATACGCGTCCGGAAGTTTTTAGAGACATGAAAGTTCCCGAGGTGTTATTAAGCGGAAATCACGCTGAAATCGCTAAGTGGCGAAAAGAGCATTCGGATAAAATCGATAGCGTCCAATAGTGTCGCGGGTCCTGCCGCTCGTTTCGCCCCTAATTTTCGAATTAAAAATTCTCAAATTGGGCGTCGCCCCCACTCGCGTCACCCGCTTTTTGTTCCTAAATATCCTGAATATAACAAGGCGCCCCGCTTGGATAAGCGGGGCTTTTTTGTGTTGTGGTGGATATCGTAAAGCGATCGGTCACAACGTTACATTTTTTGGTGTCGTTTTTGTTTTTGTAACTTTCGCTTGTTAGTACTGTATAAAACTTTCTATAAAAGCGCAAGCATAATTATAAAAATAACAACGTTTGTGCTTGGAGGGGCTTAATCGTATACTGATAACATGATTAAATTTGCAAATCCTACCAAAGCTTCAAAGCCAAAAACTAAAGATTCTGAAAAGATGGCGTATGCCTATGCCGCGTTACTGACAGTATTGGTGCTTTGCCAGCTCTTTACTTTTGATGAATTTCTAAATCTATTAATTAGCTTTAACTTACCAGGCGGAGAAGTGATGGCTAATCTAGTGGGCAGCCTAATAGTTATTAGTGAAGTATTCGCTTTGCCGTTCCTATTAAAAATTGATCTTAGTCCACTAATGCGAATAGTTAGCATGGTTTTTAGCTGGATTGTCCCTGCCACTTGGCTAAAGCTCGCAATATGGTTGGTGGCTAATGGTAATTATGGGCTAAATTTTGGCCTATTAGGTACGTTAGTAGACCTGAATATTGGATGGTGGGCAATATTTTTTAGCTCAGCTATGTGTGTAATGGCGATTTGGTCTAGTTGGGGACTTTGGCCAATTCAAAAACCCGCAAAAAAATAGGACTAGTTGTATATTAAGCCTCTGAGGTCTATTATGTAGTTATTAAATAGGAGGGGTTTATGGAATTTGTAAACAAGCTCGAAAAGACAATTGAAGGCTGGCTCAAACCAGTGCCACATTTACCAGAAAAGGGACGTAAATGGTTAGCGAATAATGTTTGGTGGCTGGCTTTGATAGGTGTTGTTCTATCAGTTTTATCAGCTGTTAGCGCATTCTATACGGCACTATTTACTAACAACTATCTTGATTATATCGATAGTTTTTATAAGGCTTATGGGATAGAAAGCCCTAGCTACGGTTTGTGGGGCCTAAATATGTCGATGTATATGCTAGTTATGTATATCGGTATAGTGGTGGGTGCCATAATTATGGGTATGGCTATTAATCATCTCAAAAGCAAACATGAAAAAGGCTGGGATTTAATGTTCCTAGCCATGTTAGTTAGCGTTGTAATTCAGCTAATTAGTCTACTGTTCAACCTGGGTAATCTAATTGGTGGCATTTTATCAGTAGCTATTGGTGCGACAGTTGGTTCGTATTTATTATTCGAGATAAAACCATACTTCGAAAAAGTAAAAACTACTAAAAAATCAGAGTAATCTTTACTTGAGCTGACATCTTAATTAGTGTACAATCTGTATTTGCTATTGGGATGTGGCCAAGTGGTAAGGCACCAGGTTTTGGTCCTGGCATTCGGGGGTTCGAGTCCCTCCATCCCAGCCATCCTCCGTCGCTACTATTCTTAATTAGTAGCTATGGAGGATGTTTGAGATTTAGGCTCTAACCCCCCGGTTTTGCGAAGCAAAATATCGCGGGGTTCGGTGTAGCGAGCGGAGGAGGTAAGACTAATCTTCGCTTAGCGCCGCAACGCTGTCTACAATATGTTTTTTTGCAGCTTCGTAGCTGATGTTTAGGACGGCTGCGATTTCGCGATACAACCTTTGTTCTGCTTGTCGGAAATAAATTTTATCGATTTCATTCACCTTTTGCTTTTTGTCGGTTTTTGCCTGTTGCCGTAAATGGGATGTTTTTATGACGCTAATTATGCTTTCGTGCGAGCCGTCGCTTAGTAGTTCCTTATACTCAACCCCGCGATTCCAAGTTTCCATTGGGATAGTTGGAATTCCTGGGATTTTCTTGATCAACTGATTTATATCTTTTTTCGACATAAGTGGCCTAATATTCTCATCGGCGACGCTAAGTGGGACGCGGATTATTAGCGTTGAATCTTGCGAAGATGACAGCACAAGATAGTCTTCGTTATCTTTGTATTTTTTATCTATACTTAAAATTTTGCAAATATCATTGCGATATACGACTTTATCACTAATTTTTACCATATTACTCCGCTTTTTATTAAGAAAATGACGCAGACTATTGTTGACACAGGCGCATTATATATAACATTATAGCACATTTACAGATTAAACATAAGGTGCAACTCTAATTTGAATAAATATAAAATATATGGCTTATGTTTGTTTTTTAAGGTTTTTTATGATATAAAATAAGTATCTTGATAAACCCCTAGTGAGGTGTCAAGAAGCGCTACGTTTGAGTAGGCGAAAAGCTTATAGAGAAAGTAGGTGAGATTTGTCATGAGTGCGCCTAGCCGTACTATCAAGAAGAGATCTTTAGTTAAGATTCTGATTGATCAAGACGTAAATCCGACTACTGTGTATCTAGGAAGTGAGGAAGATGGCGCAGTCATCAACTTGTCTGACGGGATGCCACTTCGTACGGCTCTCATGGGGCGACAAAAGGATGACGTCGTCAAGTACGACTCTCCCAAGGGCCCCAGAGCCGCCAAGGTCGTCGAAGTTATCGCGTAGCGCACCACAGGGTTGCTGAGCCGTGGTTTTAATCCCGGCTCGGCAACCCCGCAATACTTTCAAGCATAAATTTATTTTGGCTCTTCGAAGTTGACAGATTTCACCTGAAGAGTTGGTTCGTTGATTAATTTAGTAACTTCTCTGACTTCTGGCAATATCTTTTCTCTGGTAAGGCCAGACCAGTCTAGCTCGCCATACTTCGACTCTTGGCCGAGCACAACTTCGTTTAAATTATTGCATCTGTACTTATATACGAAAGCCAATGCATGAACAAATAGATTATTAGATTCTTTTTCTAAATATCTAAAATCTAAAACGCTAACAAATTTCAATTTTTTATCGGAAATTATACCTGTTTTTTCAAAGAGCTCTCTTTTTGCAGCATCACCCAATCTCTCCCCCTAATGGATTAAGCCGGCAGCGGTGCCCTCACTGAGAACATCGATGTATTAATGACTGGTCACTGGCACCATCCTCAATACGTAGTCTTTGGAGATAGGCTACATATAGTCGGAGGGTTAATTTCTGGATTGTCTGACTATGAGCTTAAAAGAGGCTATCGACCCACTGCATCTGGTACATTAATTCATTTAGGTGGTGGCCTATCCCTCGGGTTGAGTTTATCTCAGAACAAGCTTTGAACCAGCACAAGATTCAAAAAGGCAATCTAACTGATGCGATATTAGCTTAAGAAGGCTACAAGGTTGATGAAGAGTTTGATGCGGCTAGGCGTGGCATATTTCTTCCGGATAGATTTGCCAAATCTGCCCTTCAAAAGAAGATTCTTGCGACGCCTCACAACGCACTAATAGCCTTGCGGAATTTAGGCAAAGTGTGCGCTAAGCATCCAAAAAATGCTAAGAATTGCGAAAAATACCCCGCCATAAAAGGTATTGCTGTTCCTGCGGCTGAATTATGGCTACCGCCGTCAAATCTAAGCCTTGAAAAAGAAACAAACTTCAATAATCATCACAACTGATGGACTGCGAAAGCATTTGGAAAATATGTACTTTTCGAAACTCTACGAGACCTAGGGTCGCATCAATTCCTCTTGCCAATTGATGTACACGAATATATTGATGAAGAGTATGATCCGCACAAGTTGCCCACTATAAAACAAGCAATTACTGAAATTGAACGCGCTAAGGATGCGGGCGAGAGGTTACGCTTATCAAAAAAATCGATAAAAACGGGTGTATGTGCATGAAAAGATCAGTGATCAAGTGATGAGTATAGTCATTAGAAACTATAATGAATTAAATAGAAAAAACTCCACATAGTAGTAAATCTCATTTCTTCCAGGGTTGGACCCTACAGTTCGTCGCGCTTTTATGTTACAGTTAATTCATGTATGAATACCGCAAGGGCTTTACAATAGTCGAGCTATTGACTGTAATTGTTGTAATTGGTGTCTTGGCAGCTGTCATAACTATTTCTTATACGGGCATCACCCAGAAGGCTAATATTGCATCTATAAAATCCGACCTAAGGCAATCTGGCAATTTACTATCTATGTATAAAGTGGTTAATAATCAATACCCAGATTCTGTCAACCTAGTGAATAACGGACAGGGCTTAGATAGCTCTAGCGGCGTCAGCTATAGTTATACAAAGATATCTGACAGTGAATTCTGCTTAACCGCTAAGCATGAGGGCTTAACTAATGTTGGCTACTTTATAAATCAGGATAATAACACCCCAACCTTGGGTTTCTGCCCTGGCGATGCGCCACCTTTGACCATGGATAATACCGCAGTCTCAACTGTAGCGGGCAATGGATCTCAGGGTTTCGCTGACGGTCCCGTTGCTAGCGCAATGTTTTATTTACCTAGAGGGCTAGCAGTTGACGATTCTGGTAGTATTTATGTGGCAGACACCTTCAATAGTCGTATTAGAAAAATTACACTAGACGGAGAGGTCTCTACTTTAGCGTCGAGTATTACTAGACCTAACGGAATAGCCCTAGATAGTCTAGGTAATTTGTATGTGTCAACTAACCACTCTATTATAAAGGTCAATAAAGACGGAGCGGTTTCGGCATTTGCGGGCAGTAACTATGCCGGGTTCGCTGACGGTATTGGCGCTAGTGCTCGGTTTGATATGCCAACTGGTTTAGCTGTAGACAGCCTAGACAATATTTACGTAGCAGACGCCTACAATAATCGTATTCGTAAGATTACTCCTAGCGGAGTGGTCTCGACGATAGCAGGTAGTGGAGCGACAGGCTATTCTGCTCCGTCTGGTTTTGCGGATGGATCTGTAGACACTGCTATTTTCAATAAATTAAGTGGGGTTGCTGTAGACAGCCTAGACAATATTTACGTAGCAGACACCTACAATAATCGTATTCGTAAAATTGCCTCTGGTGTCGTTTCGACGGTGGCTGGTGACGGCACATCTGGCTCTATTGATGGGGCTAGTACTAGCGCCCGGTTTTATCTACCCTTCAGTCTAGTTTCGGATAATACGAACAATATATATATTGCTGACCTGAATAATAATCGTATTCGTAAAATTGCCTCTGGTGTCGTTTCAACATTAGCCGGTAGTACTTACGGATTCACCGATGGCGCTAGTGTGGTTGCTAAGTTTAGATCACCATACGGCATAACCTTAGATAAATCGGGCAATCTCTATATAGCCGACACATATGGTAATCGCATTCGCAAAATTAGCCCTAGCGTAAACTGACGCGCCATCTTACTAGTGGTGTTTCTGCCCGTAGCTTTTCGTATTTTATGCTATAAAATAAGTATTTTGATAGGCTTAGTGAGGTGATTTAAAGAGTGTTACGTTCAAGAAGTGCAGGGGTGAGACTGTTGAGTGCGAAACGGACAAGAAGGTCAAGATCAAGGTCGGAGTCATCGATGTCATTGCGTAGGGCGCTGGGGCTAACGCGTCGAGGCATATCTACGGCTTGGTGGTCTCGCAATACCTGTATGTTTTGATATAATAATAAACACATGAAGAATTACCGACTCTTAACTGTTGCAATAATATTTATCGCGATTGGGTTGGCTGTCTTTTTAAAACCTACGCGAGAAATAGACACCGCAGATAAGCATGGAGGAGATAAAATTAGTTCAATTATAAATGAGGGCGGACAATTAATAGACGTCAGAACACCCGAGGAATATCAAAGCGGCCACGCGGACGATGCGATAAATATTCCGATTGACGATATATTAGCTGGTGATTTATCAAAAATTAATAAAAATAAGGCCATATATCTATATTGCCGCAGCGGCAATCGAGCTAATCAAGTAAAGGTTTTTCTAGAAAATAAGGGCTATAAAAATGTGGTTAACTTAGGTGGTCTGTCCGAATTAACTCAAGACGGCGGCAAAGTTTGTTCATCAACTCGACCCGCCTGTTAGTTTATGCGTAAAATAAGTTGTATAATAATCTTATATAGGACTGTTATTTTGGAGGTATATAGCTTATGCAGACTCAATTTAATACGAAACCTAAAAAGAAGATCAATATATTACTGTTAATCCTACTGCTTATTGCCGTTTCAGTTTTTACATATTGGCTAACTGACATCTCGAATGATGATATTGAATCACGTTTAAACAATGAAATAAAATCACTACAGTCTAAAGTTGATAGCCTAAACAAAGAGTTAAATGATAAAAGTAAGGCGGATCAGCCACAAGGCACAGTCTTGCCGAGCGAAGATTAATCAAATATTTATGGCTAACGAAGCAGATATTAATTAAAAAAGGAGGTTATTATATGCCAGGAATAGAAAGAAAATTATACAGGCTACCAGAACAAGGGAAAATCTTGGGTGTTTGTGCTGGACTGGCTGAATATTTTGATATGGATGTAGCGCTAATTCGAATTGTGTTTGTGATTCTAGCACTAGCTACGGGTGGATCAGCTATATTGTTATATATTATTCTAGCGATAGTTATGCCGACTCGTGATGGCAATCAAGACACGATAGACAAGAAATTCCAGCAATTAGGGGATGACCTAAAGGCTAATAAGGCGCTTTACAGAATAAGGAATTATTTTGGCGTTGGTTTGATCGTGTTTGGCTTTTGGTTGTTGTTGATTCAATTATTTCCAACACTGTTCATATTTAGGTGGAACTATGTGTGGCCTTTCGCATTAATTATCTTTGGAATACTAATAATCACAAGGAGGAAAAATGGCTAACAAAAAACCAGATTTAAAAGAGCCAGTTTACATTCAGCCTGAGGGCAGGCCGGATACTAGTAGAGGCTTTGGTCGAATCCTATTGGGTCTAATTTTTATAACCGTAGGATTCTTGGCACTAGCAGATAACCTGGGCTGGGTTGATGTAGTGTGGGAAAATTTATGGTATTTTTGGCCAATCGTAATTATTGCCATAGGTTTGTCAATTATTTCCATCGGGGGACTGTTCTGGAAGGTTTTAACAACCATTCTCGGCTTGTCGGCACTTCTAGCTGTTGTCTGGTTTATGACTTTAGGTGCGCCTAATGTTGCACAGCCGGTCGCAATAGATACAATGGTTCAAAAAATTGATAAGGACGTGCGACAGCTAGATGTTAATATCAAAACTGGGGCTAGCTCTATTGCCGTCGATTCATTTGATAGTGATTTAGCTACGAAGGTAGTTTTTAAAAGCAATCTTTTGAAATTAAAGAACGAATCTTTGTTGAGCGACGGTATTCAGAGAATAAATCTTGAGACCATATCAAAAAGTGAGAACGCCTGGATCATAGGAGATGTTAAGAACTCCTGGAGCGTGTATTTAAGTGACAATCTGCCAGTAGATATATCAATAGACGCCGGCGCCTCCAAGTTAGACTTAGATTTAGAAAGTATAAAACTAAGGCAGTTGGATATAAAAGCTGGTGCTAGCAGTATCGACATTCGCTTAGGTTCTTTAGAGAAAGATATTAATCTTGATATAGATGCCGGTGTTAGCTCGGTAGTTATAAAAATACCTAAAGACAGTGGTATAGAGATAAATATTGAGGGCGGCTTGAATAGTAAAAGTATGTTGGACCTAGAGAAAATCTCAGATTCACTTTATCGATCAGCTGATTATGGTAAAGCGGAAAATAATATTAACATAACTAGCGAGATTGGCGTTTCTTCCTTTACCTTAGAGCGCTATTAGTTTATTTTTCACTGACTAATTTTAGAAATATGCCGTGTAGTTTTTTGCCAGAATTTTTCCAAGAGAATTTTTTGGCTTGGATATAGCCTTTGGCAATTAGATCCTGTCGCAGTTTAGGGTTGCTAAGTTTTGTGGCCTGCGTAGCAAAATCCTCAGGTGAATCATAGTCAAAAAATAACGCACCGTCGCCAGCTACTTCTTTAAATATATCCATATTGCTACAGACCACTGGCGTTCCTAGGGCTTGAGCCTCAACAATAGGTAGCCCGAAACCTTCTTCTTTGGATCCAGTCGCCAGGCAGAAGGCATTCTTCAGTAAGTCAATATATTCTTCCTCGCTCGTGCCATTATGAAACTCGACTTTTACCCCTTGTTTTATTAATTGAGACAATTCAGCTTTTCGCTCTTCGGATATCCTGCTTAATAAGTGTAGAGTGAAGCCGTGTGGCATTAAATTCATTCCCTTAATTAAAACCTCGACATTCTTATATGGCATGAATGAACCCATATAAATAATATTCTTTTTAGTTTTATCCGTCTCCATTCTTTTTTTAGGAAGTGAATTAGGAGCATTATATACTACGCAAATTTCTCTTTTAGTTAATTTGAGATTTTCGATATTCTTTTTAGAATATTCACTAACAGTAACTACTCTATCGGCATTATTTAATAAAAATCTTTGTGGCCATTTCGCCATATGAAATATTCGCCAAACAATTCGCGCAGCCAATGGTAGATTGGTCGGTGCTTGTGGGTGTAAATAATAAATTGTATCGTGAAGGGTGAGAATTAATTTATATTTGCGACCCCAAGTTCCCATAATTTGAAATGGGCTGTATACTACGTCAGCCTTCATCTCATTCAATTTTTTTGCCATAAATAACTCGCTAAATGACAGCGGTGACTGGACTAGTTTGTAGGGGATGCCTTTCGGTATGCTTTCTAGCTGTCTTTTGTCATTGATTAGCACTGTAAACTTAATTTTGTTTTCGTGTAAGCCTTGGATTATACCGGCTGAATAGCGACTGATACCGTCATGGTAATCAACCCTTATCCATCTGGCGTCAATAAATATTTTCATAATTTTGATTGTAACATGTTGGGTAAGCTTATGGTAATCTAGATACATGAAAGATTTATTAATAAGAATCTTGGCCGACGGTACTATGGTGCCTATAGTTTTGATTGCGATCTATGCGTTGGTCTTCAAGATAAACAACAATAAACGCATAGAAAGTTACTCAAGGATTTTAGTGGCGGGCCTAACAACCTATCTTTTAGCTAAGTTAATTTCAGTAATTTTCCAACCGGCAATTGAAAGACCTTTTGAGGTGTTAGGTACAACCGCTGGGGCATCTTTTTTAAATAATCCGGGCTTCCCGTCCGACCATATGTTATTTGCAACCGCAATTGTTTGCGCGGTTTGGTTTGAGACAAAAAATAAGCCAACTACGCTACTGCTAGCGCTGATGACTATTTCTGTCGGTGTCGGTCGAGTTTTGGCGTTAGTGCACACACCAGTCGATATAATCGGCGGAATTGCAATAGCCCTAGTTGGTTCAATCTGGTATTTAAATCGTAAGCGATAGTATCTCGCTTTTTTGCTAATAATACAAAAAATCATTATAATAAAGCCAGTTTGGAGGTTTTATTATGGCTAAGATGGTTAATAGTAGGGTGGCGTCAAAAAAAGTTAAATTTTTTAAATCGGCCTGGAAAGCAGTTTTATTAGGAGCGGTTTCCGGCGTTTTATACTGGGCACTCACCAGCCTTCTTGTGAAGGGTAATTATTCTATAGCAGTGGCTGGTAATATAGCTACAATTTTAGTCGCGACAATCGGCATAGCTAGCATGTTGTTTTTAAGGATTGAGCAGCCGATTATTATAGCGCTTGCTAGTGGTATTTCGTTGTGGAATCTGGCTGAAATGACAAATAAATTAAATATATACGAATTATTATTTTGGACAGTTGGCCTATACCTGCTGACGTATTTACTGTATTTTTGGATAACCCGCTATTATAAATTCTGGCCAGTTATCATAGTGACTATAATTATGGTTATTCTTTCAAGATTAATCGTGTTTTTATGATGCTATACTAATAGCATGGATCAAATTTTTCTAATCATTATTTTACTAGTTGTTATTTTGGGCTTTGGCTTTGTAATTTATAGCCTAAACCAAAGGATAGCTGAGCTAACAAAAAGCTCTGCGGTTGATTTTTTAAAAACGGACGTAGTTGAATTATCAAGGTCTATTAACGATTTACAAAAATCAGTTGGCGACAAGCTAGATCGCAACAATATATCGGTTCAAACTTCTATTCAGAAGCAATTAAGTGAAAGCTCCAAGATTGTTTCGGATGTTTCTCAACGACTTACTAAATTAGATGAGACAAATCGTAGGGTAGTCGATGTTGCAGATGAATTAAAAACTCTACAAAATGTCCTACAAAACCCCAAGCAAAGAGGAGTTTTCGGCGAGTATTATTTAGAATCAGTGCTAGACAATATCTTGCCGTCAAAGAACTATCAAATGCAATATAAATTCAAGGATGGCGAGACTGTCGATGCGGCCGTTTTTCTTGATCGTGGCCAGATATTGCCGGTCGATAGTAAGTTTAGTCTGGAAAATTATAATCGAATGGTTTCTGCAAAAAATAAAGTTGAAAAAGACGCCTTACTTAAAAAGGTGAGAGCAGACTTAAAGGGGCGTATTGATGAAACTAGTAAATATATTAGACCAGCTGAAAATACTATGGAGTTTGCTTTTATGTTTATACCAAGCGAATCCCTTTATTATGATTTGCTAATTGGCAATGTCGGCGTCGGATCTAGCGCGCGTGATTTAGTCGAATATGCTTTTCGCGATAAGAAAGTTATAATTGTCAGCCCAACTAGTTTTATGGCATACCTACAAACTGTTCTGCAGGGCTTACGAAGTCTTCAGATAGAAGAGCAGGCCAAGGACATCCAGGTCAGAGTGGGTATATTGGGGCAGCATATAAATAAGTTTGATGAGTACATGCAGAAATTAGGGCGATCACTCGGTCAAACAGTCGGCCACTATAATAGTGCCCATAAAGAATTGGGTAAGGTTGATAAAGACGTCATTAAAATAGCTGGGACAAGCGCAACGGTTGATCCACTTCTAATAGACAGGCCAAAAGACGAGGAATAAAAAATAACCTCCACTTTTTGATGCGAAGGCTATTTTATTTTTGATTTTAATTATTTACAAGTTTCACAAAGACAGTCGTCGTTTTTGGAATAAAGTAAATCTCTTAAAACAAAACCAATGACTCCACCGATGACAGGTGCAATAACGAAAATTGCAATTGACCACCAGTTCCAAGCCAAAGCGTTAGCCGCAAAAGCTATAGCTGGGTTTAGGAAAGTGAATCCAGTGTAAGACTCACTTAGTAGCACTGTTGAAAGTGACATTGATACGTAAAGCGCAATCAATACCGTGAATCCAGCGGTTAGCGCGGATGCGGTTTTGTTATGCTTGTGCCGCATAGCTACTGCTATACCTAGTGCCAAAATAGTTGCACCTAGTAGTTCAGCGAAGAATAGGTACCACTCTTTACCTTCAGGAATAGCTGCTGCATGAAATAGCGAAGTTGTCATTAAGGCAGTTTCGCTAGCTGAGTTCTTCAAGAAAGCATCTAGAACTAACCAAGCTGCACCTGCTCCTAAGAATTGGCTGGCCATATATACAATCGCCTGAATAGCTTTTACTTTACCTGTAACCCAAGCACCAATTGTCATGGCTGGATTGACGTGGGCGCCAGAAACGCCACCGACTATGAATACTACGCCTGCTAGAGCGAAAGCGAAGAATAGTGGGCTACTTTGCATTTCGATGAATGCTACAGTAAGTAAGAACGCACCGATGAACTCAGCGAGCGCAACTACGACTAGTGGGTTCTTCTTAACTGATCCGCAAAACGAATCGTATCTTTTTGCTAGTGATGATTTTTTACCAACAGCAGCACTGGCGGCTACGGATTTGGTCTTTGGTTTTTTGCTAGTCGATTTTTTCGACGTGACGGCTTTTTTAGTTGCCATTAACTTCTACCTCCTTAAAGTGAAATACAAAATCAGTATAACACAACGGGCGAAAAAATAAACACTAGTGCTATACTGGTTCCATGGCTTTATTCATAAGACAAGACGAAGAAAGAAGCGAACTGCAAAAGAGGCTAGCGACAGAGCTTCAAGAAAAAGCTCGTAAGAGTACCGAAGAAAAAAATCGCCAAGTTGATGGGGTCGAGGATTCTAGTTATATAGAAGGCTTGAAAAAACCTGGCAGGTATTCAGCACTAGTCGCAATACTTATTGTTGGGTTCGTCTTGCTTATAATCTGGTTGACGATTCTTGACTCATCGCGATAAGATAAGATATAGACTTATGAATGAAATTGACGAATTATTAAATAAATTAATTGGCGAAGTAAAATTTAGCAATATGCCAAGCGACATATTAAAGTTGCCTGAAGTAAAAAAACTGTATGGCAATATTAAAGACCTTCCAGCTGAAGAGCGGAAATCTTATGGAAAGTTAGTCAATGACTTTCACCGTAAATTAGAGGATGCTGTTTTAGCAAGACAACAAGAACTTGATTCCGCAGAAGTTTCATCCATAGATTTAACTGCGCCTTGGGATATTAATAGCAAGGCAACAGTCCGTCTTTTACCAGTTCAAAATGGATCGAGGCATCCGCTAACTATAGAGATGGAAAATGTTGTTAATATATTTACTAGAATGGGACTTGAGGCTTTTGAGTCGAGGCAGATTGATGACGATGCTCATATGTTTTCAACCTTAAATTTCCCAGAAAACCATCCAGCCAGAGACGGTTATGACACTTTTAGAACAGAAGAGGACTTTATTCCACCAGCGCACACTTCAACTATGCAAAACCGTATATTAAAAGAGGGTAGGCAAAAATTAATAGCTGGCGGGCAAATTGCTGCCGTAAGTTATGGGCGTGTTTTTCGTAATGAAGATGTTGATGCAACCCATGAACATACTTTTTATCAGTACGAAGGCGTGTTCGTTAGTGAAGACGCGAGCTTGTCGCAAATGTTGGGCGCTCTGAAGAGTTTCTTTGAAGTTTATTATGGCCAAAAATTAAAGATCAAGACTCAACCCGCCTATTTCCCATTTGTTGAGCCGGGCCTAGAATTTGCGATTGAAAAACCTGATGCACTAGGCGGAAATGGCGAATGGCTTGAGATGCTTGGTTGTGGCATGATTCACCCTAATGTCTTGAAGGCCGCTGATATAGATCCCGAAAAATATCGTGGTTTTGCTTGGGGCGGCGGGATTGAGCGATTAGTTATGCTGAAATATGGTATTGAGGACTTACGTCATTTTGAGTCTGGTAAGTTGCAGTTTTTGAGGAAGTTCGCATGATTGTTTCATTGAATTGGGTAAAAAAGTTTACAAATATCGACATGGACGTTGATAAGTTAGTGGAATTAATTGGATCAAGGCTGGTCGAAGTAGAATCAGTCACGAACTTATCCGAAAAATATAAAGATGTTTTGATTGCTAAGGCTGTCGAAGTTTCAAAGATAGATGGCTCCGATCATTTAAGTCTAGTTAAAATTGACGATGGCGGTATTCAAGGTGACTTAGAAAGAGATGCCGGCGGTCTTATTCAAGTTGTTTGTGGTGCGCCCAACATTAAACCTAATCAAATGGTTGCGTGGTTGCCGCCGAGTTCAATAGTTCCCGAGACGTACAGTCAAGTTAAGCCATTTGTTTTAGACTCTCGCAATGTTTATGGACATCTCAGCAATGGTATGATTGCCAGCGCTAAAGAGCTTGATCTATTTGATGAACATGAAGGTATTTTAGAGCTTGATAGTGAGGGGTTAAAACCTGGTGATAGATTTGCTGAAGTCTACGAATTGGACGATTATTTATTAGACATCGAAAATAAATCGTTAACACATCGTCCAGATTGCTTTGGTGTAGTCGGCTTTGCTCGTGAGGTTTCTGCAATTCTAGGAAAAGAGTTCCAAAGTCCTGATTGGTTTTTGGATTTAGAACCCAAGGTTAATAGCACCAGCCAATTTGAAATTAATGTCGCTATTTTAGACTACAAATTATCAGATAGGTATCAGGCCGTTGTTATGTCTAATGTTGATGGCACTAAAAAATCACCTCTATTAATTCAAACTTATTTGTCGAGGGTCGGCATCAGGCCAATTAACGCAACTGTTGATGCGACCAACTATCTAATGATGCTAACTGGGCAGCCATTGCACGCTTTTGACTATGATAAATTCGTCGAACTAGCTGGCGGTAAGGCTGAGATTCTGGTTCGTGCCGGCAGAGACGGAGAAAAATTAGAATTACTAGATGGAAAAACTATTGAACTAACGACGAGCGATATCGTGATTTCAGCCGGTGAGACGGCCGCCGCCTTAGCTGGTGCTATGGGTGGAGCTAGTACGGCAATTGACGAAAACACAAAAAATATAATTATAGAAAGTGCTACATTTAATCTTTATAATTTACGCGCCACACAAATGAGGCACGGAATATTTAGCGAGGCTATCACAAGATTTACAAAAGGTCAGCCAGCTGATCTTACCGCACCGGTATTAGCTAAGTTTACGGAACTACTATCTGGTTGGACCGGCGCTGTTGTTACTTCAGAAGTTGCTAATTATTATGCTAATAAGAAGGCTCAACAGCGCATTAAAGTCCCACTTGCGATGGCTAACAGTGTTTTGGGGACTGACTTCAATATCAAGCAATTAACCGATTCGCTTTGTCGGGCGGAATTTCAGGTTGGCGTAGTTGCTCCTTATACAGCTGATATCGTCTCACCTTGGTGGAGATCCGACATAAACATACCAGAAGATGTTATAGAAGAAATTGGTCGCCTAAACGGGTTTGATAATATCAATCCAACCTTGCCGATTAGGGATTTTACAGCGGTCACACCTCATGCTTTCGATAGTTTTAGGGATGGAATTAGAGACATACTGGCTAAGGCTGGCGCTAATGAAGTTTTAAGTTATAGCTTTATCCATGGCAATATTTTAAGGTCCGCTAATCAGGATGAAGCCAATTCATACAAGATTGTTAATTCGATTAGTCCTGACCTGCAGTATTATCGTCAGTCTTTAACGCCTAGCCTCCTTGACCTAGTTCATCCAAATTTAAAACAAGGCTACGATGAATTTGCAATTTTTGAAATAAATAAAACTCACTCAAAAGTTGACGGCCTAAATGATGAAGCAGTTCCAGTCGAGCGGGATTCTCTGTCTTTGGTTTATGCTTCGAAATACGATATAGCAGGCTCGGCCTATTATCAGGCAAAAAATATACTAGAATATTTATTTGAAAAATTAAACCTGGGATTAATAGTTGATAAACTCGATTTAAATTCCGATTATGTCGAGGCAAGTCCTTTTGAGCCGGCCAGAAGCGCAAGGCTAATAACTAGTGATGGCGAGACATTAGGTTTTATGGGCGAATACAAGAAATCCGTCGCAAAGAGTTTTAAGCTTCCGCTAAAAACAGCTGGTTTTGAGATTAATACTCAGAAGTTATTTAATCAATTTAGTGGCGCTAAATTCGAATATCACCCAGTCAGCAAGTACCCATCTACAGAGAGGGATTTGTGCTTTAAGGTGGATAACAATATCCTATATAGTCAAGTTACGAACGAAATTAATCAAACGCTTGGCAAAGAAGGTCTGAACTACTCGCTTAAGCCGATTGATATCTATCAAGCTGAAAACAGCCAGACAAAGAATATTACTGTTCGAATAAAATTAAATTCCTATGAAAAGACCTTGACTAGCGCAGAAGTAAGTCTAATTATCGATAAAATTGTCAATTCAGTCGTGGCTAGCACCGGGGCAAGTTTAGTCTAGAAGTAGTTTATTTGTTATAATATTACAATCAAAGAACGGGGGATCATTTTTTATGGCGACACCTAAATCGCAGAGAATCGGAATTTTAATTATTGCGGCTGTCATGTTGATTGGAACCTTTGGTTCCTTTATGGCTATAATATTTAGCATGCAGAATAGCTCTAGTAGTGCAAGCGATAGCCAGGCTTATGAAGATTACTTAAAAGAACAAAAAATCGCCGCTCAACTAAACGCCGATAATTCAGAAGCTCTAACTGGTTATGAAACTAGAACATTTGACGCTGATAAAGCCGAAACTTTAAGTGTCGAGGTCTTAAAAAATGGCGATGGCGAGCAAGTCGAGTCAACTGACTCAGTCAAGGTCAGCTATTTTGGCTGGACAAGTGACGGTAAGATTTTTGACAGTTCAAAAAAGAAAGGCGCTGATGATGCACCAATTAGCTTTGCCTTAAGTGACGTGATTAGTGGTTGGTCGGAGGGTCTAGCAGGCGTAAAGGCTGGCAGTATCGTACGTCTAACAATTCCAGCAGATAAAGCTTATGGCGCTCTTGGTTCTGGTATTATACCAGCCAATGCACCGCTAGAATTTATTGTTCAAGTCCATGAAATAGTAACGGAGGTCTAATATGGGAGATATTAAAGATTTGGTAATTATCGGTGCTGGTCCAAGTGCCCTGGCGGCTGCAACTTATACGGCCCGCGAAGACATCGAAACGACTTTATATGAAAAAGTTACGATTGGTGGGGTTGTCTCGACAATTGATAAAATTGATAATTATCCAGGTTACGCTGATGGTATTGAGGGTATGGAGTTAGCTGATCAGTTTGCAAATCAGGCTAAACGTTTTGGGGCCAAGATTGAATTTGGTGAAGCTAACAAGATAGTTGACATGGGAGACTACAAAGTTATCACGGTTGATGATCAAGACGTGAAGGCTAAATCCGTTTTGATAGCTACCGGTCGTCGCTACGGTAATATTGGTGTAGCTGGCGAAAAAGAATTTTTTGGAAAAGGCGTCCACTACTGCGCAACTTGTGACGGCGCTTTTTATGGTGGTAAAAATATGATTGTCGTCGGCGGAGCTAATTCAGCCGTCCAAGAGTCGATTTATCTAACTAGATTTGCCAGCCATATAGACTTGTTGGTTCGTAGCACAATTAAGGCTACGAAAATTTTGCAACACGAACTAGAAAAATACGTTAAAGAGGGTAAAATTACGGTCCATTTAGGAACATCCGTCAAAGAAATTCTAGGCACAGACGGCAAGGTAACCTCAGTCTTGGCCTCAAAAGATGACAAGGATTTTTCAATCGATGCTTCGGCTGTGTTTATTTTTACTGGGCTCCATCCAAATACTGAATTTTTAAGTGACAGCGATATAGAGCTAAGTGATAGAGGGTTTATAAAAACCGACCACGAAATGCAGACATCGATGCCTGGTGTTTTTGCTAGCGGTGATGTGCGAGATGGGGCGACTATGCAAATAGCTAGTGCGGCTGGCGATGGTGTGACTGCAGCTCTCAGTATCAGGGAATATCTTTCGAAGTTAGATTAGTGGGCGCGTGTTATAATACCAATAATTAGTTAAATATAGGAGATTTGTGATGGCAGATTTTAATAAAATTCTTACTCCAGGAAATGTCGATGACGGTACTGTAAACGTTGTAATCGAAATTCCGACCGGCAGTAATAATAAGATTGAGTGGAATCGTCAAAAAGCTTGTTTTCAACTTGATAGAGTAGAGCCGATGATATTTGCTAAGCCAGTCAATTATGGCTTTATTCCTCAAACTATCGATGAAGATGGCGATGAGCTAGATGCTCTGGTTCTAGCAGACGAGCCTCTGCCAACTGGAATATTTTTAGAGGCTAAAATTATTGGCGTATTAAAATTTGAAGATGACGGAGAAGTTGACGACAAAGTAATTGTCGTGCCTAGCGATGATCGGAATACTGGCGATGCCATTAAATCCCTTAGCGATATACCTAAACAAAAACTAGATCAGCTTGTGCACCACTTCACTCATTACAAAGACTTGAAAAAACCCAACAGTACTTTCGTAAAAGGGCTAGGTGATATTGATGAGGCAAAAAAGATTGTACACGAATCAATTCAGCGCTGGAACAATCAATAATATTGACTTAAATATACTTTTGTGATATAATAAAAGTATGAGTGAAAAAAATCCAATAGAAGTTCGACAAGATAATCCTATTATTTCTATCGAAAAAGGCTCAAATCTAATAGAGACTAGAGAAGTTAGTCCATTTAATTCTGTTGATAAAAAAATACAAAAAGTAGCTGACTTTGTTACAAAAGCGGTTCTAAAAGATCCAGAACCTATAGTATTTCACGGTAAAGATGGCGCCCCTGATACTGTCGTAGAAAATCGTGGCGGTCTTTGGCGTCTTTAATTAACGATTTTTTCGCCTAATTATACGAGCGGCGTTACTAATCATCTCTCTCATTCCCATTTTTCTAAGTTGCGCTTGTAATTTAGTTCTGGCGTGAGAAGTTATAACCAAATTCCTCCAGTTTTGTTTTGGTTGAGATAATTTACTAGTCATAACTTCTATAATGTCGCCGTTCTGGAGTGGCTTGTCAAAAGCGTGTATCTTACCGTTGACCTTAAAACTTTGAGCGTGTTTTGCTACGTCAGTGTGGACCATGTAGGCAAAATCCAGCGGCAGGGCGCCTTCGGGTAGGTTATAGATATCACCTTTAGGCGAGTACACAAATATTCTATTACTGAAAATGTCTATATTTAACTGGTCGCGCGAAACATCCTCGTTGTTACCTAATTTAGACGCCACATCCTGTAATTCATTAATCCATTTTAAATTTTCAGGTAGCTCTGACATAACCTTACCTTTTTTGTAGCTTTTTGATGACTTCTTCTCGTGGTAATGGAAACTTGCGGCTAGACCCCTTTCGGCAAATTCGTGCATCTTATGCGTTCGAATTTGGAATTCTACTATTTGATCCTCTGGTGTCATAACAGTCGTATGGAGACTTTGATAGCCATTTGGTTTTGGTGTCGATATATAATCTTTAATCCTACCTATGACGGGTTTATATAAACTATGTAAGATACTTAAAACTAAGTAGCACTCTTCCTTCTTGTTTACGATTATTCTAAGCGCCATTAGGTCATAAATATCATCTATATTGCCATCTACCTTGGCTAGTTTTTTATGAAGACTATAGACGCTTTTAATACGACCGTTGACTTCGTGGTCGACGCCATTGGCTTTTAGTGTTTTCTCAACTTCTTCGCGGATTTTACCAAGTTTTCGAGTACTTTTACCAAGCCTTTTTTTCATTAAGATTTTCAATTTTTTGAATTCTTTTGGGTCTAAATAACTAAAGGCCTTCTCTTCGATTTGCATCCGAACTTGGCCCATACCTAGGCGGTCAGCCATGGGGGCAAACACTTCTAGGGACTCTCTAGCCACTTTAATCTGCCTCTCGGGCGGTAGGTATTGGAGGGTGTTTAGGTTGTGCAGCCTGTCAGCCAGTTTGATGATAAGTACTCTGATATCTTTTCCCAGAGCAATTAGCAATTTAGATAAATTATCTTTTGTTTGAGGCAGGTAGTTGGAAAGGTCCTTCATGCCAGACCTAGCCCTGGAGACCTTAGTCGTTCCGTCAACAAGTAGGGCTATATCTTCGCTAAATTCTTTTTTTATGTTATCCAGTTTTACGTCAGTATCTTCAACAGTGTCGTGCAATACGCCAGCTATAACACTATCGATGTCCATACCCCATTCTATGAGTGTTTTGGCGACTGTTAGTGGATGAGATATGTATGGCTCGCCACTGGCTCTTTTTTGTCCGGCGTGAGCTTTAGTGGCAAAATCAATAGCTTTCTCTAATTGAACAACTTGACGGTCCAGATAGTGTTCCTTAGCGATTTTGATAAGCTCACTCTTCTTGGTCATGTATATAGTATAACCCAATTGTATTCTTGCATAACTACCCCCATAAAGCTTATACTTTTATTATGAAGATATTTTTAGGAAGCGATCACCAAGGGTTTTTCTTGAAAGAAAAATTATTTGCATATTTAGTAAAGCACAATTATGAAGTTGAGGATGTTGGCGGTAAGACGCTTGATCCAAATGATGACTTTCCGGAGTTTGCTCAGGCCACGGCTATAAAAATTATTGGTAGCGACGACAAAGATCCAAGGGGTATTTTAATTTGCGGTGGCGGTCAAGGTATGGCTATGGCAGCCAACCGGTTTAAGGGCATAAGGGCTAGTGTTATATGGGATGCTTTTGAGGCAAAAATGACTAGAAATGATAACGACAGTAATGTTTTGTGTTTACCGGCTAGAATTTTAAAAGATAATGATAGCGCGTGGGAGGGTATAGTCGAAACTTGGTTGAGTACCCCTTTTGCGGGCGCCGACAGGTTTAAGCGTCGTAATGCGCAGATTGATGAGATATAGATGAGCGTAATTGTCCCGTGTATTACTGTGGAAACAGATGAATTTTATAAATCTGCCATGGACAAGATTCAGCCGTTTGCCCAAAGGATTCAAATTGACATTAGTGATGGAGAGTTTGCGCCGGTTTTTATGGTTCCACCGGAAAAAGTATGGTGGCCACAAGGGGTTATAGCTGATATCCACGCTATGGTTATGCGACCAGATGAGTATGTAGATCGGTTAATCGCATTAAAACCTCATTTAATTATATTCCACGCCGAAGTCCAGACCGACTTGAAACCAATATTCGAGAAAATAAAGAAATACGGCATTAAAGCCGGCCTCGCGCTTTTAAAAACGACCGTACCTTCAACGGTTGCCGACCTAATTAGAATGGTTGATCATGTGCTGATTTTCTCTGGTGACTTAGGTCATTACGGTGGTAACGCAAGTTTGATGCAGTTAGAAAAAGTTAGATTGGTTAAGGCTATTAATCCAAATCTTGAAATTGGCTGGGATGGCGGTGTCAGCGTAGATAACGCTTTCACGCTATCTCAAGGTGGAGTTGATGTTCTAAACTCTGGCGGAGCAATCAATAAAGCCGATAATCCTGCTAGTGTTTATGATAAACTAGTACAAGAGATCAATAAACAAGGGGTTATTTAGTCGTATGGGCAAACGGCTTTCCATAGATGAGTTAAATCAAAAAGCTAACGAACTTCGAAAAGACGTTATCGGTATGCTAAATGCCGCCGGCAGTGGTCATACGGCCGGCTCTTTGGATTTGGCTGATATTTTTACTGCATTATATTTTGATATTTTAAAATTCGATCCCCAAAACCCTGACTGGAGCGATAGAGACATATTTGTATTGAGCAATGGTCATACGGTACCAATTCAATATGCCGCCATGGCCGAGGCTGGTTTTTTTGAAAAGAGTGAACTTAATACCTTAAGGAAATTAGGCAGCAGATTGCAAGGCCATCCAGAAAGAGTTAAGTTACCTGGCATAGAAAACACTAGTGGCCCGTTAGGTAGTGGGTTATCACAAGCCGCCGGCGCTGCTTATGTCATTCAATACTTGGACAAGAATAAGCACCGCTTTGTTTATACAGTGATGGGTGACGGCGAATTAGACGAAGGTAATATTTGGGAAGCGGCTATGTTTGCCGGTAAAAATAAGCTATCACAACTCATTGCTTTTATTGATAGGAATAATATTCAAATTGATGGCACAACCGAAGAGGTGATGCCACTCGAGAGTCTAAAAAATAAATGGGAGTCTTTCGGCTGGTTTGTGATTGAAATCGACGGTCACAATATCCAGAGTATTATTGACGCGGTTAATATGGCTAAGGCGATTACTAATAAGCCCTGCGTTATCATTGCTTACACCATCGCAGGTAAGGGTGTTGATTTCATGGAATATGACTATAAATGGCACGGTATTGCGCCTAACGACGACCAGGCTAGTGACGCACTTTTGCAACTTAACGATGTTGTCGAGGAGGAGATTTAACTATGAGTCAATATCCACTCAATCCAAAACTTTTTGATGATGATGTCGAGCAGGAGCCAATTAGAAATGGCTTTGGCCGTGGCTTAAAGCGGGCTGGCGAGGAGGACGAGAGGGTTGTCGCTCTATGTGCCGACCTAACTGAGAGTACACAAATCGAACCATTTAAAAATGCTTTTCCAGATCGTTTCGTAGAAATTGGCGTTGCTGAGCAGAATTTAGTAACTGTCGCCAGCGGAATGGCGATGGCTGGTAAAATCCCTTTTGCTAGTAGTTATGCTGCATTTAGTCCTGGCCGTAATTGGGAGCAAATTAAAACCACCATAGCCATCAATGAGCAGCCCGTTAAAGTTATTGGAGCTCACGCTGGTGTTAGCGTAGGTCCAGACGGCGCTACTCATCAAATGCTCGAGGATATTGCCCTAATGCGATCAATGCCTAACATGATTGTCATTGTGCCTGGTGATGGTCTGGAGGCCGAAAAGGCAGCTCTTTTAGCTGCTAAAAATAATAAGCCAACTTATATTCGCCTAAATAGGCCGAAAGTTCCAATTTTTAGCACTAAGGAATCTCCTTTTGAGATAGGGAAGGCCTATATATTAAGAGATGGACGAGATGTTAGTTTATTCGGTACGGGAACCTTGACGTATCAGCTACTAGCAGCGGCTAAAATTTTATCTAGTTTGGGCGTTGAAGCCGAGGTCGTTCATGTACCTACGATCAAGCCATTAGACGAATCGGTTATCTTGGATAGCGCACGCAGGACTGGTAGGGCCGTGTCGGCTGAGGAGGCCCAAATAGCCGGCGGTTTAGGCGGAGCAATCGCCGAACTGCTGAGTGAAAAAATGCCAACTCCTTTAATGAGAATAGGTATTAATGATAGATATGGCGAAAGCGGCGAGCCTGACCAGCTTTTTGAACATTTTGGCTTCAATGGCGACAGTATGGCTCAAAAAGTAGTCAATTTTGTAAGAAATACAGCTCAATATCATAGATATTATTAAATTAGGGGGAGTTTATAATATGGCCTTAACAATTGACCAAATAAGAGACAATACCGCCAGGGCGCGCGAACTGATGAAGCGCACGGTCAGGGAAAATTTTGCAATCGGCGCTTTTAATATTGATAATCAAGAAACACTAATCTCTATATGCAGAGCGGCTCAAAAATTAAACTCTCCAGTGATGGTTGAGCTAAGTAAAAATGAAGCCACCTCGCTTGGTTTGCGTAATGTTCGCGATATGGTTGACAACTACAAAGAAGAATACGGCATCGAGATGTACATAAACTTAGACCATAGCCCGACTTTTGAAGACTGTAAGGTTGCTATCGACGTCGGCTGTGAATTTATACACATAGACGTTAGCCAAGATAAACACGATGCGACCGAAGACGAGATTATTTCAATAACTAAACAGGTGGTTGATTATGCTAAATTTACCGGAGCTTTAGTCGAGAGTGAACCACATTATTTTGGAGGCTCCTCGGATGTATTTAAGGAAGCAATTGACTATGAGGAGATCAAGAAAACCTTTTCAACTCCCGATGGAGCTAAGCGGTTTATCGATCAAACTGGAATTGATACTTATGCTGCAGCAATCGGTAATCTGCATGGTAAATATACAGTTCCTAAAGTATTAGACCTAGACCTATTGCAAAGGATCAGGGACGCAATAGGTGGCGAACCGTTAATTAGCCTTCATGGTGGTAGTGGTACTCCGCTACATTATTTCCAGGGTGCGGCCAAAATTGGGGTTAGTAAGATTAATATAAATAGCGACTTAAGGTATGTCTTTAGGACTACTCTAGATAAGGCTCTAGCGGAAAATCCTGATCAGTATGCCGTCGTTAAACTAATGCCAGAAGTAATCGATGCAATGCAAGCGGTTGTTGAAGAAAAAATGAATGCTTTTGGCAGTGCAGGTAAGGCTAGCCAATGGTAAAAATGTTAACAATTGGAGCGGCTGTTCAGGATGTATTCTTGAGTCATAGCTCTGAACTGAAGCCGGTGGCTGATAAAAGCGCGGACGAGTTATTTTTAAAGATAGAGTTAGGTTCAAAAAATGATGTTAATAATATACACTTCAGTACCGGTGGAGGTGCAACCAATGCTGCTGTGACTTTTGCTAGACAAGGTTTAGATGTTGATTTTATGGGGACTATAGCCCAAGATCCAGCCGGCGATGCTGTTATAAGCGAGCTTGACAAGGAAAATGTCGGTACATCCTATATTAGCTATTCAGATAAATACCATACTGGCTTTTCAATTGTTCTGTTAGCCTCAACTGGCGAGAGGTCTTTTCTGACCTATAGAGGAGCTTCAACTCATTACGATATTAAAAATTTTGACTTAGATGATGCTGCCGCAGATTGGCTATATATAACGAGTATGGCGGGTAATGTTGATATAGTAGATAAAATTTTTAGACAAGCTAAACTTGCCGGAACAAAAATTTTCTTTAACCCAGGTAAAGGCGAACTTGCGCATACTGATAAATTAAAGGCTCTTTTGGAAGATGTTGATGTGTTATCTGTCAACAAACAAGAAGCACAAATGTTAGTTAATGGCGATAGTTCAGAAGAGTTGCTAAGGCGTTTGCTAAACTATGTTGAGGTAGTTGTTATTAGCGACGGTCCAAATGGTGTTACAGCCAGTGATGGCAAAACTATTGTAAAGGCTGGCATGTACGAAGATGTTAAGGTGGTTGATAGAACAGGAGCTGGTGACGCTTTCGGCAGTGGTTTCTTGAGCCAATGGGCGCGGGGTAGGTCGCTAAAGGATTCGATAGTCTTTGCTAGCGCTAACTCGACTTCAGTTGTTACTAAAATTGGAGCTAAGGCGGGGATTTTGCGGAAAGGCGTAAAGCTTCATGCTATGCCGTTAAGCGAAAAGCCCCTTTAAGGTTATATATGCCGACTAAGCTAAAAAGAATATTAGAAATAAAAAATCCTGTCTTTGATTTGGTCTTGCGACAACTTGAAAAGTCAACTGGGAATAGCTCGGTCGATATTCGATTGATTGCTGATATTACACGTAAAGCTCACACCGTTATGCGGCACTTCAAACTCGATACCATAGATACAACCGCAGAAGAGCTTTATCTGACGTTAATTAGTGCCGTTAAAAATAATGACACTGCAGTTCTACTGGGCGACTGTGATTATGTGCTTTTAATAGTAAATGGAGAGGCTATCTCATTCAATCTAATTGATATTATTGAATCTTATCATCACCAGCTTAAGTTCAAAGACAGGTCTATAAGATACGGTCAGCGTAGTCTGAAAGGCGAATTAGTTGATAGATACATTAATCACAGCCGAACAAACAACGCGACAATTTATGAGTTGGCAAGATCGGCCGATTTGTTAGAAGACTGACAATAGTGTTACAATAATCATAATTGAAAATATTTAGGGAGGGCAAAAGTGAGATATCAAATCTGTGTTTCTGGAGCGGCGTCTGGAGCGACCGTCGAAGCTTCTCATCAATTGGCTTATGACTTAGGGAAGGCAATTGCTACTGAGGGCAAAACTTTAACGACAGGGGCTACGGTCGGGTTGCCATGGTTTGCGGCCAAGGGCGCTTATAGTGTAAAAAATAGAAAGGGAGTTTCAATTGGCTTCTCACCAGCCAGCTCCTTCCGGGAACACGTCACAGTCTATAAATTACCTACAGTCGAATTCGACTATATAAATTTCACCGGAATGGCCTATGTTGGTCGTAATGTTCACTTAGTCAGAAGTAGCGATGCTGTCATCTCGGTCGGTGGCCGTATGGGCAGTTTACACGAATTTGTCACTGCTATTGAGAGTAAAAAAGTCATAGGTGTTTTATTGGGTAGCGGTGGCTTAGCTGATTTTATTCCAACCTTGGTTAAACAAATTGAAGTTCCAGCCGACTGCCAGTCGATTATTTATGATACCAACCCGGCTAGATTAGTCAAAAAAGTAATCGAAGCTCTGGATAAAAATTATTCAGATTTTGAGCACGACGGAACTGATAGCAATGTCAGTAAAAGACACACCGATTGGGGCTAGGTATTATATAATTACTTAGTGACCAAGTTTAAACTATATAGTGACTATAAACCAACCGGGGACCAGCCGAAGGCGATCAAAGGGCTGGTTAATGGCCTTGAAAAAAATGTTCGAGAACAGACTCTTTTAGGGGTGACTGGTAGTGGTAAGACTTTTACGATGGCTAATATTATAGTCAATCGTCAAGTGCCAACTTTGATTTTAGCTCACAACAAAACCCTAGCGGCTCAGCTGTATGGTGAATTCAAATCTTTTTTTCCAGACAACGAAGTTCATTATTTCGTAAGTTATTTCGACTATTATCAACCAGAGGCTTATATTGCTAGTAGTGATACCTATATAGAAAAAGACAGCAAGATAAATGACGAGATAGATCGTTTACGGCATGCTGCAACCAGCGCTTTGCTGACTCGAAGAGATACGATAATTGTCGCTAGCGTTAGTTGTATATACGGCATAGGGTCACCTGAGGATTATGCCAATATGGCGATAATCGTTAAAAAAGGTGAAAAGCGCCAGCGAGATCGATTACTACGACTCCTGACTGATACTCAATATCATCGCAATGACGTTGATTTCCAGAGAGGCACTTTCAGGGTGAGGGGTGATATTATTGATATTTTTCCAGCCGGCAACGCCGACGCTTGTAGAATTGAACTTTTCGGAGATTTTGTAGATAGAATTAGCATCATCAATCCACTAACTGGCGAAATTATAAGCAATCCTAGTGAGTATACTATTTTTCCGAATAGCCATTATGTGGCTCCAAAAGAAAAATTGGCACGTGCTATCGAAGGCATAAAACAGGAGTTTAGTGATCGAATAAAGTGGTTCGAAGAGCAAGGCAAGCTATTAGAGGCCCAGCGACTAAGTCAGCGGACTAAATTCGATATTGAAATGTTGGAAGAGACTGGCTTTGTAAAAGGTATTGAAAACTATAGTAGATATCTAACTAATCGCGAAAAGGGACAGCAACCGGCCACTTTGATGGACTACTTTTCGGATGATTTCTTATTGATAATTGACGAAAGCCACATGACCATTCCTCAGATTAGAGGCATGTATAACGGTGACCGCTCTCGCAAAGAGACATTAGTCGAACACGGTTTTAGGTTGCCATCAGCTTTAGACAATCGACCTCTAACTTTCGATGAATTTAATTCGCATATTAATCAAGTTATTTATGTGTCTGCTACACCTTCCGAATACGAATTGTCTCATAGTCCGAAGCCGGTTGAGCAACTAATTAGGCCGACTGGTCTGACAGAGCCTGAAATTATAATTAAGCCAGCCAAGAATCAAGTTGACGACTTGCTTGATGAAATAAGAAATAATATTAAACTCGGCAATAGGGTTTTGGTTACTACTTTAACTAAAAGGATGGCTGAAGAACTGTCATTTTATTTAGAAGACCTTGGCATTAAGACTGCTTATATACATAGTGAAATCGACACCCTAGAGAGGGGTGATATTTTACGTGACTTAAGAAGCGGAGTTTATGATGTCTTGGTTGGTATCAACTTACTTCGCGAGGGTCTAGACCTACCGGAAGTAAGTCTAGTTGCTATCATGGATGCCGATAAGGAAGGCTTCCTGCGTAGTGAGGGTGCACTAATTCAAACTAGCGGGCGGGCGGCTCGGCACGTCAATGGCAAGGTCATTATGTATGCAGATAATGTGACTGGCTCGATGGATAGGGCTATTAAAGAGATGAACCGCCGTAGAAAAATACAGACCGATTATAATAAACTCCATGGTATTACGCCTACGAGCATTATAAGAGATGTTGGTGAAGGCTTAAGGGCGATTATACCTAAAAAAGAGAAAGGCCAAAACTTAATCAATCTATCTAAAATACCCGTTGACGAATATCCTGGTTTAATAAGGGACCTAAGCTCTCAAATGGAACTGGCAAGTGCTAATTTAGAATTTGAAAAGGCGGCTGAATTGCGCGATTTAATCGCAGAAATAAAGACAAAGTCGAAATTTTAACATTATTCAATACACGAACTTGGATATTTGGGCTATAATGTATTTTATGACACAAATTTCTCGTGATGATTTATTACGTCTTGCCCAATTATCTAGCTTAGAACTTAAAGAAACTGAAATTGACGGTCTGATGTCGGATATCAGTAATATTTTAGGTTATGTAGAAAAATTAAACGAGCTGGATACTGACGGGGTGGAGCCAACTTATCAGGTTACTGGTTTGAAAAATGTTTGGCGTGGCGATGAAGAAATCAACTATGGCGTTACCCGAGAAGAGCTACTTGCTAGGGCGCCTGAGTCAGTCGAAAATCAAATCAAAGTTCCAAAGGTTTTATAGTTTAAATGACAATCAATGAAATAAAAAATCGTATTAAAGATGGATCATCCGCTAGATCTATTGTTGAAGACTCGATCAATAAATTAAAGGCTAATAGTGACTATAATGCGGCTATAAATCTTATTGAAGAAAGGTCTTTAAAGAGAGCTGATGAGGTTGATGGCGGTAAGATTCAAGGTAAGTTAGCCGGAGTGCCTTTTATTGCAAAGGATAATTTTTTAGCATTTGGAGCACCTACTACTGCGGCGAGCAAAATGCTAAAGACCTTCGATGCGCCATTGCAGGCTACTGCGATAGAAAAGCTAGAAGCCGAAGGTGCTATTTGTATTGCTAAAGCTAATTTAGACGCCTTTGCACATGGTGGCAGTACTGAAAACTCGGCTTTTGGCCCAACTAAAAATGCCTTTGATAAAGACAGGGTGGCGGGTGGTAGCAGTGGCGGATCGGCGGTTGTGACCGCTTTGGACATAGTGCCGTTCGCCTTGGGTAGCGATACTGGTGGCTCGATTCGACAGCCCGCGAGTTACAACGGCGTTTTTGGGATTAAGCCTACGTATGGCGCAGTGAGCCGATTTGGGGTTGTGGCTATGGCTAGTAGCACTGATGTGGTCGGATTGTTTGCAAAAACGGTAGAAGACGTGGAATTGATTATGGACATTATGTCCGGTATCGACGACAAGGATATGACGACTTTCCCTGACTATTTTAAAGTTGAAGAAAGCGTCAAGCCGAACCAAAGGATAGGACTGATTAGTGAGTTTATGTCATCGGGCGTTGACAAAGACGTACTAGACACTGTCAATAATTATGCTGACAAATTAAGATCTAAAGGCCATATTGTTGAAGATGTTAATCTTTCAATGTCAGAATATGCTTTGGCGATGTACTATATAATTACGCCAGCTGAATTAAGTAGTAACTTAGCTAGATTTGACGGCGTCCGTTATGGATACAGGGCTGAAGACGCCGATGATTTAACGGAGTTATACGGTAAGACTAGGGGCGAAGGTTTTGTCACTGAAAATAAGCGAAGGATTATGATAGGTAGTTACGTTTTATCCAGCGGTTTCTTCGATGCCTACTATTTGAAAGCTCAAAAAGCTCGAACCTTATTGATTAATCAGTTTGACGAATTATTCAAAACTTACGACGTTTTGATTGGTCCGACAGCCCCAACTCCGGCATTTAAGTTAGGCGAAAACACAACCGATCCTGTAAAGATGTATCTTAATGACATTATGACTGTACCTGCTTCATTAGCCGGCATACCGGCTATCAACGTTCCGGCTGGGTCTAACGAACAAGGATTGCCGATCGGTGTACAGCTAATCGGTCCAATGAAGGCTGACGCTCAATTATTGGCTCTAGCTAAATCGATGGAGGACGTTCAGGCATGAATTGTCTAATCTGTTTTATTCTTGTTGCTATTATTATCTTGGGGCTAGCTCTATTCATTCTTATGTCATTTAACAAGGGCGCACCCGTTAAGTTAGATGTAGAAAAATATCGTGTTAGTTATCTCGAAATAGAAAATAATCTAAAACAAGATGATCTTAGCTGCCATATGACAATTATTAACGCCGATAAGTTACTAGACCAGGCTTTAAAAGAGCTTAGGATTCCGGGCGTAACAATGGGCGATAGGCTTAAAAATGCTAAATCTAAATTTCACAACAATGATAGAGTTTGGTCTGCGCATAAATTAAGGAATAGAATTGTTCACGAACACGGTGTTGACTTAACGTACAAGGACTGTAGAGTGGCCTTGGCCGGCTTTAAAGAGGCTTTAAAAGATTTAGGAGCGATTTAATATGTTGCCACAGGATGAAATTTTTAAAAAATATGAGTTAACCGTCGGCATAGAGTGTCACGTTCAATTAAATACTAATACCAAGCTTTTTAGCGGCGTTGATAATGATGAGCGTGGCCAATCTCCTAATAGTGTAGTTAGCCCAATAGACTACGCGCTACCCGGTATGTTGCCTGTTTTAAATCGTAGGGCCATAGATTTAGCTATTTTGGCCGGCAAGGCTATGAATAGTGAGATAGCTACCGTTAGCCGTTTTGATAGAAAACATTATTTCTATCCTGATTTGCCGAAAGGCTATCAGATATCGCAAATGTACCAGCCAATTATCGGACCAGGTTTTGTAGACGTACCTATGGACGACGGTAGTTTCTTTAAGGTCAGGATTCATCATGCTCATCTGGAGGAAGATGCTGGTAAATTGACCCACGTTAGTAACTATAGCCTAGTCGACCTTAATCGAGCCGGTACGCCACTAATAGAAATAGTTTCTGAGCCAGACATTCATTCACCATCTCAGGCGAAAGCCTATGCAATGGAGTTATATCGCCTTATGACATATGCCGGTGTCACTAGGGGTGATTTATATCACGGAAATATGCGATTTGATGTTAATGTTTCAGTAGCTCCAGTCGGTTCAGAAAAACTTGGCACTCGCTCAGAGATGAAAAATCTTAACTCTTTTAGAGCTGTTGAGAGAGCGGTAGATTACGAATTTAAGCGCCAGGTAGGAATCTTAGAGAGGGGTGACGAAGTTATCCAAGAGACTAGGGGTTGGGATGAGTCTAAACAGAGGACATTCACTCAGCGCAGTAAAGAAAACGCACAGGACTACAGATACATGCCAGATCCTGATGTTCCGCCGATTGTTTTGGACGAAGACTATATTAAAGAAGTTCAAACAAAAATACCTAATTTACCACCTTTTTACAGAGAAGAATGGCGATCTATTGGGCTAGATAGCTCAGTTATAAATTCATTGCTCTTGTCTAAAGACTCAGCCATAACTTTCCAAAGGATAAAGGAAAAAGTCAACAATCCCGAAATCTCAAAAAGAATAGCTAACTGGTTCTTGTTGAGTACAGAAGAGGCCTCGGGCGGGGTTGATGGTCAGGCTGCCGACATAAAGTCTGTGTCGGACGACTATTTTGTAAGCTTGTCAAACTTAGTGGGTGAAGGTAAGTTGAGTTCAACAGCGGCGAAAGAAGTGTTATTTAGCATGATAAAAATTCCAGAAGATCCCGAGACTATCGCAAAAAGACTTAACCTCATCCAGGTCAATGATGAATCTGAGTTATTAGAGATTGTCGATCAAGTTTTATCAGATCCTGCATCCCAGCAGGCTGTTATTGATTTAAAAAACGGGGTAGACAAAGTTATGGGATTCTTGGTCGGTCAAGTTATGAAAAAATCGGGCGGGAAGGCTAATCCGTCTAAGGTTCAAGAATTAATTAGAAGGAGGATTGCTTAAATTATGAAACAACCAACCAAAGCGATTATTTGTGCCGCTGGCTTAGGCACGAGATTTTTACCTCAAACTAAGGCTATGCCCAAGGAAATGCTACCGATCGTTGATAAGCCGGTTGTTCAGTTTATTGTCGAAGAGGCGGTTAAGGCCGGCGTAACAGAAGTAATTATTGTAACGGGGAGTACAAAAAGATCCATTGAAGATCACTTTGATAGGAGCGAGGGTCTCGAGATGGAGCTTAGAGAGAAGGGCAAGGACGCTTTAGCGGATCAAATTAAGTCAATCGCCGAAATGGCTAACTTCATTTACATCAGACAGAAGGGTTCGCCTAAGGGCAATGCTAGACCAATCCTCAACGCTCAGCACCTAATTGATGACGATGAGCCATTTTTTGTGTTTTTTCCTGATGACTTTTTTAGGTCCGAAGTGGCTTGGCCAGTACAGTTGAAAGAAGTCTACAACAAGACTGGAAAGTCGGTCATATCGTTAATTGAGGTTGATAAAAAGGACGCTGATAAATACGGCATGGCTATAATTGGCGACAAACTGTCAGATCGTGTTTTTAAGATTGACGGCCTTGTCGAGAAGCCGGGCGAAGCTAATACACCATCAGCGTTTGCCTCTGTCGGTAGCTATCTGTTGACTCCCGATATATTTCCAATTTTGGCTAAAGAAAAGGTTGGTTATGGGGGGGAGATTGTTCTAGCCGAGAATATTAACGAGTTAGCTCAGAAAGAGACTATTTACGGCTGTTTTATCGACGGGACATGGCACGATACGGGCAACCAGTTTAAATATATGCAGGCGGTAGTTGATTTTGCTCTTAATAATCCAAAATATGGCGAAGACTTTAGGAGTTATCTAAGGGAAAAAATAAAATAATCCTAGCTATTAACATAAGCTAAAAAAAGTGTTATTATAATACAAGAACATTTAAATATAAAAATTTAGAAAGAGTGGCGTATGAGCTCATCCGCGGAAATTTTAGTAGTTATATTGTCAATATTTTTAGCCTTGTTTCTCGTGCTCGGCATTATATTAATGATTTATCTAATAGTCTTGACGCATCAAATTAGAAAAATTACAAAATCGGCAGAGGAAGCAGTCGGTAATGTGGGGGATTTTGTGTCTAATATAACAAAAATCGTATCGCCGGTTTTTGTGGCCGAAATGTTTAATCGTTTTATTAAAAAGGTCAAGACTACCAAGAAATCTAAAACTAATAAAGAGGAGGAATAATTATATGTCAAAATCAAAAGGTAAATTTGCTTTAGGTGCTATTTTTGGAGCTATTGCAGGAGCGGTCGCTGGAGTGCTTATGGCGCCTAAAAGCGGCAAAGAAACAAGAGAAGATTTAAAGGCGAAGTCTAAAGACTTGGCAGAAGACGCCAAGGTAGTAATAGAGGATGCCAAGGATAAAGCCGCTAATGTTGGAGAAACAGTAAAATCCGAAGCTTCAACCCTAAAAAAGCGCGTAGACAACGCTATCGAGGGAGCTAAGGAAGGTTTTTCAAAGAAATAATTAATTCGGGCGAACTCTATAAATATGAAAAAGAGCTCAAAGAGAGTTAGCGACGCAGAAGCCTCTTCTAGGCGTCAGCTTTTTGAAGAAATGTTTTATGATTTTTACAATAATAGACACAAGGTCTATTGGATGAACTTTGTCAGGGGGCTTTCCTTTGGCTTCGGAGCTTTAATAGGCGGTACTGTAGTTGTTACTATAGTAGTATGGATTCTCGGTCGCTTTGTATCAATTCCCTTGATCGGTGAATATATAAGACAAGGCATAGAAGTAATTCAGAAATAGTCGTCTTTTGGTTGTTTTTACTACAGACAAACCAAGCCTTAATCGTTTATACTATTTATATATATGGGGGTGAAATTAAAGCCGTCTGATTTTGTGCATTTGCATAATCATACGCATCATAGTTTACTTGATGGTCTTACAAAGATTCCAGATTTAGTTGATATGATTAAAAAAATGGGCATGGAGGCTGTTGCTGTCACTGATCACGGTACCATGTCCGGCAGTATCGAACTGTATAAATCAGCTAAGGACGCTGGGATTAAGCCAATTATTGGTCTTGAGGCTTACGTTGCAACTCGTTCTAGATTTGATCGTGATCCAGCTAAGGACAAACAAAGATATCACATAACGCTGCTGGCTATGAATAATCAAGGTTATCAAAACCTCATGAAACTTAGCTCCGCAGCTAATCTAGAAGGTATGTACTACAAGCCTCGAATAGATCATGAATTGTTAGAGCAATATGGCGACGGCCTTATTGTATTGTCAGGATGTAGCAGCGGTGAGTTGGGCGAGAGTTTGCGCAACGATAATTATGAAGAAGCTAAGAAAATTGCTTCTTGGTATAAATCTGTTTTCGGCGATAGATACTATCTAGAAATGCAAAACCATGAGTGGGAAGTGCAACGAAAAGTTAATAAATATCTGGCTCAATTATCGAAAGATATTGATGTCCCATTGGTGATTAGTAATGATGGTCATTATCTATTAAAAGAAGATCAAGATGCTCACGAGATATTGTTGTGTGTTGGTACGGGCTCATTTTTATCGGATGTTAATCGCATGAGTCTTCGAGAGTTTGATCTGCACGTCACCGATCCTAAAGAGATTATTGAAAAGTGGGGCAAAGAATTTCCTGACGCAATTTTAAATACTAAAAAGATCGCTGATAGGTGTGATGTCTCGCTAGATTTGGGTGGCATTTTGATACCGACCTTTCCAACTCCGGACAACTTGTCCGAGAAAGATTATTTAGATAAATTGGTCTATCGTGGCTTGGCTTGGAGATATGGCGGGATTAGCAGGGAACAGGCGCTTGGTTTAGATATTAACAAAGCTAAAAAAATAACCCCTAAGTCGGTCCTAGAAAGAGCCGATTACGAGCTTAGTGTTATCGATAAGATGGGCTTTAACGGTTACTTTCTTATTGTTCAGGATTTTATTAATTGGGGTAAAGACGAGGGCATTGTCTTTGGGCCAGGTCGAGGTAGTGCGGCTGGTTCGATTATCGCTTATTCTCTTCGCATAACTGAGCTTGACCCGTTAAAGTATAATTTACTTTTTGAAAGATTCTTAAACCCAGATCGAATCAGTATGCCCGATGTCGATATCGATATTCAAGATACTAGGCGTAATGAAGTTATAGAATATTGTGCGAATAAATATGGGCAAGGCAGAGTCGCTAATATTATGACGTTTGGCCGTATGGCGGCAAGAAACGCCGTAAGGGATGTCGCTCGTGTTTTACAAGTTCCTTACGCTGACGCCGACAGGATGTCGAAAATGATTCCTCCTCCAGTTCAAGGCCGGCATATACCACTAGAAACTAGTGTCAAGAAAGACGCCGACTTGAGGCGCGAGTATGAAACAAATCCGGTTGCCAAGCAGGTTTTTGACTACGCTATGAGGCTAGAGGGGACTATTAGGTCGCATGGTGTTCATGCTGCTGGTGTCGTTATTGCGCCTGATGATATCGTAAAATTTGTTCCACTCGAAATGGCTCAAAAAGGTGTTGTCGCGACGCAATATCCGATGGGTCCAGTCGAAGAGTTGGGGCTTTTAAAGATGGATTTTCTTGGTTTATCGAACCTTACAACAATTAATAATGCGCTACGTATTATTAAAAAGATTAATAATGAAAAAGTTAATTTAGACAGCTTACCATTAGATGATAAAAAGACCTTTGAGCTTCTGCGCAAAGGTGAGACGACTGGCGTTTTTCAACTTGAATCAGCCGGCATGAAGAGGTATCTCAGAGAGCTAAAGCCGTCTTCATTTGACGACATTATAGCTATGGTTGCCCTATACCGGCCAGGTCCGATGCAGTTCATAGATAGCTTCATTAAAAGAAAACATGGCCAAGAGACGATATCGTATCTACATCCGAAATTTGAATCTGCCTTAAAAGAGACTTACGGAATTTTGGTTTATCAAGAGCAGTTTATGCAAATATCAAAAGACTTTGCTGGCTTTACTGGTGGTCAGGCCGACACATTGCGAAAAGCGGTTGGTAAAAAGAAAATTGATCTTATGCGTAAGGTCAAAGAGGATTTTATAAATGGAGCAGTCGAGCACAGCAAGGCTGATCCTGCGTTGGCTGAGAAGTTTTGGGTTCAACTAGAAGAGTTTGCTAATTATTGTTTTAATAAATCTCACGCTGCTTGTTATGGCCTCATTGCCTACTGGACGGCCTATCTAAAAGCTCATTATCCAGAAGCTTTTATGGCTGCTGTTATGACGAGCGACCACGGAGATATCGATAGGCTAGCGATTGAAATTAATGAGTGTAAGCATATGGGCATCAAGGTATTGCCACCTGATGTTAATGAGGGTTTCGTTGAGTTTGCGGTGGTGCCCGGCAAAAAAGAAATTAGGTTTGGCATGGCGTCTGTTAAAGGTGTTGGTGTCGGCGCAGTTGAAGAGATTATACGCGCTAGAGATCAAGATAAATTTGCTAGTATTGAAGATTTCGCAAAGAGAGTGTCTCCTAGTAAGTTTACTAGGAAGGCCTGGGAGTCATTAATAAAATCTGGCGGCTTCGATAGTTTGGGCGACAGATCTGATATATTATTTAATTTAGACACGATACAAGCTTTTGCCACAAAACTGCAAAAAGAAGCTTCTAATGGCCAGATTGATCTTTTCGGATCTTTAACTGAAGAAAAAGGCCTGTATCCAGCTATCAAGTTACAGCCCAGTCCGACTAAACACTCTAATAAAGATAGGTTGATGTGGGAGCGCGAGCTATTAGGCCTTTACATAAGTGCGCATCCACTAGACGTTTATGACAAGTATTTTGAAGAGCAAACTGTGTCGATAGCTAGTTTGTCCGAGACAATGGACGGTAAGGTCATCTACGTTGGTGGCATAATTTCTCGTATTAGGACTATCGTCACTAAAAATAATTCAAAGATGGCTTTTCTCGGCGTCGAAGATAAAACTGGCGAATGTGAAGTCATCGTCTTCCCCAATCTCTATGAAAATCATAAAGATAATTTAATACAAGACGCAGTATTAAAAATTAAGGGAAAGATTAGTTGCCGTGATCGTGACGGGAAATTAACTTCAGACGTAAAGATAATCGCCGATGAGATACAGTTTATAACCGATCAAGAGCTTGAAAACTATCAGCCAACTGGCAAAATTATGGAAGTTAAGCCCAATAAGAATAAGATTGACATTGTGAGGCCTAAGTCTAAAAAAGTCCAGCCGAGCCCCAAGGTTTTAGTTGAACACATTCATAAAAAACTTTACGTCCATATAGAAGACCCAGACGATCATGAGTCTTTGATGAAGCTTAAGCAAACTTGTAATGATCATCCCGGATTGTCTGACATAATTCTAGTTTTAGGGATTGAAAACAAGTCGGCTGTTAAATTGAATTTCAAGGTCGATGCTGGAGACATATTAACCAACAAGTTATCGGAAATATTAGGAAAGGATAGGGTTGTTCTTAAATAGTCATCTGATATAAAGCTATACCAGCCGCTACACTAACATTGAAAGATTCTTTTTTGCCTTTCATAGGTATCTCTACTAAATAATCACACTTCTCGATGATTTCGTTGTTAATGCCGTTTACTTCTTCTCCTAAAATTAGAGCTGTTTTGTTATTTGGCTTGAGTTTATTAATCGGTCTACTATTTTTATTTTGTTCTAATCCGACAATTTGATAACCTTCTTGTTTCAGCTTTTCAATATCTAACGATTCTTGGTGTTCTATTTGTATCATTTTTTCGGCACCCAGGGATGTCTTGGCGATTTGTTTATCAAGTTTTTCTGCGATATGAGGAAGTCGCTTATCGTTTTCTAATTTAGGATATGGACTATAGCCACTAATAATAATTTTTTTAACTCCAAAACCTTCGCAGGTCCTGATTATTGAACCTATATTATAGGTTGATCGTATGTTATGGGCTACGACTATAAAATCCGTCATTTTTATATTCTACAATCATTCTCAGTTATTTAAAACTTGAGTTTAATTTTAAAATGTTTATGTTTTTTGATATGATGATAACTAATGGACGAAGATAAAATTCAACAAGAAAGACGAAATCAAGAAGAATCTGCCACAAATCAAAGAGCAGCTATACTTGGCGTAAGGTATTTTGATACCCGACAGGTCGAGGATAGTTTGCCACTACTTGAAGGTGTTCTAGATAAAGAAACCATGCACAAGAACCGAGTGGTGCCTATGGGTGGCAGTAATGATGAGCATTCTTGGCAATTTGGATTCACCAGCCAGACACCTCAATCCTATCTTAGGGAGTTGATTAAGCAATATAACGAGAATGGGAAGAACGTTCAGTTTTTGCTAATTAGCGGTTCAGGCTTCAAAAGAATAATGGATCGGTATGACCCAGTTATAAAAGTTGTCCATGAAGATATAGCAATATCTAAAGAGGGTGACAGTGATACGTTAGGAAGGGTCAGCCAAACTCTCAACTCGGTCGGTAGTGATGAAATATTTGATTATTTGATAGATCAAGCCGATAAGCTCGGCGCGAGTGACATTCATATAGAAAACCAGAGAGAAAAAATAAGGGTCCGAATGAGGATTGATGGAGTTCTTCACCCCGTCGCTGACCTTAGTCTCGATAGATACAGGGTTATTCTAGGCGCGCTCGCTTCAAGGGCAAATATATCAACAGCCGCTAAGGAGCCTCAATCTGGCCACATACAAAAAGAAATAAATACCGGCGACCAAAGCCATCTGTTAAATCTCAGGGTGGAGACTGTTCCTACTATGTATGGACAAGATGCGGTTTTGCGTTTATTCAACTTTGACCAATCGAAATTGAATTTGGACAGATTAGATATTAGCGAGTCTGATAGGAAATCGATCGATGATATCATTAGTCACCCTAGGGGTATGGTTTTGATGGTCGGGCCGACGGGTAGTGGTAAATCTACCACACTTTACAGTATGATTAATGCCCTAAACTCCACTGACCGTAAGATTATCACTCTAGAAGATCCAATTGAATATGGTATCGGCGGGATTTCTCAGATACCAATTGACACTACTGGTGGGCAGAGTTTCGCCGACGGTCTGCGCTCTGTTCTGCGACTCGACCCAGATGTAGTTATGATTGGTGAAATCAGAGACGGTGACACCGCAAAGACCGCAATTCAGGCGTCGATAACTGGCCATTTAGTCTTGTCTAGCTTCCACGCAAACTCTACCTCAGCAGCCTTTAGCCGTATGATTGATTTAATTGGCGTTAACCCAATATTTAGCTCTGCTATACGATTAGTGATTGCCCAGCGTTTAGTCCGTCGCCTTGATGATGCTACAAAGCAAGCCTACGATCCTGACGAGGCTACTAAGAGTTGGGTTCAAGATGCATTAAAGGATTTACCAAACAGTATTGAAAAGCCTGATCTAAATAACTTTAAATTATGGCGCCCTGTACCAAGCGAGAGTAGCCCATTTGGATATAAGGACAGAATGGTTATTATGGAGCAGATGGTGGTTGGTCCAGAAATACAAAAGTTCCTACGTGGCGAAGAGTCCGATGTTCACACTGAAATAATTGAAAAAGCTGCCAGGGAAGGCGGCATGGTTACCTTACTAGAGAAGGGTGTTCTAGCTGTCTTGAAGGGCCAAACAACCCTAGAAGAAATCAACCGAGTAATTTAGCCGCCTCTTTTCAGAAACGAAATAATATGTTATATTTGATAGCTGATTATATTGATAAACTTAATAAGTGAGTAAAAAATGAGTTTCGAGTTGATTAAAAAAGTAAATGAATCACAAAAAAAGGCTAATGTAGTTGATGTACGCAGTGGCGATACTGTTAAGGTTCACCAAAAAATTCGCGAAGGTAACAAAGAGCGTATTCAGATTTTTGAAGGCGTTGTTATTAGGACAGATAGAAAAAACTCCCATACCTCGAGAATTACTGTCAGAAAAGTTGCCAGTGGCGTTGGAGTTGAGAAAAGTTTCTTACTGCACAGTCCTTTGGTTGAAAAAATTGAAGTTGTCCGCAGGTCTAAAGTTCGTCGAAACTATCTAAGCTTCTTGAGAAACAGAAGTGGTAAGAGCGCCAGACTGAGGAACCAAGATTTTGATCGAGATGAAGTTAATTCTATTGTTGATGAAAAGGCTGAAGCTGAAGAAGCTAGGCTGAAAGAGCTAGCTAAGGCTGAAGCCGACGCTAAGGCTGCCGAAAAGGCGGCTGCTGATGCGGAGATGGCCGCTAAGGCAGCTGAAGTCGAAGCTCGTCACGCTGAAGCTAAGTAACCGTTTACTAACTACTAAATTACGTCTACCATAGGTGTATGATACTAGGGATTGATGAAGTTGGTCGCGGCTCATGGGCTGGGCCCTTGGTGGTTGGGGCTGTAGTATTGGGCGGCGCTAACATTGATGGTCTGACAGATAGCAAAAAACTTACCAAAAAATCTAGAGAAAACTTGGACATAGAAATCCGCAATAAAGCCAGGGCTTATGGGCTAGGCTGGGTTGACTCAAAAGAGATTGATGAGATTGGGCTATCGAAGTCTTTAAAATTAGCTAGCTTGAGGGCTATTAAAAACATAAAGTCGCCGTATGATCAGATTATTATAGATGGAACTGTTAACTTTCTAATAGACACCGATAAAGCTGAATTAGTTACTACTATTAAAAAAGCTGACCTGCTTGTGCCGTGCGTTTCGGCCGCGTCAATAATAGCCAAGGTGGCTCGTGATAACTACATGAAGAGTCAGAATGAAACGTATTTTCAGTACGGCTTTTCTGAGAATGTTGGCTATGGGACTAAGCGACATATAAAATTTATAGAAGAGCATGGCGTCAGCCCTCTGCACAGATTATCTTTCAAACCTTTGAAGCATTATAAATCCGATAGCTCAACGACAACTTCAATTGGTCGCCGAGCAGAAGGTTTGGCGGCTGATTTTTTAATTAAAAAAGGCCATAAAATTATTGAGCGCAACTGGCGAAATAAGTATTGCGAGATTGATATCGTGTCAAAATTAGGAGATAAATTATATTTTAATGAAGTTAAATATCGCAAAGATTCTAGCCGTGGTGGTGGCTTTGAGGCAGTTGATGCGAAAAAACTCAATAAAATGCAGTTTGCTGCTAAAATTTATGTTAATTCAAAAGAGGCTGACTACAATTTTTTGAGGCTATCCGTTATATCAGTTTCGGGGCTAGATCCTAGGGTTGACGATTGGCTAGAATTGTAAATTATTCAACTCTTCTATAACTGCTTTGCTATCTTTTTCTATAAGCTTGACTCTTTGAGATATCTCATCGATGCCTATACTTATAACTCTTTTTAGGGCTGGATTCTTTAGATGTGGTTTAAAAAACTTCTCGTATTCTTCTAATTGTTTTTGGGTGTTGAAAACGGAAGCTATGTATCTTGGATATTCATCGTACGATTTGTCGCCCTCAAAAGTGTCCTTAATCCAAAACCAGTTTTCTTTTGTCCAGCGCCAAACAATTTCTTTTCCACATTTATTTCTAATTAAATAAGCAAACCAGCGAGAAATATCTTGAGTCCTCACTACCATCTTGTCTTTTAAAAGAGGTAATAGTGTTTTTATTTCTGACTCATCTTTAGTAGACGTCAGCCCGACACAGATTGACTGGCCTATTTCGCTAGATTCGATTTCTTTATATTTTTTAATCAGATCATTAAACAGGCTTCTATCCTGGCTATACTTAACAGCTCCTGAAATAATTAAGCTTCGTATGTTTGGGTTAAAATTTTCTACACTACTAGAATTATATAGATTGATTGATTGCGACATTGCGTCCTTATTCTTTGCGTATAGTGCTAGATTCAAGATTACATTTCTCAGTTTTGAATCGGACTCTGATTCGCCTTTTGTTTTTTGCCAGCCTAATCTAGAATATTGTTTTTCGATTAAGGCGTTAACTAACTCATGTAACTTTTCTTCAGCAGCCTTATCGTTCTCTACAAACTTTTTTAGTTCGCTGATAGCTATTAATATTAAATCCCAAACCTGTTCTGAAGTTTCGTCTTTAAAATATCCAATAATTTTGACTATTCTGGCGTTTGAAACAAATCCGGCGCTGGCTAATATCGATTGTTCATTTAAAAATTGAAGACGGTCAATCGCTTCGAGCTGATTATTTTTTATTTTATCTAATATGAGATCCAAAAAATACTCATCATAATCTGTCACAAAGTGCGCATGATTACCTAAATTAAATCGCAGTGGTTTTATCCCGGGTTTATAGTCAAGAGTAATCTCTCTTTCTTCTAGTACATCTTGTATATTATCTGCGTTGCTATTGAGTAGTATCGGCCATAATTTATTTTTATCGCCATCTATCGAGCTTTGCGACAGTAGTAATTGATTATTATTTCTCGAGACCTTCAAGACTGGGAAGCCTGGTTGATTGAGCCATTTTTCCATGAACTTACCAATATCTTTTTTGCTAACTTCACTTAAAACTTCCCATAAATCAGCCGCCTCGGTATTTTTATAGGTAAATTTCTCGAAGTATTTTTGCAGGCCCTTTTTGAAGCAAGCTTCTCCTATATAGGATTTAAGCATTTGCATCAGATGAGCTCCTTTAGCGTAAACTATAGCGCCGTCAAATAAAGTTCCGATTTCATCTGGATGATTGACGTCGGTTTTAACTGACTGAACACCTTTTAGGCTATCTCTTTTAAGCGCCGTCACGACATCAAAACTAGCAAAATCCATCCAGACGTCCCAGCTTGACTCCAAAGCGTCTACAGCCGCATACTCAGCGAGTGAGGCAAAACTTTCATTTAACCATAAATCGTCCCACCACTTCATGGTCACTAAGTTGCCAAACCATTGATGACTTAATTCATGCGCGATAACTGTGGCTACATATTGTTTAGCAGATATGGATGTGGTTTTAGGGTCTACTAATAGAGCAATTTCGCGGTAAGTAATGAGACCCCAATTTTCCATAGCTCCAGCCGCAAAGTCGGGTAGGGCAACGTGATCGCACTTTGGCAAGGGGTATGGAGTTTGGAGGTAATCATCAAAGAACTCAATTGAACGTTTGGCTATGTCGAGTGCAAAGTCTAGATTATCTAGAGGTTGGTTCGGCGTAGACCACACATTGACGGCTACACCATTTTTTGTAGTGGTCGATTTTTTTTGGAGTTTTCCGACTACCCAAGCTAATAAATATGTGCTCATAGGCGGTGTTGTCTCGAAGCTCGTTATCAATGCGTCGTCTTCCACGTATTGTTTTTTAATCGGCATATTGCTTAAAACTTCAACTCCGGTTTCACAAGTTAAAGTCAAGTCGAATGTGGCCTTCGCTTCGGGCTCGTCTATACACGGAAAGACCTCTCTAGCGTGATGACTTTCAAATTGAGTTGCAATAATCTCTTCAGGCTTATTATCGTGGCTATAATAGCATGGGTAAATTCCATGCATCGAGTCGGTGATTTTACCATTAAACCCAATAACTATTATATGTTTGCCGTTCTTTATAGAAGGGTGCGATGCGCTCAATATATCTCCAGCCAACTTAAAACTGGCCGCCTTACCGTCAATCGTTACCGATTCAATATCCAAGTCTTTACTATGAAAGAGTGTCTGGTTATCGTTAGATAAGACATCCCCACTAATGACAGCCGTGCCTCTAAATAATCTGTTAACACGGTCTATAGTTAGCGACAGTTGATAATTGCTTGGTTTAAATTTTTTAATTAATCTTTCTACAGTTTGCATGTTGTTTATTGTATCATTTGAATGGGTTAATTGTTTTTTTGAATGGATAAATATAAGCGTAGAAGAATAATTGCAGTGATTATGTCGACCATAGCTTTTTTAATAGCTATCTTCATGAACACGCCTCAATATAGTCCACCCGTAAAAACAGAACGTCTTATTAATACAGAAGACTCTACTCAGTCGATTTTAGCTATAGACGCCCTTCGGGACATAGAAATTAAGGGCAGGGCGCCAAAAACTGGTTATGAAAGAAGCCAGTTTGGTGATGGCTGGATAAAAAAGCAGGGCTGTGATATGCGTGATATTATCTTAAATCGTGACCTTGACGACGTGATAGCAAACGATAAATGCCAGGTGGCAAGCGGAACCTTAAAGGATCCTTATACAAACAAGGTGATTGCTTTTAAGAGAGGTGATAGCTCGAGCAGCTTGATTCAGATTGATCATGTCGTTGCGTTGTCTGATGCTTGGCAAAAAGGAGCGCAGTTTTGGCTGTTAGACAAAAGAATAGAATTTGCGAACGACCCATTAGAGCTAATCGCGGTTGAAGGACAGGCTAATCAACAGAAGGGGGATGGCGATGCCGCTACTTGGCTACCACCAAATAAGAGTTTTCGGTGTCAATATGTATCTCGCCAAATTGCTGTTAAGCGCAAATATGGCTTATGGGTGACCCAGGCGGAGTATGAGGCTATGGTAAATATTTTAAGCAAGTGTGAGGGTCAGCTATTGCCAACCGAGTAAAAATTAGATATAATAATAGTGTGAATTGCATTAGTCGGCCGGCAGGTCGGCTTTTTTAAATGAATAAAATTAAAGGAGAAAAAATGGAAAGTATAAATATCAAACAGCTGGTTCTAGCTATTAGGACAATTGCTGAAGAAAAAAATTTACCAGAAGAGACCGTTATGTCTGTTATAGAGCAGGCTATTGCCGCTGCTTGGCGTAGGGACAACGGTGAACGTGATCAAAATGTACGATCCGAGCTAAACATTAATAACGGGACTGCTAAGGTTTTTGTTATAAGAGATGTCGTAGAAGAGGTAACCTCCCCGGTGACTGAAATTAGCCTAGCTGATGCTAAAAAAATAAAAAGCGACGTAGAATTAGGTGACACTATAGAAGATAGCCACGACGTTGTCTCGTTTGGTCGTGTTGCTGCTCAAACCGCCAAGCAAGTTGTCTTGCAACGACTCCGCGAAGCCGAAAAAGAGGTTGTTCTAGCTGAATATGAAGATAAAATCGGCACAGTTGTAAATGGCATAGTCCAAAGAGTCGAACCCAAGATTGTAAAAGTCGATCTTGGCAAGGCTAATGGCATAATTCCACAATCTGAACAAATTCAAGGAGAATTTTACTCAATCGGCAGCAGGATAAAGGTTTATATCAAAGATATAGAAAGGGATAACCGTGGCCCGCAGTTAATATTAAGTCGTGGTAACGAAGAGTTTATTGAATATCTCTTTCGCCAAGAAGTTCCCGAAATTGAAACTGGCGCTGTTGAAATTAAAAATATAGCTCGAGAAGCTGGCCGTCGCACTAAAATTGCTGTTGCTAGCACTGTGCCGGGAGTTGATCCTATCGGAACTTTCGTCGGTGGTCACGGTACGCGCGTCCAGGCTGTCATGAACGAAATTGGTGATCAAGAAAAGATAGATATCATTGCTTTTGATGAAAACATTGAACAGTTCATTAAAAATGCTCTGAGTCCAGCCGAGATTGATAAAATTAAGATTAATGAAGACAAGAAACAGGCCACCGTATTTGTTCGCGAGGATCAACAATCAATTGCTATCGGTCGCGCTGGTCAAAATGTTAGACTAGCTAGTCGCCTGACTGGTTACGAGTTGGACATAGAGCAAGTAGATAACAAACAAAAAACCCCTGCCAAGCCAGCAAAGCGTAAAAATATTGAAGACAGCCTTTTTGAAGCTTTGAGCGAATCTTCAGAAGAATAGATTTGATTTTTGTTCTATAATAGAAGTATGTCTGACGAATATTTAGAATTTTTTTCACATCTAACTGACAATGCTAGGATTAGCTTGTATCATGCCAATATTATTGCGCAGGGTTATGGCAGTTCTTATATAGGCACGGAACATCTATTGCTTGGTATTTTGGCTCAATCTAGCTCGGTAGGAGCTAAAATACTTTCAGATGTGGGTATTACCTTCGAAAAAGCTCAATCAGCCTTGAATCTGGCTCCAGTTACGGTTGTTTTAAACACGGAAGCAAAAGGTTTGAGTGAAACCGCTAAGTTAACATTGAAAATTAGCTGGGATATTGCCAAAGAACATCAGCAAAATCTTTTGGGTACGGAGCATATATTAAGTAGTATATTAGACCAGAAAAATTCTAGGGCGGCAGTGTTATTGCGGGACCTAAACGTTGATTTATTAGAGCTGGCCACTATAGTTAGTGATTATTTAAATAATCAAACTAGTGGCGCTCAATCCGTTCGTCAAGATGTGTCATCCAAACAAAATGGCCAACGTGGCAAACTTAAAGGTGCTTTAGGTATGTTTGGCGTAGACTTAACGGATATGGCTAGAGATGGAAAACTAGATCCAGTGATTGGCCGCAAGGACCAAGAGGATAGGGCAATTACTATCTTGAGTCGTCGCACAAAAAACAACCCAGTCTTTATAGGCGAGCCTGGCGTCGGTAAGACTGCTATTGTTGAGGGCTTGGCGCAGAGAATCATTAATGAAGAAGTGCCAGACCACTTAATCGATAAGAAGATTGTGCAATTAGATTTGGCCGGTATGATTGCCGGTACAAAATATCGCGGCGAATTCGAGGATAGATTTAAAAAAGTCATAAACGAGTTAACCGATCAGAAGAATCTTATAATCTTTATTGATGAAATTCATTTATTAGTTGGAGCTGGTGCGGCTGAAGGCACAATTGACGCCGCTAATATGTTAAAGCCAGCCTTGGCGCGAGGAGAGCTTCGTCTAATCGGCGCCACAACCACAGAGGAATACAGAAAACATATTGAAAAAGATAGCGCTCTCGAGCGTAGACTGCAGTCAGTTGTAGTGCCGGAGCCGAACCTGAAGGATACTGTTAATATACTAAAAGGCTTAAAAGGCCGCTACGAAAAGCACCACGGTGTTTTAATAGAAGACCAAGTTATCGAGTCTATAGTTTATATGGCTAATCGATATATAAGCGAGCGTTTTATGCCAGATAAAGCTATTGATGTGGTTGACGAGGCGGCCGCCATCGTTAGAGTCAAAAACAGTTTAAAACCTAGTCGGTCTAGAGATATCCTAAAGCGAATCAAAGGCTTGAACGAAAAAATGGAAGAGGCTGTATCTAATGAAGACTATGAAAAAGCTGCATTTTATAAAACTCAAACCAGCAAGCTATCTACGGAATTAGACAAATTAGGCGCAGGTTCTAGTAAAAAGAGCAAAGTTAAGCTTACGGAGGATGACGTTGCTCAGGCTGTATCCTCTATTGCAGGGGTTCCGGTTAAACGAATTCAAAAATCAGAAGCCACAATGTTAAGTAACTTAGAAAAGCACCTAGCTAAATATGTGATTGGCCAGGAAGAGGCCTTGGCTAAGGTTTCTGGGGCCATTAGGCGCGGTCGTAGTGGCGTCTCTAGTGATACGAGGCCTATTGGCTCGTTTGTGTTCATGGGTCCTACTGGCGTCGGCAAAACTGAGCTAGCGCGAGTTTTAGCCAGAGAAGTTTTTGGTAGCGAGAAGGCTTTAATAAAAATCGATATGAGCGAATTTGGTGAAAAACATAATGTCAGCCGACTACTAGGCGCTCCAGCCGGTTATATAGGGTATGACGATGGCGCCCAGCTCACTGATAGAATTAAACGGCAACCTTATAGTGTGGTTTTGTTTGATGAAATTGAAAAAGCTCACTCGAGTGTCTTTAACATTCTGTTACAAATCTTAGAAGATGGCCATCTAACCGACGCCAAAGGTAAAAAGGTCAACTTTTCTAATTCAATTGTAATTTTGACAAGCAATCTTGGCTCTGATTTGATGATGAAAGAGTCTAGTCTTGGCTTTCATGCCTCTACTTCTAGTGACGAAAAGCAGCTAGAAGAATTACACGCCGAAAATGCCGAAAAGGCACTAGCGGCTTTAAATAGGCTAATGCGCCCAGAGTTAATTAATCGTTTCGATAATATTATTACATTTAGAGCTCTAACAACTAAACACATTAATAAAATAATCGACAAATTATTTAACGAGTTGAAATCGCGCCTAGCGAGAAAGAGGATTACCTTAATTTTAAAGCCTTCCGCTAAAAAGATTCTAATTAATAAAGGCTATAGTGAGAAATATGGCGCCAGACCGCTTAGACGTGTTATCCAAGATGAAATCGAGCATCGACTGGCTTCAGGTATTTTATCCGGCAAGTTTACTAAGGGCAGTGTACTAGAGATAGGCGCTAAAAAAGGAGAAATACAAATTAATGTCAAATCAGAATAAGGCACGTCGGCTTCATCCTGCGATATCTTTTATTTTTAGCGTTCTTTTTATTGGCCTAGCCATGTTATTAGTGGTTAGCAAACAATATATCATTGATTTAATATCCTTTAATCAATACAAACCGACTCAAGAGGTTTCTAATATCATAGATAGAGCAGGGCTCAACGATAATGGAAAATTTTTATTTTATGCTAGCCAGCCTTCGCTCGAAAGCACCTCACAATTTAACCAAGACTGTGACAGGGTAGAACAGACAGTCTCTATTTTGGGCTGCTATAAGGACTACAGAATATACATCTACGACGTTCAAGAAGACCAGCTAAACGGTATAAATGAGGTTACCGCCGCCCATGAAATGCTACATGCTGCTTATGAGAGACTAACCTCAAAAGAGCGGGATGATTTTGGCCGTCTAGCTGACGTGGAATACGATAAGATAAAAAACCTCGAGGGCTTTGAAGACAGAATGCAATATTATGACAAAGCCGAACCTGGTCAGCGTTATAATGAGCTGCACTCCATAATCGGTACAGAGATTGCCAGTATTAGCCCAGAATTAGAAAAATACTATCAAAAGTATTTTTCAGATAGGCAGAAAGTCGTTTCTTTATATGAAAACTACATCAAGGTCTTCCGTCAGTTGAACGATAAAGTTCAGCAGTTATCAACAGAGCTTAACGACTTGGTTGAAGAGATTAATCAGGTTGTAGCGGTTTATAACCAAAATGTTCAAGATGTTAACCAGCAGATTGACGATTTTAACAAAAGAGCCGAATCGGGGAGATTTTCTTCTGAGTCTGCGTTTTACCAAGAGCGGGCGTTAATAATAAACCAGGTTGCAGCGCTAAGCGCAACTCGAAACGAAATTAATGACAAAATCAATAATTACAATGCGATTCTTCAGGAATACAACTCTATTGTAATTAAGTCCAAAAAGTTGTATAATACTATAGATAGTACTTTAGCTCCAGTGCCAGCAATATAGGTTATACTGGATACGATGGCTAAACAAAAAACTCAATTTATTTGTCAAAACTGTGGCGCAATTTATCCAAAATGGACTGGTAAGTGTGACAATTGTGGGGAGTGGAATAGCCTTTTAGAGCAGCAAAGAGAGTCGATTGGTAAGTCCGCAATCGAGCAGGGTCAAAAGAGTGGCAAGCTACTGTCGGTGCAGTCTATCAAGACAATCCCCAAGTCTGATATTAGCTCGAGATTAAAAACTAATTTCGAAGATTTAGATGAAGTTTTAGGTGGCGGTATCTTGGCAGGCAGTGTGATATTACTAGCCGGTCAGCCAGGTATCGGCAAGAGTACTATCTTGCTACAGATTTGCGCTAATATTGCAAAGGACAGCCCAGTTTTATATATAAGTGGCGAGGAATCGGCTGACCAGGTTCATTTACGAGCTGAAAGGCTTGGTGCTGATAAAACTGAACGTTTAAGCTTTGCCTTTAGCACAAGCGCCAATGATATAGCCGCCACTGTGAAGTCGGGAGCTTATAAGTTAGTCATTATCGATTCGATTCAAACACTATCTTTGGATGAGATAACCTCGGCTCCAGGCACAGTCAGCCAGATTACTAATAGCAGTAATGTGATCATTCGTTCTGCCAAGCAGTCTGGCGCAGCTGTTATATTAGTCGGCCACGTTACAAAAGAGGGAAGTATTGCGGGTCCTAAAGTCCTAGAACATCTAGTTGACGTCGTTTTGCAATTTGATGGCGACAGATACGGTGGACTAAAGATTGTTAGAGCTATTAAAAATCGCTTCGGGTCAACTAATGAAACAGCTATCTTTGAAATGTCAAAAGATGGTCTCGCGCCAGTCAAGAACCCTTCGGCGGCGCTATTAGCCGAGCGGCAAAACTCTGACGGCTCAGTTGTATTGGCGACGGTTGAAGGCACTAGACCACTCCTGGTCGAGATTCAAGCTCTAGTAAGCCCAACTCATTTTGGTTATCCAAAGCGCACTGCGAGTGGTTTTGATATTAATAGGCTGAATTTATTAATAGCCGTCATCGAAAGGCGGACTAAATTAAATCTTTCAGACAAAGATATATACATAAATGTCGTAGGTGGCTTAAAACTGAGCGACCAAGCCGCCGATTTAGCCATTTGTATGGCGATTGCGAGTGCGGCGGCCGCTAGAAGGATCGACGATGGTACGGTTGTGTTTGGAGAAGTTGGTCTGGGCGGTGAAATTAGATCGGCCAATATGGCGGATAGGAGAGTGGCAGAGGCCAAAAAGCTTGGCTTTAATAGAGCCATAGCGCCTAAAAGTGCAGCTAAAAGCTCATTTGTGCAAGGAGTTGAAGATTTAAGAAGTGCACTAATTGATTATTTACAAAAATAGGAGAACATTACATGGAAATTATTACAATAATACTACTAATTATAATACTGGTCGAACTGAGTTACGTTATATTCAAATCTAACATTCACACAAAGACTTCTTCAAAAAGAAAACCAATTTTTGTTGATACATCAGTCCTTATAGATGGCCGCATTGTTGCGGTTGCTCAGGCTGGCTTCTTTATGGATAAAGTTATAAATATACCAAGAAGTGTGGTCGGCGAACTACAGTTTTTAGCCGACAACTCTGATAGTGAAAAAAGATCTAGAGCTAGGCACGGCTTAGATATTATTACTGAGCTACAAAAGATGCCAAATCTTGATGTTAGAATATTCGCCGACGATCGTCGGACAAAAGAGGGCGTAGACACTAGACTACTTCAATTGGCGAAAGCTAGCCAGGGCATTATATGCACAATTGATTACAATCTAAACAAAGTGGCGCAGACCGAGTCGATCGAGGTTCTAAATATCAATGACTTAGCTATGAATTTAAGGATGGCTTATTTGCCTGGTGAAAGAGTGTCTATTAATCTGGCTCAAAAAGGTCAAGATTCCAAACAGGCCGTCGGTCACTTACCAGATGGTACGATGGTTGTCGTTGAGAATGCTTCTAATAAAATTGGTCAAGTTGTCGAGATTGAATTCATTCGAAGCTTACAAACTGCGGCCGGTAGAATGATGTTTGCAAAACTAGTCACCTCTAATAGTTCTAAGACGAAGGACTCGTCTAAAAATAGACATAGCAATCATGGTAGTGCTGATAGGGCTAATAAGCCTAAGTCTGACTCTAGGCGTAGTCCTAAGCCAAAGAGTAGATCTTTTAATAACGAACAAAATCTAATCAACCTTGTTAACCAGCAAGAAGATAAATAATCTTTTTAACTCAACCTACTGTAATGCCGGTATAGTAGAAGCGCTACTTTGGGCCGCATAGTAGCCCTTATCGGTGACAGCTATATAAACGGATTTCTTCGCAGACGATAAGTCGCCACTGTAAGTGTATGTTCCGGCGCCAGAATAAGTTTTAACCTCTGCGCCATCAATCATTAGCTTGGCCGTATCTATAGCGAATGTTCCTTGTGTGACCAAGATGGCAATAGAATACGTGCCGTCATTATTGTCAGTAACATTAATCGAGGCGCTAGGCGGCTTATCTCCGGCCTTATGGGCATCGTCATCTTTGTTAGCGTCGTAACCATCTGGTGCAGTATAAGATGATTTTTTGGTGACTGGATCGATAATTTTTACAACTTCTAGTTCTATTTTGGCAGCCTCTGGAGTTAAACTAGTAGCCTTCTTCTTAGAGACCTTGTCAAATGTCATCTTTTCGTTAGTCTGACCTTGGGTTTTATTCCACCATGATGGGTACAATTCTTTTCCGACGGTTTGTATGCCGCTAGGTTTAGTAAACCAATCGCCAGTCTTCCATTTGCCTTCTTGAGTATAAACTTCTTTGTGAGCATAAGACATAACCTTATCAATTATAGGTCCAGGGATTTGTGACGTACCGCTTAGAAGTGTGGAGGCATCTGAATTTCCGAGCCATACCGCCATAGCTAGTGCTGGACTATAGCTAACCATCCAAATATCTTTTGCCGCTCCACCCCTGTCGGACGTACCAGTTTTAGTAGCGGTCTTGACTCCGTCGATATACATACCAACCGCGTGATAGCCGTCTAGCGGTATTCGTGCATTATCGTCACTTAAAATATCGCTGACTATATAAGTTGATTGTTTATCGAGGACCTTTTCAGATGCTGGGTCGGACCATTTTTTTAGGATTTCACCAGAATTATTTTTAATTTCTAAAATAGTTGACTGAGATTTGTAATAGCCTTCCCTGGCTATCGACGAGAACGCATTAACAAGATCAACTTGTCTAACTCCGCATCCACCGATAGCGGCGGCTAGGCCAACAGTTACCTCAGCTCCCTGAGTACAGTAACTTTCGGCTCCTAGGTCCCTGATGGTCTCTAAAGTTTTATCAACCGTCGATATATACATAGCTTTAACTGCTGGTATATTTCTAGAAGTTGCTAGAGAGCTTCTGATTGTTATATTTCCTTTAAATGTTCTATCGGCATTGTTTAAAGTGCCTCCATAAATTTCGTCAATTTTTTCGTCTTTCAAGATACTTCCGCTGCCATAGTTCATCGCACCTGTCGGCTTCTTTTCGAATAATTCGGCGTAAACTAACGGCTTAATAGAAGAGCCGGGTTGTATGTAGGCGACCGCGGCGTTATCTTGACCGTAGCCAGGATAATTAAAATCCCTACTTCCCATCAATGCTACGATTTGTCCCGTCTTTACATCTTCAACAGTTGCTGCGCCGTTTGTGAATCCTGCCCATTTTGGAGTGTTAGACGCAAACATATCATCCATAGCTTCTTCTAGCTTGTCTTGAATTCTAATATCAAGTGTTGTCTTGACTGTTAGACCGCCTTTACCGACTGTGGCTTTGCCGACTTCGGATTCTAGTTCACCTTTTACCATTTGGACAAAATGTGGCGCTTTGATACCGGCATATTGATCAGATTCTGGCGTAATATGGTCTAGAACCGGGTATTTCTTTGCTTCATCAGCCTCTTTTTGAGTTATATACTTCTCTTCAAGCATTGAGTCTATAACCTTATGCTGTCTAGCAATCAAACCTTCATGTCCAGCCACATTATAGGGGTTATAGACCGATGGGTTCTGCGGGATAGCCGCCAGTAGTGCTGATTCAGCGATATTTAAGTCCTTCGCCGGCTTACTGAAATAAGTTTGCGCCCCCGATTCAGCACCATTTCTTCGTCCGCCATATGGCGACTCGTTTAAATACATCGTTAGGATTTGCTCTTTGCTGTACATTCTCTCGACTTCTATTGCCAAGAACATCTCTTTAATTTTACGAGGTATTCCAGCTAAACCTCTCTGTTGGGCTTCATCGGCAAAAAACACCTGCTTGACTAGTTGCTGTGTCAGAGTAGAGCCACCTTGTGTACTACCGCCTGTCATATTGTTGATAACAGCTCTAAATATGCCAGATGCGCTTACTCCGCCGTGTTTGTAAAAGCTTTTATCCTCTATGGCTATAGTGGCATTTTTGAGGTAGTCACTCAGCTGATCGCCCTCAACGGCTAATTTGTAATTCCCATCGCCCTTATCTTCCCATAAAACTTCGCCGTTCCTGTCGAGATAGGTCACCACTGTAGATTGGACTCTTTTTGAAAGTTCGCCAGGTTTTAGCAGATCAAGATCCTTACGGAATACGATAAACATCGCTCCAATTATCATGCTAATAATTAAAATTGATACACCTAGGATTTTAAGTGCTAGCACTAACCCATGTCGACTGAACCAGAATTCAGCTAGATGCTTGGGATTCAAACGATAGAAAAAGCGCTTAACTGGGTTCTTTGGCAAAGATGCCAGATATTCAGCTTTTTTTCTAGACTTTAAATCTTTCTTGGTTTTATGTGTACGTGATAAATTTGAATAAACACTAAGTTTTCTTGATTTTGATGATTTTTTAGCCACAAATTTACTTCCCATATTCTTTTAACAAATATTATTATAGCATTAATTCGGTTTGCGCTAATGATATTTATATACACCTAAGCGACTTATTTGATATACTTACAGATAGTTAAGTAATTTATTTGGAGATAAGATGACTCTTTCTGAAGAATTAAAGTGGCGCGGGTTCGTTAATCAAACTACATACGAGGACATATCAATACTAGATGATCAAAACATCTCCTTCTATATAGGAGTTGATCCAAGCGCCGACAGCATGACAATAGGTAATTTAGCGGCTATCATGATGGTTCGTCATTTTGTTGATCACGGCCACAAAGCCCATCTATTAGTAGGTGGCGCTACCGGTTTGATAGGTGACCCAGATGGTAAAGATAGTGAGCGAAGTTTAAAAACGTTTAATGAAGTTGAGAAAAATAAGGTAGGCATCGCTAGCCAGTACAAGCAGTTATTAGCAGGCAAGGACTTCGTCTTGGTGGATAATTATGATTGGTTCAAAGATATTAATTATCTAGACTTTTTGCGTGACATCGGCAAGCATGTCCCCATGAACCAAATGATTGGTCGTGATTTCGTAGCTAGGCGGCTGGGTGATGATGGCAACGGTATTAGTTATGCCGAGTTTAGCTATGCCTTAATTCAAGGCTATGATTTCTTGCATCTATTTAAAAATTATGGGGTTACCTTACAGCTTTGTGGTTCTGATCAATGGGGTAATGCAGTGGCCGGTGTTGATTTGATTAGAAGGATTGAGGGGGCGGAGGCTAATATTTATACAACACCGCTGGTTGTAAACAAAACTACCGGAGTTAAATTCGGTAAATCTGAAGCTGGTGCGATTTGGCTAGATCCTCAAAAGACGAGTGTTTATAATTTCTATCAATTCTGGCTAAATCTAGACGATGCGGGTGTGATAGATTATCTCAAGATATACACATTACTTGATAAAAACTCAATTGATGAGGTTGAGGGTCAGTTTAATTCAAATCCAGGTGAAAGGTTGGCTCAAAAAACCTTAGCTCGTGAGGTGACACAACTTGTTCATGGCAAAGAGCGCACCGAGAGTGTTATGCGAGTCACTGACGTTTTATTTGGCGACCAACTATTAGAGAGTTTAAACACAGAGGATATCGACCTATTATCTAGTGAAATTCCAACTTGTCAGTTGGGCATAGGCTTAATCGAAGCGTTAGTCCAGACCAAGTTTGTCGGCAGCAATGGCGAGGCTAGGAGGTTGATGGAATCGGGGGCTGTAACTATTAATGGCCAAAAAATAACCGAAGACCGAGTAGTTTCTGAAAAGTCCTTAATTAAAAAAGGTAAAAACAGTTTTATCTTAGTTAAATAATAATTTTATAAAGAAGGGTATAAGGTAAATGACAAAAAAAGTTATAGCGTTTGATTTAGACGACACTCTAGCAGTTACGAAATCTCCAATCTCTGACAGGATGAGCGTATTGCTAGCCGAACTGTTGGAAAAATATGATGTTTGTGTAATTTCTGGCGGGGCCTTCCATCAGTTCAAAATCCAAGTCGTAGATAGATTAGAGGCATCGCCCAAGACTCTAGATAGGCTACATCTAATGCCAACCTGCGGCACTAAGTATTATCGCTATGATAAAAAAAGTGAAGACTGGAAGATTCAATACGAACACTCACTAACTGATGAGCAAAAAGAAAGAGTCATTGAGTCGCTTGAGGATGGTGCTAAAAAATTAGGCCTATGGGAGGCTGAACCCTACGGTGAAATTATTGAAGATAGAGGCTCGCAAATAACTTTTTCAGCACTAGGTCAACAGGCTCCAGCTGAAGCAAAATACGCTTGGGACCCAACCCATGAAAAGAAGAATAGTCTTAGGGATTTAGTTGCTTCGTCCTTGCCGGATCTAGAGGTCAGAACCGGCGGCACTACATCAGTTGATGTTACGATGATAGGCGTCGATAAGGCTTATGGAATGAAAAAGCTAATGGAGCAGATGAATATTGAAAAAGAGGACATCCTATTCATAGGCGATAAACTAAAAGAAGGTGGCAATGATTACCCAGTTAAAGCCATGGGTATAGACACTATCGAGGTTGAACGCTGGGAAGATACAGCCTTCGTATTAGAGGGTATCTTAGCAGTTACGGAATAAAATTGCTAAACTAGTAGTATGGATTTATCGCTAGACGTCGATAAAATTAAGGGTGTTGGCACAAAAACGGCCGAACAGCTTCGTGAGGCTAGTATTAATAGTGTTGAAGACTTGATTAATTTCCTCCCTAGGGCTTACGAAGATTATTCTAGCATTGTCGACATTGTTAATATGAAACCTGGTAAGGTGACTATTCGCGCCTATTGCGAAAAAGTATCGACCAGGATTGTTAGGCGTGGGCTTAGAATTACCACCGCTACAATTTATGATAAGTCAGGTAAAGTCCAGGCGGTTTGGTTTAATCAGCCATATAGGGCAACCCAGCTAAAATCTAATAAGGAGTTATTTTTCTCTGGAGATTTCGAATTTAACTATAATCGCTATCAATTAACTAACCCTAGTGTCGAGCTTGTCAGCGATTTGCCAGTTCAAACTGACAGAATATTACCAATCTATAAATCGGTCAAAGGCTTAAAATCGAATGTTCTAAGGAAGCTATTGTCATCGCTTCGCGGATTATTTAAGGCGATTCCAGAAACCTTACCAGACGGGGTTATAAAATCCGAAAATCTTATTTCAAAAAGTGAGGCTTTTTATCGCACCCATTTCCCTAGTGATTTTAAAGATGTAGAATCGGCGCGAGAAAGGCTGGCCTTCGAAGAGCTGTTTCAGTTAATGTTGGCTAGCCAACTAAATAAACAAGAAAACCACAAACTAACAGGACTAAAGATTAAATTTAACAAGACGGTGGTCCTTAGTTTTATTGAAAGGCTAGATTTTAAGTTAACGGACGCTCAACGCCGGGCAGCTTGGGAAATCTTACAAGACTTAGATGGCGATTATCCGATGAATCGACTCTTACAGGGTGATGTTGGCTCTGGCAAGACAGTCGTGGCTGGTTTAGTGGCTTGCCAGGTCGCATCGGCTGGTTTTCAAACCGCAATTATGGCACCGACTGAAATTTTAGCCAAGCAACATGCCGAAACGCTAAACAATCTTTTAGAACCCTTGGGCTTTAAGGTTTGCTTGCTGACATCGGGCGTAAAAGGTGTCTATAGAAAAAATCTTTATGAACAGATATCTAATGGCGAGATGGATGTAATTGTCGGAACCCATGCCCTGATTCAAGACAAAGTTAAATTTCATAATCTCGGTTTTGTCGTTATAGACGAGCAGCACCGTTTCGGCGTTGAACAGCGACAACAATTATTGAAAAAAGCTAAACAGATGCCACATTTACTAACTATGACTGCGACGCCAATCCCGAGGAGCTTAGCCTTAACCGTTTATGGCGAGTTAGATATTAGTATCATAGATGAACTGCCAAAAAACCGTCTGCCAATCATCACTAAGATTTGGTCACCAAATAGTCGAGCTCAACTCTATGAAAAAATTGATCAAGAAATAGCATTAGGTCATCAAGTTTATGTTGTCTGTAGTTTGATTGAAGAAAATATCGATAATGAAATTAAAAGCGTCCAATCGGAATATAAAAGGCTAAAAAATTCTATATTTAAACACCGAAGAATCGGTTTATTACACGGTAAATTAAAAGCTGACGAAAAGAATTCGGTCATGGAAGATTTTACAAAAGGCCTGATAGATATCTTGATTAGTACAACTGTCGTAGAGGTCGGCGTAGATGTACCTAATGCCACAGTAATATTAATTGAAGATGCGGATAGATTCGGGCTTTCTCAACTACATCAGTTAAGGGGCCGAGTTGGCAGGAGTAGCTATCAAAGTTATTGCTATTTAGTAACCTCAACTAGCGCTAAACCAAGTGCTAGGTTGCGGGCAATTGAAAAAAGTAATGACGGTTTTTACTTAGCCGAAGTTGACTTAAAATTGAGAGGTCCAGGCGAGATTTACGGTAAAGCTCAACATGGCGCCCTGAATCTTCAGGTGGCAACGCTGGCTGATACAAAAATGACGCACAGAGTTAAGAAAAGTGTCGACCAATTTATTAAATCGGGCGATAATTTGTTAAAATACCCACAGCTGGCAAAACAAGTCAAATATTATCAACGCTTAACCACGCTCAATTAAAAAGGATTTATTAATTATGTATGCCGGAACTACAATCAGTCGTGAATCAGGAAGAGTGGTTGGCGTTCACCAAAAAATTGATAGAATTGCTCGTCGTAAAATTAAACCATATTTACCAGAGGGCGTTTGGTTTCCTAATATAAATGGAATTCTACATTTTGAGGGTAAAAACGGGCCTGATGGCATAAAGCGAAAGAGCCCGTCGGTCGATGAGCCTTGGCACTTTATCGACCCGTCTAATCCGAAAGATAGACAAATTTTTGCGTATATAGACAATCATACGCACAATCTTGCCACTGCCTTAAAGGAGGATAACCTCATTAGGGCTTCATTTGAGGCGGCCTGGTTAGCGCATGTTGTAGTTGACGGTTTAACCCCAGCCCACCATTATCCAATGGGCGAAAAGATTAAAGAGTTATGGGGTAAAGAATATGATGCGCGCTCTTCCGTTAAAGAAAAGGGTATCATAAGGGGCGAGAATAGTCGCGATACAATCTCAAAGAATTGGCAGTATTGGGGGGCTGGCGGAGTTATGACGGAACATTTCAATTTTGAAATGGGGGTGGCCTCGGCCATCTCGACCGATAAATTTAAAAAATTTAAATTAGCCTCCTCGGATATAGAAGACTTAAAGAAGCGCGGGTTCAATAAAATATATATGGACTCAGTTAATAGAATATATAGTTTAAAGATGTACGATCATCTATCACAACAGGGTTGGACCCGTGCATTAACCGTTCAGACTAAAAAACACCTAATCCCGGAAATGATTAAAATGGTTGCTCTAGCTTGGTTCTATTCGATTCTTCTTTCTCAGGAAGGCATAGAGTGATGAATGTGAAAATTATAGCCGGAAGTTACGGGGGCCAATCCCTAAAAGCTCCCAATAATTTTAAAACCCATCCTATGAGTGAGAGGGTGAGGGGTTCGCTATTTAATATAGTCCAAAATGAACTAGCTGGTGCGAAGGTATTAGATATTTTTGCGGGGAGTGGATCTTTGGGGATTGAGGCAATTAGTCGCGGCGCTAGCGAGGTGGTTTTTGTGGAGCGAGATTTAGCCGCGAACAAGATTTTAAATGAGAATGTAAAAAAGTTGGACCTTAATAAATATAGTAAAATCCATAAAATGGGTGCTAAAACATTCATAGATAAAAATCAAGGCGAGTCTTTTGACGTCATTTTTGCTGATCCGCCCTACAATGATATGCAGTTGTCCACAGTTTCAGAACTGGGGGGTATTTTAAAACCTAATGGGCTTATGGTACTATCGTACCCAGGTAGAGGTGAGGTACCGACCGTTTATGGAGTTGTTGTGGTGGACAATCGTAATTACGGAACAGCGGCGCTCGCTTTTTACCGAAAGAAATAGCGGTCTTTTAGGCCGTTATTTCTTTTTTATCGTTAGTCTTCTATCCGCCAACTGACAACGTGTTTTCGTCATTTTATTCAATTATATAATTTCTTAAATTGGTGCCGCAGGAGAGACTCGAACTCTCACATCTTTCGATACTAGCACCTGAAGCTAGCGTGTATACCAATTTCACCACTGCGGCATATGTTAATTTTCGATTGGATACTTTGTATTGTAGTCTAAATTATAGTTAGGATTTAAAGCTCCGACTAGTGTCTTTAAATCATTATTTTGCTTGACACCTGGGTTTAATATTCCATATGGGTCGAAAGCTTGCCGTATATCTTGGTACATTTTTAAGACATCATCATCCATTTGTTTGTAGGCGGCATTAGTTTTTAGTCTACCTTCTGAGGAGTCTGATACTATATTGCCACCGTGCTGGATTACTAAACCTATATAATCTTCGATTAGTTTGAAGGTTTTTTGTCTATCGCTGACTTGATTAAGCTGCATCTCGGGATAATTATAGACAATTCCGTTTAGCCAATTGATACGCATAGGTATTTCTAGGTGGTGTTTTTTAGCTAAATCCTTTAAAGCGGTTATAAATTCTTCTCTTCTGGTTAATGGTATGGAGGAGCCGTTAATAATAGGCGCAACAGAAGTGGTTTTATTGGTGGTTTGAATAATAAAATTACCAACATCTCGAATTATGTAGAGCTCTGTCAATGAGTAATTTTCGCTAGTATAAAGAACTGTTTCGAGCTTTCCTAGTTTTTTAATAGCATTTTTGAATTTTCGTTTTTGAACCCGTTCGCTGAAATCGTTAAAGCTTATAAATAATAAGGAATTTACTACTTCATCTTTAAAACAGTATTTTTTACCACCACCCTTAGCCCGTTTAAATAGCTCGCCGTCAAATATTTCAAGGCTACTTGGTTGTAATTCAATTAATTTGTCGGCGACATCCCTAGCGACTTCTGGATCTTCAAAAACTGCTACGATTACGCGTTGCTCATCATTAGAGAAGTCTAATTTCAAAACCGCTTCTGATATATAACCTAGCGTTCCTTGGCTACCTATAATGAGAGGTGTTAAGTCAAATGAACCATCACGATTTTTTACTTTGCTGATGCCTGGGTATCCAGCATTATCTACAGAATCGTCGGCAACTCTATCGCTGATGAGTTGTTCGTTGTCTTCTATGATTCCATCAATTTTTCTATAAACCTCACCTTCAAAAGTCTGCAAACCCTTCTTTTTGTTTAGCTCATGTTTGTTAATCCGGCTGGTTTCGATTAAATCACCGTTAGCTAGTACAACTTCTAGGCGGCTAATGGACTGGCCAATAGATGATAGGTTTTCCGAGATAGCCCCACCAATACTAAAATTCTTGGCATTTGGGCTAAACGAGCTGACGTTCAGTCCGTTATTTTTTATAACTTCGTTTAAGGTATTAAAATTAACTCCAGGTTGCACATGAGCGAACTGGTCTTTTGGTTTGGTATTGATATACAAGATTTTATCTAAGTAAGAGGCTGACTCAATTATCAAGCCTTTCCCAATAGCTGCACCGGTTTGGTTGGTGCCTTCACCTCTCGGGATAATAGGCAGCACATGTCCTTTCTCGGCTAGTTGCCAAGCAAAACGCATCGTTTTTCTGATGTCGTTAGTACAACGTGGCCTGATGACAATGTCTGGATTGATACTTAAGATACTGCCGTCTTTAGAGTATCGCTGGCGAATATGTTCGTTGTCGGTCGCTTCACCTAAGATGTGTTCATTTAAGTATTGGGCAATTTTATTCATAGTAATTACTTATCCCCTAAGTCTTTATTCACTATCTATGATAGCACAAGCGAGTTTGCTGAAAAAATATGAAACATTTAGCACAACCAAACAAAAAAGAGGTCAGATGACCTCTGCTTTGTATGGTACGCGAGAAAGGACTTGGCGAAGTGCAGCGCAGGGAAATATGTTTACATATTTACCAAGCAAACAGAGGAGCGTAATCTGCCTTTAATGGCGGATGGAGCGATACCTCACGCGCGACTCGCTTTGGCGAGGCGTAGGCCGTGAAGGTTCTGTTTGATTTTACGCTAACCAAACAAAAAAGAGGTCAGATAACCTCTATTTTGTATGGTACGCGAGAAAGGACTTGAACCTTCACGCCTTGCGGCACTAGCTCCTAAGGCTAGCGTGTCTACCAATTCCACCACTCGCGCGTAGGTTGGTAACTGTAGATTGTAGCAAAAACCAAGCTTTATTGCTAGGGAGTTATTTAAATAATTTGTCGTTCTTCACCTTTGACACGCCATAGAGATAGAATAACTCTAATATCCCAAGCGTATTAAAGATTAATAAAATTACAAACCAGGCGCTGTCATTTTTTCTGGCAGCGTGCCACAAAGCAGCCCCTTTCCAAAAAATACTCCACATAATTGCAGCTGCTATGAGCACCCAAAACCAAACTGGCATTTGTGGGTGATAAATATATTGACGCATGTACATAAGATTAGCTCCCTACTTAGTACTTATAATTATAACATTTTTAAAAGTTGGCAAACAGAGTGTAGAATATAAGATATGCAAGATAGAAAAATTGGGGTTGGCCCTCATCCGAAGCCTTGGCCTAAAAACAGTAAATATAATCAAGAGCTATTGCAAAATGGCGACACCAGAAATGTTTTAGACAAATATCGCTATTGGAATAATGACGCTATCAAAAAAGACCTTGATAAATCAAGGTTTGATCTGCATATCGCTATAGAGAATTGGCAGCATGATTTTAATGCTGGGACGATTGTTCGTAACGCCAATGCCTTCAATGTTAGTGTCGTCCATATTATCGGTAAACGTCACTATAACCGCCGAGGTGCGATGGTGACTGATAAATATATGAATATTAAATACCATCCGACCATTGAAGATTTCGTTGAAGATATGAGGCAAGATGAGAGAGAAATTGTCGCTGTTGATATATTGCCAAATTCATTAAAACTCTCCGAAACTAAATTACCTGCGAAATGCGTTTTAGTCTTTGGCGGTGAAGGACCTGGCCTAAGTGAGTCTATGCAAAAGGCAGCCGATAAAATTATTATGATTGAGCAATTCGGCTCGACGCGTTCAGTTAACGTTGGCGTGGCTTCTGGCGTTTTGATGTATGAGTGGGTTCGACAGCACATTCTAAAGGGCTAAAAAACTTGTATAAAACAGATAAAAGTGGCAAAATTAGTTTCATGGCTAACTTATCACCGCAACCCTATAAAGGAACTCGAGATTATTATCCAGAAGATAAACGTGTTCAGAATTATATTTTTTCAGTTTGGCGTAAAATCGCCGAGTCTTTTGGTTATGAAGAGTATTCAGCCCCAATATTAGAACCGCTAGAGATTTATGCAGCTAAAAGTGGTCAAGAGTTGGCAAACGAGCAAACCTATTCATTTGTCGATCGTGGTAGCAGAACTGTTGCTATCAGACCTGAAATAACACCATCCGTCAGCCGTATGGTGGCGGCGCGTCGTCAAGAATTAGCTTATCCGGCTAGACTATATTCAATTGCTAATTTTATGCGCTACGAACGACCTCAGCGTGGCAGGGAGCGTGAGTTTTGGCAATTAAATGTCGATATATTTGGCTCTGATGGAGTTTTGGCAGAGGCCGAGATTATCACCATGGCGGACAAGATTATGAAAGAATTTGGCGCCAAGCCTTCTGATTACATAATTAAGATTAACAACCGAAAACTAATTAATTTTATGATGGCGCAATATCTAAACCTTGACGCCACTCAAGCTCAAGCTATGGTCAAGCTACTCGATCGTAAAAATAAAATCGATGAGCAAGATTTTATGATGCAAGCTTCTGAGATTTTTGGCGACGATTCGGGTTCTGGCCTAGACAAACTCAAGTTATTAATTAGTGCTAATTCGATGGCGGACTTGCCACAAGAGATTATTGAAAGCTCGAGTGTTCAGGAGATTCGGGATCTGTTTACGCTTTTAGAGCGCTATGGTGTTACTAATATCACTTTCGACATAACTTTAATGCGAGGTTTAGACTATTACACCAGTACGGTTTTCGAGGTCTTTGATACAAATCCAGAAAACGCCAGGGCCTTATTCGGTGGCGGTCGTTATGATGGTCTGGTTGGTCTGTTTGGCGCAGATCCAATTTCGGCGGTTGGTATGGCGCCGGGTGGCACGACTACTGAAGATTTTCTAAAAACTCATGATTTATTGCCAAAATTTACTTCTACTACTGATGTGTATATCGCGACTCAGGGCGATGTTTTGCGTGAAGCTAGTCGCTTGGCGAATGATTTAAGGTATAATGGTTTGAACGTCGAACAAGATTTTTCAAAGAGAAAATTGGATCGACAAATAAAAACCGCTGATAAAAAAGCTATAACTTATGTAATATTTGTTGGCGAAGAAGAGATTTCTAGCGGAGTTTATTCAGTTAAAAATATATTAACTGGTGAAGAGAAGAAATTAAATATTAATGAAATTGTTGAATTATTAAAATCTAAATAAACGGATTTTAAGTAAAACAGGAAGGTATAAGTATGAAAACTTCTATAAAACATTTGTCTGCAACGAAGGTCGAGGTGACGGTTAACTTAGGCGTTGAAGAGTTGGCTATAGCTGAAGAGGTTGCTTTAAAAAAGCTTGGACAAGAATTAAAAATTCCAGGTTTTAGAAAAGGAAAAGCTCCAATTAGTGCCGTCGCAAAAAATGTCGATGAGAGTACTCTACAAGAGAGAATTATTAATGAGGCAATTAGTAACGCGGTAGCTTCTTCGTATATTGATAACAATATACAGTCACTTGAAAGGCCGTTTGTTGATGTTAAGAAATTCGTGCCAAAAGAGAGTCTTGAATTTGTAGCTACATCTGAGGTTTTGCCGGAAGTAAAGCTAGGTGATTATAGAAAATTAAAAGCTACGCCAGAAAAGGTTGAGGTGTCTGTCGCAGAAGTTGATGATGTCGTTGACAGGATGCGCCAGGGTTTGGCTCAGAAAAAAGAAGTAAAGAGAGTCGCCAAGATTGATGATGAAGTGGTTATAGATTTTGTTGGCAAGCGCGATGGCGAAGTGTTCGAAGGCGGCACCGGTAAAGATTATTCGCTTAAATTAGGGGCGGGCCAGTTTATCCCTGGTTTTGAAGATGGAATTATTGGTCACAAGTCCGGTGAAGAATTTGACACAGAAGTTACTTTTCCTAAAGATTATCACGCAGCTAATTTAGCCGGAGTTAAGGTGACCTTTTCGATTAAATTACATAAAGTCCAGGAGGCCTCGCTGGCTGAACTTAACGATGAGTTTGCCGCTAAGGTTGGTCCTTTTACTTCAGTCAAAGAGATGAAGGATGATATAAAAAGAGAGTTGACCAAGCAAAAAGAGCGTGAAGCTAACGAAAAGCTCAAGGACACTTTACTAGAGGAGTTGATTGGGAAAAGTGAAATTCCAGTTCCTGATATACTATTACAAGATCAAGCTAAATCAATCGAGCAGGACTTTGTCCATAATCTATCTCACCAGGGTCTAAAATTAGACGATTACATAAAAAACAAAGCATTTGGCTCAAAAGAAGATTGGATTAAAAAAGAGGTTGAGCCGGCTGCCTTGAAGCGGGTCAAAGTCGGTTTAGCTTTAGCTAAACTTACTAAAATGGAAAAAATCCAAGCTAGCGATGACGAAATAGCTCAACACATTAGCTTATACAAACAGCAATACGCCAATAACGCCGAGGCTTTGAAGCAATTTGACTTGCCGGAAGTCCAGGGGGATATTGCCAACCGCCTATTAACCGAGAAGACCGTCGACAGGCTAGTTGAATTAAACAAAAAATAACCTCGCTACCTACCATCTATCAATGCTGTATAATTGACTTATGAATAAGCCATCGAATTATCTAGTTCCAACTGTTATTGAAAAAACCAGTGAAGGTGAGAGAGCCTACGACATATATTCTCGTTTATTAAATGAGAGGATTGTCTTTTTGGGGGAGCAGGTCAACGAGCACACTGCCAACATTGTGGTTGCGCAACTAATACACCTCGCTTATGAAGATCCCAAAAAAGATATAATGCTATACATTAATAGTCCAGGCGGTAGTGTCTACGATGGTATGGCGATATATGACACAATGCAATACATAAAACCCGATATACAAACCATTGGAATCGGTCTGCAGGCTAGTATGGGCGCTTTTCTGTTATCTAGTGGCGCTAAAGGTAAGAGATACATTCTACCCCACAGCAAAGTTATGATACATCAGCCTAGTCATGCTACGCGCGGCAAGGTTACTGATATGGAAATCGACTTAAAAGAAGGTTTAGCTGTTAAAGAAATGTTGGCCGAACTCTTAGCCAAAAACACTGGTCAAAAATTGGCTAAAATTAAAGAAGACATGGAGCGAGATTATTGGATGTCACCTGATGAAGCCAAAAAATATGGTTTGGTTGATGAAGTAATTGTAAGTGCTTGAGCTTTTATATAAAAAACGTTAAACTTTATACTGAATGTTAACGAAAAAATCTACTTTTCCCGCCTTCACAATAATCGAACTTTTAGTCGTTATAGTTGTAATTGGAGTTTTAGCAGCTGTTGTAGTTGTATCATACGTTGGTGTAACAGAAAAAGCTGCAGCTGCTTCTATGAAGTCAGATTTAGCCAATGGCTCTAAAACCCTAGAACTATACTACGTTGATCACGACAGTGCCTATCCTGCTACCATGACAGATGATGGTAATGGTAACTATTGTCCTACACCAACTGATACTAAATACTGCATTAAAGCATCTAGTGGTAACACCCTTACTTATGATTCAACTAGCCCCTACGATACATACACTTTAACCGCCGATAACCCTGCTTCAACTGATGATTACGAGATTGTTCCTGGTGGAGTGCCGACGTTGGCTATCGTATTGCCGTCAATAACTTGTCCTGGCGGATTTATACCAGTACCCGGTAGCGATACGTATAGTACTAGTGATTTTTGTGTGATGAAGTATGAAGCCAAACGAGTAGGTACTACGGATAGCCCTGTATCACAAGCCAACGGACTGCCATGGGATGTAAGGACTTATGCTTATCCAATTGACAATTTGTCTTCCTTGGGCCAAAATATAGAAAATTGCACGGGATGTAAGCTAATAACCGAAGCTGAGTGGATGACTATAGCGCAAAATGTTCTAAATATATCAGGTAATTGGTCTGGTGGTTCTGTTGGTAGCGGATATATATACAGCGGTCACAGCGATAGCTTCGGCAATTTACTTGAGGCTAGTGCTAGCGACGATGATGGCTATTACCTCACTGGTAATATTAACCCATCTAGGCAAAAAAGGACTCTACAGTTGTCTAATGGTGAGGTTATATGGGATTTTGCAGGTAATATACCTGAATTCACCCAAGGTATAATAGGCGCCAATCAACAACCGGGCCTCGCTGGCGAGGTAAATTATTCTTGGAAGGAGTGGAACAACAGTTTATTATTGCAAAATGGTCTTCCAAATATAGCTATGCCTATTTCTACATCTATATCAGGCATCGAATCATGGAGTTCGAGCCAAGGTATAGGTAAATTGAGATCTAATCCAGGCTATACTTCTACTCAGCTTTACAGGCGTGGTGGTGGAGAATATTACGATTTAGCATATGGCGTTGGCTCTTGTGGTCTGTTGTCTATAGACTTTGATGGTAGTGGGCCCTATACTGGTGCTAGGTTTTCATCTCCACCGCAATAGTTCTTAAATAAGCTAACAAAAACCCTTGACTATTGTTTTATTTTCATTCACAATACTTACTCAAGAAGTAGTGTAGCTGTAGTTAACTATGTCTTTTTGCGCGTAGTGGCATTGCGTAATTAGAACTGCAGTTAAGGGAATCTTCGGCGCCAAAGAACCCCTTTGCTCATAAGAGCAAATAAACTATATAAAACTCAAATAATCGCGAGGAGTGGCATAATTTATGGCAAAAGCCAAGACTAATAGTGATAAGCGCATCTTTTTTACTGATGGCGACTCAGCACTTCCATTACCAAATCTAATTTCTCACCAAAAAGATAGCTGGCGTGAATTCGTCGAAACGGGCTTGAGTGAAATATTCTCAGAGCTTAATCCAATCGACGATTATACTGGTCAAAAGCTCTCGCTAAGGTTCAAAGATTATGAATTCTTAGAGCCAAAGCTTAGTGACCGTGAAGCAAAAGAAAACAACACTACATTTGAGGCGCCTTTGAAGGCCAATGTAGAGTTGACTAATAAAGTAACTGGCGAAGTTAAAGAGCAGGAAATCTATCTTGGCGATTATCCGTGGATGACCGATCGTGGTACTTTTATCATTAATGGAACAGAGCGTGTCGTTGTTTCTCAACTTATCCGTAGTGCTGGCGTATTTTTCACTGCAGATAAGGCTGTTGCTCGAAAATATTATGGCGCAAAATTAATCCCAGGTCGCGGAGCTTGGCTCGAAATAGAAACTGCCGCTAATGGCGCAATTTACGTCAAAATTGACAGGCGTCGTAAATTACCTATAACAACACTTTTACGTGCTTTGGGTTATTCGAAAACATCTGAAATCAAAAGTTTATTTGAAGATATTGACACCGGAGAGGTTAAATATATTGATGCCACATTGGAAAAAGACCCAGCTAAAGGTTCAAACGAGGCTTTAATTGAAGTTTATCGCAGGTTACGACCTGGTGATCTGGCAACTGTCGATAACGCGCGCACTATGATTGAGCGCATGTTCTTTGACTTCAAGCGATTTGACTATAGCCGTGTTGGTCGTTATAAAATTAATCAACGACTTGGCCTTAAGGTCCCAAATACTACTAAAAATAGAGTTTTCCAACTAACCGATTTAATTGCAATTATTCGGGAGGTTATACGTCTTAATAATACTCAAGAAAAGGAAGATGATATAGATTCACTTTCTAATCGACGCGTGAAAGTTGTCGGCGAGTTGGTCGCAAGACAGTTTAGAGTTGGTATGTTGCGCATGCAACGTAACGCGATGGATCGTATGAGCATGAGCGACCTGGAAACAGTTAGCCCAAGTCAATTAATTAATGCGCGTCCAATCGTTGCTGCAGTTAGAGAATTCTTTGCTAGCTCTCAATTATCTCAGTTAATGGATGAGACTAACCCATTGTCGGAATTGTCCCACAAACGACGCCTTAGCTCGATGGGTCCTGGTGGTTTATCAAGAGAAAGGGCTGGATTCGATGTTCGTGACGCCCATCCGACTCACTATGGACGTATTTGTGTCATAGAAACACCTGAAGGTGCAAACATTGGTCTAGTATTGAATCTAGCTACCTATGCACGAATCAATGATTATGGTTTTATCGAAACTCCATATCTAAAGGTTAAAAACGGCAAAGTAACAAAAGAACTTGTCTACATGGACGCATCTCAAGAAGCGGATGAAGTGATCGCTGATGCAGGTGTTAAATTGAACGAAGATGGATCTTTCGTTGAAGAGCGCGTAAGTGCTAGGCGTGGTATTTTGCCAGAACAAGTCGATGCTATCGAAGTTACTTATATGGATGCAGCCCACAAGCAGATCCTAGGTGCTTCTGCAGCTTTAATTCCATTTATAGAAAAAGACCGCGTTGATCGTGCCTTGACTGGTTCGGCCATGCAAAAACAGGCAGTTCCTCTTTTGACTCCAGAATCTCCACGTGTAGGTACTGGCGTAGAGGCTGAAATCGCTAAAAACACTAGCCAATTAATTGTTGCCGAAGGTGATGGTGAAGTTGTTCGAGCTGATGGCGATGAAATCCACGTTAAATATAAAGACGGTGTTAAGGTTTATAGCTTGGTTCACTTTGAAAAAAGCAATGACGATAGGTCAATCAACCAAAAAGTGCGTGTTGTCCGTGGTCAAAAAGTTAAAAAGGGAACCATTCTTATCGAAGGTGCTTCGATTGCCGATGGCGAGCTATCGCTAGGCCGCAACTTGCTTGTAGCATTTATGCCTTGGGGTGGATATAACATGGACGATGCTATCGTTCTATCGAATCGCTTGGTTCAAGACGATACACTCTCAAGTATAAATATCAAAGATTACAATGTGGAAGTTCGTGAAACTAAGTTGGGCGACGAGATTGTCACTCGAGATATTCCGAACGTCAGCGAAGAATCCCTAAGACACTTAGACGAAAATGGTATCGTTCAAATCGGATCAGAACTTCGAGCTGGTGATATCTTAGTTGGTAAGATTACCCCAAAGGGCGAGCAAGAATTATCAAGCGAAGAGCGCTTGCTTCGAGCAATTTTTGGTGAAAAAGCTAAAGATGTCAGAGATACCTCTTTGAGGATGAACACTGCTGGTGGCGGTAAGGTTGTTGGTGTTAAAATCTTCAGCCGAGAAAGCGGGCATGAATTAAAGGCCGGCGTTATCATGCAGATTCAAATTTTTGTAGCTCAATTACGAAAGATTAGTGTAGGTGATAAGTTGGCTGGACGACACGGAAATAAAGGTGTGGTTGCTAAGATATTACCAATCGAAGACATGCCATTTATGGAAGACGGTACGCCAGTTGATGTCATTCTAAACCCACTAGGTGTGCCTAGCCGTATGAATATTGGTCAGTTATTTGAGACTCACTTAGGTATGGCAGCTAGGGCGCTTGGCTATAAAGTTGCAACTCCGCCATTTAATGGAGTCCCAAATGAGACTATAAGCGATGAGCTAGAAAAAGCTGGTTTTGCACGCGATGGCAAGTTCCAGTTATTTGACGGCCGTGACGGCAGTCCATTTGAAGAGAGGACTACTGTCGGTGTTATGCACATGATTAAGCTTCACCACATGGTTTCCGACAAGATTCACGCTCGTTCAACTGGTCCATATACTATGGTTACTCAGCAGCCACTTGGCGGTAAAGCTCAAAACGGTGGTCAGCGCTTCGGAGAGATGGAAGTGTGGGCCCTAGAAGCTTACGGCGCTGCTTCAACTTTGCAAGAAATGCTTACGATAAAGTCCGATGATGTCTATGGCCGAGCTAAGGCTTATGAGGCAATCATTAAGAATGAGAAAATTGTTGGTCCAAAATTACCAGAGTCATTTAACGTTTTGGTTAAGGAGCTTCAGGGTCTAGGACTTCGAGTCGATTTACTAGACTTGCACGATCAAGAGACCTTGGATGCTGGTCAAGTTACAAATAGTCACTCTGATGAGGATGTCATAGAAGAAGTAGTTACAGAGACTACAGACGAGGCCGCTATTTTGGAGGAATTTGATGAAATAAAAGATATTGAGGAGGAGGTGTAATATGTCGCGAGTTATTTCAAACACAGGAATCGCTGATTTTGATGCTATTAGACTGTCAGTAGCTAGCTCTGAAGATATCTTGAAGTGGAGCCATGGTGAAGTTACAAAGCCAGAAACTATAAACTATCGTACTCAAAAGCCAGAAAGAGACGGACTTTTCTGTGAACGTATCTTCGGGCCAGTCAAGGACATTAACCCACACGACAACAAGATTAAGGGCGTTAGGTCTCGAGAAGCTGCAATTGATAAGAGTGGCGAAATTGTCACAAAGTCGATTGTTAGGCGTGAACGAATGGGTCATATCGCGCTTGCTGCGCCCGTTGCTCATATCTGGTTTATGCGGGGCACTCCAAGTGCTATGGGTCTTCTTTTGGGAATAACAGTCAGAAATCTTGAAAGGATTGCCTATTTTGCCACTTACGTTATCTTAAAGGTTGACGCCGAAAAAAGAGATCAATACCTTGCTGATTTAGAGGCTGAAACCGAAGCCGGTCGTGCCGCTATTAAAATTCGTTATGAACGTGAGGCGAGTGTTGAAGGCGCTGATATTAAAAAATTAGCCAGTGAACAGTCAAAAGAAGTTGAAGAGCTAAATGAAGCTTATGATGTTAAGAAATCTCAATTAGAAAGCTTAAACAAGGGCGCCCTAATTAACGAAGCCGACTACAGGAATCTACCCGAAGAATACGAAGATTTAATCGAAGTTGGTATGGGTGGTAAGGCTCTAAAGACTTTGTTGGACGAAATCGACTTGCCTAAGTTAATTGAAAAATTAAACGAAGAGGTCAAGAACGCCAAAGGACAACGTGAGAAAAAGCTTCTTAAAAGACTTAAGATGCTTGAAGGTATGCAGTCAGCTGGAATTAAACCTAGCAGCCTAGCTTTGACGGTTATCCCAGTTATTCCACCAGACCTAAGGCCAATGGTTCAGCTAACAGGTGGCCGTTTTGCAACTAGTGATCTAAATGACCTTTATAGAAGAGTTATAAATCGTAACAATCGTCTAAAAAAACTAATCAGCCTAAATGCCCCAGAGGTTATCTGTCGAAATGAGATGCGAATGCTACAAGAAGCTGTTGATGCTTTGATTGATAATAGTGCAGCTAAAGGTAATCGCGCGGTCAATTCAACAAGCGGTCGTAGGCGTCTAAAGTCAATCAGTGACATGCTAAAAGGTAAACAAGGTCGTTTCCGTCAGAATCTATTGGGAAAGCGTGTTGATTATTCTGGTCGTTCGGTCATTGTTGTCGGTCCAAAACTGCACATCAATGAGTGTGGACTACCAAAGCAAATGGCCTTAGAGCTATTTAAGCCTTTTGTTATCAGTTGGTTAATCCGCAACGAGCATGCTTATAATATTCGTTCAGCTTCTAGATTAATTGAAGCCGGTGATGCTATTGTTTGGGACGCTCTTGATGAAGTCATCGAAGGCAAGTACGTTCTATTAAATCGTGCTCCAACCTTGCACCGTCTAGGCATTCAAGCTTTCCAACCTGTTCTAGTAGAGGGTAAGGCCATACAGTTGCATCCACTAGTTGCTAACGGTTTTAACGCCGATTATGACGGAGACCAGATGGCGGTTCATTTACCACTCTCAGAAGCAGCTCAAAAAGAGGCACGTGAGTTAATGAGTGCAACAAACAACTTACTTAAACCGGCTGACGGTTCGCCTGTCTTGAGTATCGGTCAGGATGTTGTCTTGGGAAACTATTATCTAACTTATGAAAAGAGTAGCGCTCAGGATAAACCAGTCAAGGCTTATAGCTCTGTGTATGAGGCTGAGATGGCTTACGACAACGGCGAATTACAACTTCAGAGTTTAATTAAAGTAGACTTTCGTGGCGAAGTTCGTGAAACAACCCTAGGTAGAGTATTCTTTAACGATATCTTGCCAGAAGACTTCCCATTTGATAATTCAGTCCAGACTAAAAAACAGCTTAAAAAAGTACTTGCCATGGTGTTTAATGACTATGGTCCAGAAGTAACAGCTCAGACTGCCGATAGAATGAAAGGCTTAGCCTTTAGGTTTGCTACTGTTGCGGCTGTGTCAACTGGTATGGACGATTATGTTCAGTATGAAGAAATCGATGACTTTGTAGCTGAAGGTGACGCTAAAACTGCCTTAATATCTGATCAGTTTGATCAAGGGTTAATCACCGAAGAAGAGCGTTACAATTTAACTATTGCAGCTTGGAGAAATATCGATAAAAAGATCGCCGATTTCTTACAAGACAAGTTAAAACATCAAGATACGAGTATCAGTGTGATGGTTAACTCTGGAGCCCGTGGCGATATCTCAAATATTAAGTGGGCATCAGCAATGATTGGTATCATGGTTGATTCTAATAACCGAGAAATTGAGTTGGCAATTAGGTCTAACTATAAAGACGGTCTAAGCTCACTAGAACAGTTCGTAGCAACCCGAGGTGCTCGTAAGGGCTTGATTGATACGGCTCTTAAGACTGCTGACGCTGGCTATTTGACCAGAAGGTTGGTGGATGTGTCGCAAGATGTCTTTACGGTTCAGGATACCGACGGTGATGACGAAGGCTTTGCTATTTATAGAGACGAGTCTGAACTCACAATGATAAGCTTTAGCAATCGACTAGTCGGAAGGTACACTGCAGAGGCAGTTCCTGGTCATATCGAAGCTGATCAGATTATCACTCGCGATGTAGCCGCAGCGATTGAAGCTGACGAAGACATTACTAGTGTTAAAATTCAATCAGTTATTTCTGCTAAGAACCTTCGCGGTATTCCACGTAAGAGCTATGGTGTCGATATGGCAACTGGACGTTTAGTCGAGCCAGATCAGCCGGTCGGTGTCATTGCTGCGCAATCTGTTGGTGAGCCTGGCACTCAGTTGACGCTAAAGACCTTCCACAAGGGTGGTGAGGCTGGAGGTGATATTACCCAGGGCCTTCCTCGTGTAGAAGAATTATTCGAAGCTAGAACCCCTAAAGGTCAAGCTTACGTTTCTGAAGTTGCTGGTTTAGTCGATCTCTGGGAGGATGGTAAGAAGTATGTTATTCAAGTCACCCCGGATTCTGGACATGTAGAAAAAATGAAACTAGAGGGGCGCACACCGGTCGTTAGGTCTGGAAGTGACATTAAGGTCGGTGACGTATTAGCAACTGGCGAAAGTGAAACAAAGCCTCTTGTCGCTCCATTTGACGGTGTTGTCGAGATAACCAAAGAAGAGCTGATTCTGGCTGCGAACGCAAGTTCTCCTGTTAGATACGAGGTTCCTGGTAATGCACAAATCGTCGTTCAGCCTGGTGATACAGTTAAGCCTGGTGATAGGCTAACCTCTGGCTCATTGAACTTGCATGATCTAATGAGATTGAAGGGCATAGAGGCTACTCAGAGATATATTATCAATGAGGTGCTGAGGATCTATGCAGCGCAGGGTCAAGATGTAGCCGACAAGCATTTGGAGGTTATTGTCCGACAAATGTTCAGCCGTGTCCAGATTGAAGATCCGGGCGACAGCACATTTGTAACTGGCGATATCGTGTCGAAGGCTTCGGTTGTTGAAGCTAACGCTGAATTAGCCAAGAGTGGAAAAGAACTAGTCAGCTTTACTCAATTACTGCTAGGTATAACTAAGGTCTCAATTTGGTCTGACAGCTTCTTATCAGCTGCTTCCTTCCAGGACACCACTAGAGTATTGATAAACTCCGCAATCAGTGGGCGCGTTGACTACTTACATGGACTCAAAGAAAATGTCATTATTGGTCGCAAGATACCTGTAGGCACAGGTGTTGATGATGGCACTAGTGACAATGAAGTTGTTGAGCAAGAAATTGCAGAGATTGAATTAGAAGTATAAGCCTAACCCTTAGTTATTGCTTTTTCTAGTGATATTTGTTAAAGTAACACTTGAGTTTACTCTCGTTAGGTTTTTGTTGTCTAGTGTACAGCAACAATCACTGTGGCGGGAAGGCGATGCGAGAATGCTGATCTCAATTCGAAAGTCATAACATTTAAAGGAGCTTTTTATTTAATGCCAACCATTAATCAATTAGTGCGTAAGCCTAGAAAAACGGCGATTAAGAAATCTAAATCGCCTGCTATGGGCAAGATTTATAACGCGCTAAACACTCAGTACAAGGAACAAAACAGCCCTTTCAAAAGAGGCGTTTGTATTCGCGTAACAACAAAAACACCTAAAAAACCTAACTCAGCCTTAAGGAAAGTGGCTCGCGTGCGCTTGACTAATCAGCAAGAAGTTTGGGCATACATCGGTGGTGAAGGACATAACCTACAGGAACACGCAGTAGTATTAGTGCGTGGTGGCAGAGTACCTGACTTGCCAGGTGTTCGTTATCACATTGTACGAGGCGCGCTAGACCTTCAGGGTGTAGCAAATCGTGCTCAGGGACGATCAAAGTACGGCGCCAAGAAGGAGAAGAAGTAATGCCTCGTAAAGTTACAGTTAAATTACAACGTAAAATAAATCCAGATCGAAAATACCAAAGTGTTATGGTGCAACGTTTGATTAACAAATCGATGCTTAATGGTAAAAAACTTGTTGCAGAGCGGGCTGTATACGAAGCTTTAGAGATTGCATCTAAGAAAATTGGTAACGAAAATCCACTTGAAGTTTTTGAAAAAGCTCTCAAGAATATTTCGCCTAACTTTGAAGTCAAGTCTCGCCGAGTTGGGGGAGCGAATTATCAAATTCCTTTTCCTATTCAAGGTCATAGACAGTATCATTTTGCTTTTAGCTGGCTAGTGCAAGCGGCCAGGGCTCGCAAGAGCGCCCCTTATGCGCAACGTTTGGCCCTAGAGATAATTGATGCTCATAACGAGACTGGTGGAGCTTTCAAGAAGAAAGAAGACACTCACAAGATGGCAGAAGCCAACCGAGCCTTCGCTCATTTCGCAAGAGTTTAAGATATTCAAAGCCATATAAAAATAGGTCTCCTAAGTTGAGGCCTATTTTATAAATAATGCTTATGTCTTATACTTAACGCATGACAAAACGAGCTCGGAAAAAAAGTCTGAGACATAAAAACATAAATTCCAAGAAAACTGCGTATACTTATCAAAAAATACACAAACGTATGCAACTGTTTTTTGAGTCTTTTACAATTGCCGAGTTAATAGTAGCGATAGTTATTGTGGGTATATTAGCTATGATAACGTACGTTACCTATTCAGGTATTCAGAGCAGGGCTATAGTTGCATCAATTAAGTCGGAGCTGAGTGACATATCAAAACAACTTAACATATTTCAAACCATCAATGGTGCATACCCATCGACTCTTGACTGCGATCAGCCAGAAAGCTCAAGCAATATATGTCTAAAATCTCTTAGGGACGAGTCTCAGTACGAGTACTTTACAAGAAATGATTCCAAGCAGATATTTTGCATAACTTCGATAAAAAACGACCTCAGATATAATATTAACCATGATGGTGATGTTCTGGCTGGCCCTTGCCCAATAACCGATTTAAGTGCCAATAATTCCATATCATACAACGGAATTGGTAATACTTGGTATGATGTCAGCGGTAATAAAAATGACAGCCAGGTGAAAGGTCCTGCATATTCTGTCGAAAATGGCGGAGTGTTAGTTTTTGACGGCGTTGATGACTATGCTGTGTCTGGGTATATAGAAGGCGTTAGCTCAAATCAAATAACCGTAGCTGCATGGATTAGGCCCGGTAGCACAAATGGCGTCTATGAAATATCCAACCAAGGAGGGTGGGTGACTGGTCCATGGGTTGGTTGGCGTTTTAGGCAAATTGGGAGAGAGTTAAACTTTAGCCTAAGTGACGAATCTGGTAACACTTACGACTGTTCAGGCGGTAGCTTGTCATCCGGATCTTGGCAATATGTTGTTGGTCTTTGGGATGGAGAATATATAATTTTATTTGTTAACGGTCGGGAAGTATCTAAGTGTCAAGGACTGCTGAATTATTCGGGCAGTGGCGGGAAGCATTCTATCGGCAAATATGATGGGTCGTCATATTTCTTTAATGGTATGATTGGCGGAGTTAGTATCTATGACAAAGCTCTTACGCCTGCCGAAATTTTTGAGAATTTCAATATAACCAAAGTAACCTATTAATTATAGGTATGGTAAAAATGTGTCTTTTTTGATAGAATAACCATCAAGTGCTATTAATTTTGGCAAAAAATAACTAACTTGCCTAAGGGCAAAAAAGGAAAATTATATAAATGGCAGAAAAAAATATTCCTCTTAAGGATTTTCGGAATATCGGTATCATTGCCCACATCGACGCGGGAAAAACCACAACAACGGAAGGTATTTTGTATAGGACTGGACTTTCTCACAAGATTGGCGTAGTTCATGAGGGCGAAACGACAACTGACTGGATGGAGCAAGAGCGTGAGCGTGGTATTACTATTACTTCGGCAGCAGTTACTACATTTTGGCGAAATCACAAGATTAACGTCATTGATACGCCAGGCCATATTGACTTTACGGCCGAAGTGGAACGTTCTTTACGTGTTCTAGATGGTGCCGTTACAGTATTTGACGGTAAGATGGGCGTTGAAGCTCAATCCGAAACAGTCTGGCGACAGGCCAATAAATATAATGTTCCGCGCGTTTGCTTTATTAATAAGATTAACCAGACGGGTGGTGATTTTTACAAATCTCTCGAATCAATCCATAGCCGTTTAACAAAAAATGCTCTACCTATTCATCTCCCAATCGGTTTTGAAAAAGATATTAATGGTGTAGTTGACTTGATAGATATGCAAGCTTACACCTACGAAAGTTATATGGATCACGAGTTAGTTAAGGGCGATATTCCTGCTGATATGCTAGAAAAGGCCAAAAACGCTCGTAGCTTATTAGTCGAAAATGCCGTCGAAGCTGATGATGTTCTCTTTGAAAAATATCTAGAACAGGGTGAGGATTCAATTACCTTAGACGAACTAAAATCAGCATTGCGTAAACGAGTATTAGCAGGTGACTTTTATTTAGTAACCGGTGGCGATGGACGTGGTGTTATTGTAGAAAAGCTATTAGATTTAGTTGTGGACTATCTTCCGTCACCGCTCGATACTGATTCAGTTTGGGGCCATGATCCGAAGACTGGTAATGAGGTTGAGAGAAAACCTGATGAGAAAGAGCCACTTGCGAGCTTGGCCTTTAAGGTTGCGACAGACCCATTTGTCGGTAAGCTTATCTTCGTTCGCGTTTATAGCGGTGTTATGACGGCTGGTTCTTATGTACTGAACACCACTACTGGCGAAAAAGAGCGCATTGGTCGTATAGTTCGTATGCATGCCGACAAGCGAGAAGATATCGACAAGATTAGTGCTGGCGATATCGCTGCTGTGGTTGGATTAAAAGGTACCTTTACTGGCGCAACACTATCTGACGTATCTCATCCTGTCATTTTAGAGGCTATCTCTTTCCCAGAGCCACCAGTCTCTATTGCGGTTGAACCAAAGACTAAATCCGACCAAGAAAAGATGGGCATTGCTCTTCAGCGTCTAGCTGAAGAAGACCCAACTTTTAGGGTTAAAACCGATGAAGAAACCGGTCAGACAATTATGTCTGGTATGGGTGAATTGCATCTAGAAATTTTAATCGATCGTATGAAACGAGAATTTAACGTCGAGGCTAATGTCGGCGAACCTCAAGTAGCCTTCCGCGAAACTATTCGTGGAACATCAGATGTCCAAGGTAAACATATCAAGCAGTCTGGTGGACGCGGTCAGTATGGTGACGTTTGGATTAAGTTTGAAGCAAATGAAGCCGGTAAAGGATTTGAGTTTATTGATGCAATTAAGGGTGGAGTTGTTCCTCAAGAATACCGCAAGCCAGTTGAGGCCGGTGTCCGCGAAACCCTAGACGGCGGCGTTATTGCTGGCTACCCTGTAGTAGACATTAAAGCCACACTTCATGATGGTAGTTACCATGATGTCGACTCAAGCGAACTAGCCTTCAAGATGGCTGGTAGTATAGCTGCTCGTGAGGGTATCAAGCAAGCTAAGCCGGTTCTTTTAGAGCCAGTCATGAAAGTAGAAGTCACCACCCCAGAAGAATTTATGGGTGACGTCATCGGAGACTTAAACTCTCGTCGTGGTCGCATAGAAGCTATGGAAGACTTGTCGGCCGGCGCTAAATTAGTGAAAGCCTTAGTGCCACTTGCAAATATGTTTGGCTACACTAGTGATTTAAGGTCAATGAGCCAAGGCCGCGCAGCCAGTACGATGGAGCTTGCTCAATACGAAGAAGTTCCACCAAACGTTGCTGAAGAAATAATCAGTAAACGATCAAAATAAAACGCTTAAAACACTTTACGACGGTTATATTTTAGTGTACAATCAAGGCTATACGTCGTGGGGCAATGTTATTGCTTGCGTCTAAAAAATAATTAATTTAGGAGAAATTAGAAAATGGCAGAGTTCGATCGAACAAAACCTCATGTCAACGTTGGTACAATGGGACACGTTGATCACGGTAAAACAACCCTAACTGCAGCTATTACTGCTGTGCTTGCAAAGCGTCTTCCAAGTGAAGTCAACAAGCCGATTGCTTATGATCAAATTGATAACGCTCCAGAAGAGCGTGCTCGTGGTATTACTATTGCAACAAGCCACCAAGAGTATGAATCAGAAAAACGCCACTATGCGCACGTTGATATGCCAGGTCACGCCGACTATATCAAGAATATGATTACCGGTGCTGCTCAGATTGACGGTGCTATTTTGGTAGTTGCTGCTAACGATGGCCCATTGCCACAAACCCGTGAGCACGTTTTGTTAGCTCACCAAGTTGGTGTTCCAAAGATTATCGTATTTTTGAACAAAATGGACTTGGCCGATCCAGAGTTAGTCGAACTAGTTGAAATGGACGTCCGCGAGCTGTTGGCTAAAAACGGTTTCGACGAAAACGCTCCAATCATTAAGGGATCTGCTACAAAGGCTCTAGAAGGTAGCGCAGAAGACGAAGACGCTATTATGGAGCTTGTCAAAGCTCTTGACGAATATGTTCCAGAACCAACTCGTGAACTAGACAAGCCATTCTTGATGCCGATTGAGGACGTTTTCTCAATTAAGGGTCGTGGTACTGTCGCTACGGGACGTATTGAACAGGGTGTCGTTAAGCTTAACGACCCAGTTGAAATCGTTGGTATTCGTCCAACTCAAACTTCCGTCGTAACTGGTATTGAAGCTTTTAAAAAGAACCTTGACCAAGGTCAAGCTGGTGACAACGCCGGTCTATTATTGCGCGGTATCGAGCGTGAACAAATCGAACGTGGCCAGGTTATTGTTAAGCCAGGTAGCTTAACCCCGCACACTGAGTTTGAATCAGAAGTTTATATCCTCAAGAAAGAAGAAGGCGGACGCCACACTCCATTCTCTAAGGGTTACAAACCACAATTCTACTTCCGAACAACTGATGTAACTGGCGAAGTCGAACTACCAGCTGACAAAGAACTTGTCATCCCTGGTGACACAGTTACATTCAAGGTTAAATTACTTGCTCCAATCGCGATGGAAAAAGGTTTGACCTTTGCTATCCGTGAAGGTGGTAAGACTGTTGGTGCTGGTGTCGTAACTAACATCATCAAATAATTGAATCCTTCAATTAAAAGAGGGCCTTCGTTAAATCGGAGGCTCTCTTTATTTAAGGATATTTATAGTGCTATACTTATCTTATGAAATTGGGTGGATCCAGTCTATTAAGCATATCAAGGAAACACAGCCGTATTAACATCTACAGCAAACATCCTGCTTTCACCATAGTCGAACTCTTAGTCGTCATTGTCGTAATTGGGGTCTTAGCTGCTATCACGGTAGTATCCTACACCGGCGTGACTGAAAGAGCCACTATCGCCAGTGCCCAAAGTGATCTATCTAACGCTTCTAAAAAGCTCCAAATCTACCAATTAGATAATGAAGCCTATCCTATAGATAGAGCCACTGCTATTAGCTCTAACCTAATCCCAGACAGTGACAACTATTACTACTATGTAGATAACACTACTAACCCTCAAACCTTCTGTATTAGCTATATAAACCCAGACAATAACGTAGCCTATAGTATTAACCAAAACAGTTCACCAATCTCAGCTCCATATTGCCCAGTACTATACCTAGATGCCTCTAACCCTAACTCTTACCCAGGTACTGGCACTACTTGGTATGATTTGAGCGGGAATGGGAATGATGGGGTGTTAAATTATTCTGAATTTGTGTTAGTAGGTAATAACCACTATCTAAGAAATATAGACAATATATCTAATTTTTTCTCAGTGAATATACCCAACTCTCCGTCAATAAACGATGCTTTTATTAAAACGACTGGCGGTTGGACTATTGAAGAGACTGTCTGGACTAATT
>Ga0265295_1000290_pt1 | contig 104021 bp, 104 predicted proteins | sample Munlansysbiofilm_FD_192503 | JGI IMG/M metagenome (GOLD analysis project Ga0265295, IMG submission 192503) | Leachate microbial communities from a municipal landfill in Southern Ontario, Canada - Methane capture system biofilm | ecosystem: Engineered > Solid waste > Landfill > Unclassified ... | reverse complement strand
AACATATTAAGACTTATGAATAACAGACCACGCAAGTGTTTAGGTTATAAAACGCCATTAGAAGTGATGAATGATATTTAATTTTTTAAAGTGTAGCACTTGAATTGACAAATCATCTATAAAAAAAGACTCACATTGGAGTCTTTCAAGTCTATTTTGGGTTGGGTGACCTATTTTAATACAATTACGCATCCCTGCTAGATTTTACGCACCCCCATATAAACAGCTTAACAAAGGTACTTTTAAAGCAATGATCTAAGACGTGGTAATTTACTATTAAAATATTCTATATTGTAATATTAATAAGCTGATATAAATAATATTTCTTTTAATTTGCACCTTTGCTAGGGTTGCAATGAGCACATAAAAATTGGGCGTTTACCAACTCTGTTCTACCGCCAAGTTTATGTGGAATCACATGATCAATATGCATTTGTTTGTGATCAAAAAGTTTTCCGCATTTAGGGCATCTAATATTGCCTTGTTCAGTTTTTCTTTTTGCTTCATACAACTTGAACAAATCTTCTCGATCGGATTGAGTAAAGTTTCTTTTAGAATCAAGTTGAACGAAGCCACATTCTAATCCAAATATATTCCTTAAAACTATTTTCAAGTCATTACCTGAAATTTTAGTAAAAACATTTTCAGCATAAAATTCCTTTAATTCATTATTTATTTCTGCTTTTTTAAGATTAAAGTTTTGGTACTTAATTTTATCATCTAAAATTTCACGTATTATATCATAGTAAATAGCAACATTTTTGGGTTCTGGAAGTTTGCTACACTCTGTCAATATACTTTTAATCTCTTTATTATAAAATTGCTGACCACTTTCTTCACGATGTGCTTCTACATATTTCTTAATATCATTGTCATTTCCTAAATGAATGGATAGTAGTTTATAACACCCCGCATATCTTGCTTTTGCGGGCATGCTTTTATCTCTAAAATTAAATTCATTTTGAATCTCAACATTTAATGGATTTTGAATTTCTTCTTTGAATGTATTTAAAAAATTACCATAATATGACCCTTGAAGTAGTTCCCATTTATTTAAACTTTCAGCTGTTATATTAAGAATTTCAAATAGCTCATGCTTAAAATGTTCTTCATCTTTAGTGCCGCTCATTATAATGAATGGAATTTGATATTCTTTGACCTTCTTTTTATCGGCTTCGCTTATTTGAGAATAGTATTTTCTAGTATTACCAATATAGTTGATTTGAAGATTACCACTTAAAAATAGAAAAATACTTGTTAATCGTTGTTTACCATCTATAACATCATAAGTATCGTCATCAATGTTTTTCCATAGTACTATTGAAGGAATAGCAAAATCTTTCAATATACTCTCAATTACAGCTGCTTGTTTTTCAGCAGAGTAGATCACGCCTCTTTGATATTCAATATTAACTTTAATGATTGTATCAGGCGCAGTTTCAAGCGTTGCTGGATTCAGTTTAATTAGTTTAGTTATTTCTTCAACTGTATAGCTTGTTAATTTTCTATTCATTCTTAGTTCCGCCTTTGCCTTGTTTTGCTTTTTGATTTCCTCGAGTCTTAAATAGTTTAGGATGCCATATTTCATCAGGACTTTTTGTCTCTAGTTCTTTTTTTACAAATTTTAGCACATCAGAGTAATAAAAATATTCTCTCCCATCAATTAGCTCTTTATTTTTAAGAATAACTTTACAGAAGGGTGCTTTGTAAGGTTTATCCAAATCTTTGCTAGTAATCAATAGACTTGAAACATCAAAACTATGAGCAGTCTTTGGAGTATCAGCGTAATCTAAGTACATTTGGAATGTCCAGTCTGATCTATCTATCCAACCAGGAAGAGATTTAAATTGATCTTTTCCTTGTCCTAATCCTATAATCTCAAATTGATCTAAATGTAAATCCTTCAACATTGTTGCAGGTACTGCAAACTCATCAGCATAATCATAAGGAATATCATTAACGCTTTGAACATTAATAGCTCTATAATTCCAGAATGGCATATATTCATCAGGATGATGTTCCCAACTTTTTGATAAAACTCTTTTAGGTTTATGCTTTTTTACATCAAAATTTGTAAGCCAAACTGAAGGCAAATACTGAGGCATTTTATTCCCTTCGGCATCTTCATACTTACTAGGCTCAGTGTAACCACACCAAAAATCCAAATTCTTAAAGTGTGGGAAAGCAAATGTATTTGTAAGTATTGATAATGGCGCTAAAAAAATAAATTCTCCTCCTCGTTTAGAAAAATCTATTATTTTATTAATCCAGTCATTCATTTGAGAAAATGGAGGATTAGTAATTATGACATCAAATTGATTAAATGGTGCATCTTGAAATCTTAAACCTTCACCTGTTATTGCGTCATAACCACTTATGTAAATATCTTTAATTCCAAAATCTTCTTTATGTTCAGTTAGATAAGCAACGAATTGACAATTTCTAGGAGCATTATTCTTATCATTTTCCGTGAATAGTTCAGGCATAACCTTGTATATTGTTACTTCATCATTAAACTCAATAAAACCATCAACGGATTTTATATTTTTGACTTCTTTTTTTAAATAAGGTAGGGTTGCATCATAATCACATGGAAGATAAATTGTTTTACCTTTAAATTCTCCATCATATCCATACCATTTTAACTCATTAATTATTGATTCAGCTGGTGTATAAAACTCATCGTTTATACCATTATTAGTCTTACTCATCTTTTCACCCCATACAAGTTATTTGAATCACTTGTTAATTATTTTACCATTTTTAGACAAAGAATAAAACCTGTTTCAAAATAACCTTCAAAAAATCATCTTTTTTATGTAATTCTATTATCTTTTTCATAAATAGCTTCTCAATAAAAATGTAATTTTGTAGTTAATAAAACAATTTTATACTAATCGTGTAAACTAACTTGTAATCGTGTTAAAATCAAGCAAATCGTGTAAGCACATATACTCTTATTTGATTTCTTACAAATTTTTATGAACTTTTCACATCAAAATCTACACGTCAGAGTGAGAAAAAGCCCTTATTAAAGCAAAAAAGGCCTGATACGAATTGTATCAAACCTATGCTTCTAATATGGTGCCATAAGAGAACAAATAAACATGCGTTTTTTAGTGAAAACACTTAAAAGTGTCCCATTCTTCATTAACATACCTTTTATAGGACACCGTGGGAAAGTATAGGACAATGAAAGAAAAGTGTTCCATTGTCCTTTAACATACCCTTTGTAGGACATGGTTGGAAAGTATAGCCCAAAAATCATTTGATAATCATCTCTTTGCTATATCAATAGCCATATTATTCATTATCAAATTGCGGAGTTGTGTATGAAAATTTGTACTCAGTTGCCTCTTTGCTAGATTCAAAATCCTTTATAAATTTTGGTCCGTTGATTTGCTTATTTTTTGTATCCACCAACCAAATCTCATACAATTTTCCTTGAAGACGTGCTAACTCGTATTCTGCAGAACTCATGAAAAATGAGCCTGTAGAACTTTTAATTTCAATTAGTACTTTTTCATTTGATGAGTTCACATAATACATATCATTGGATGTCGAAGTGTTTCTCTCAGGTAAGTGCGAATAAGCATTTTCACTTGTCCATTTAAGGTTTGGATATTTCTCTAATAATAGTTCATATGCAAACTCTTCCGCTTGTTTTCCATTAACCTCTTTTTGCTGATTCTCCTTATTACGCTGTGATTTTGATTTACCTGTTAAGCTGTTCTTTTCTTTTTTGATTTTTTTATTCTTAACAATAGGGATAACTAGCTTATCAACGATTTTCCCTTGCTTTTCATCTTCAGGACGATCACCAGGCAATTTATCATCAGTAGGATTTCTTTTCACAAAATCGCTTTTTAAATACTCAATGATTTCATCACTTATGAAATAAACTAGTGATTTCATTTGATTATTATCAGAAATAAAATCATCCATTTGGTTATCCTTTAAATCTAAATACTCATAGTTTTTCTTGTAAATTTCATCAACATCTATGATTTTTTGAGTAGAATCAAAAACAAAATTAAAAGAGTTTTCAAGAATGGTTTGAACACTAATATAAACTGAATTATCAAATGAGTACTCAAAAGAGATGAACTTATTAATTAAGTCAATAAATTCTTTTTTGTCATTAATATCTTTTTCTATAAGTGTTAGATATACTTTCGATTTATAACTATCAGACCATTTTACTAGATTTTCATCCAATTGTTTTTGCCAATAAGGCCTGATATCTATATGAGGAAAAATATCTAGATTATTTAAATCTATAATATCTACTTGAATAGTTCTTAATGATTCAATCAAAATAGGATATTCATCATATTTGATGTATGAGTCGAAATTGATTGTGTTTAATAGACTTATTTGATCTTTAGATAGATTATGGTTCTTGAAAAATTCAATTATCTTCTTTTGGTTAATATTATCTTTATACAGTGACTCTTCTGTTATGTACCATTTGTCAACACCATATTCAGAAGTAATATAGTCTATCTTCTGACTTTTATTTAACATAATTAGCAATTGAATTTTGGAATCATCAAAATTATACACAAAGACATTTCTAAAAATATCAGTCAGTAAAGGTGCAATCTTCAATTGATCATAATTATTAGGAATCTTTAAATAAGCGACATTATTACTACTAAAAACATGATAATATTCATCTTCAATAATGATTTCATTATTGTATTCATCAGTTACTGTTAATGAGAAACTTGGTATTATCCTTAGCTTTTTCATGTTTTCAATATTATTGTTGTTTTGATCCATTGAGGAAAGTAGTGCTATTTTTAGTTCCTTAATATCTTTTTCAATTTTCTTATTATCCAGGGGTACATAGGATTTGAATTTTAATTCTATTTCAAATTTCTTGACACCGAACCAATCTAGGATTGTCTTTGTTGATAGTTTTGGGCTGATATATATAAAATGGTTTTTTGAATCAGATGTATATACTCTTGGAACAATTTTATCTGCATACCAAACTTCAGATGTTTTATAATATTGTCCATCCTTACATAGCACTTTAAACTCTGAGGGTTTGTATTCGCTATTTATCGGTTTTTGATCTCTCTTTCCACGAACAATATCATCATACAATTTTGGTGATATTATTCTGTCAGAGATATTACTCATTTTATTAATCATTACTTTTAATTGGCTATCTGATAAGTCTGCAAATGTTTTTCTAAAATCCAGCTCACCAAACAACATTTCCCCAACCAGTTTTCTAAGGTTGGTTCTACTGATTCCATAAAACCCATGTACTAAATCCGCTAATTTCTCAAATAAAACAATATCAATTGGTGCATATTTGACACCATTTATATTAATCCATTTTGTCGAATTTAGAATGTAAAGGATATATGCATTTGATCTAAATTTTTCATGATATGAATTACTTTGAAGCTGAGCATATGAATTTTCTTCAATTGAAGGGATAATTGATGACAAATAACTGTCATACTTAATCCACTGAACAATTATTTCTGTGTCCAATGTTTTGATTAATTCTTCAAAATCATCACAGGTAAAGGAATATATATATCGTGCATGAGTTTTACCAATTGTGATTTTAAAATCAGAATAATCTGCTCTCCTAAGTGTGAAAATGGGATATTGTGATACCCCGAATTCTCTTGCAAAATTAACAAATAGATCCATTTCAGATGTGGAAATATCAAATATTTCATTACCCACTAATTCTTGGTATTTCTCTTTGTTAAATAAATAGTCAGCTATGTGATTATTCCATCTTGATCCTAAATAAATCTCACTCGATTTCTTAACACCATTTTTAACTGGGAAATTAAAACTAATCTCTTTTAAAGATTGTGATGTGAGATCACCATTTTTGTATAGATTAAAAAGCCATTTTACAAATTCTACAGATATTTCATGTGTCGTAACTTGATTATTAATCTCTCTAATAATCATTTCTCTGCTACTTTGTTCATTAAATCTTATTGACAGTTTTTCTTCACTATATTTATCTAAAATGCGTTTATCTGATGGACTAGTATACTGTTTCTGTATTTCCGCCCACAAACTTGTTTTCTTTAGTCTTTCGATAAGCAAATCAACAAAATCTTGCGAAATTATTTTTAGCTTAACGTGTGATTTTAATGATAGGGGTAAATCGCCTATTCCATCTTGCGACGGCAAGAAAATTCTTTCACCATTTGTATTTGTAATAAATTCACCATCAATCTCTATAACATTGGGAATGGATATTATCTTTGGATAACTATTACTCCACCAAATAAAAGTTTCAACTCTTTGTTCTAAGCTTTGAACCTTTTTATTTAGAATCTTGATTAGTTCTCCAGATTCAAAATATGTTGATATATTTTTTCTAGATAACAATCTTTTTACAAAACTAAAAGATCGTTCATTTGAAATGTTTTCAAGTAATAATTCAAATCCTTCACCAGTGAAAAATGAAGGGGTTGGCACTTCAAAGATTTTAATACCACTGGTAACATCTGTAAAACCACCATTTCTAAGCGGGATTACTTTTGCTTCACTCAAATTGTTAAGATAATAGTCCAACAGATTAAAATCCTTAATAACATCATTAAATCCCCAATTATACCGGTCAAGTGCATTGGGTGTTAATATAAATAGAGGAAACTCTCTATCTTCTTGAATCTTTGTTAACTCTGTTGCTAATAAAATTGATTCATCTAAAACCTTCATAAACATTGCTTTGTTATGACCATTTATATCAGTGGTAATTCTATTTCTATCTTGTGACAAAATAAATGGAGCATGAACTAACAAGGGTAGGGAAAAATACTGTTTTGTTGGAAAATAACAGTAAACAGGATAAGATTCCAACGATTTAGTTGGTGCTGCTATGATGATTTGTTTATTAGAATTTTTTTTATCGATTAGTTTCTTTAGTACAAAGAATTCTTCGACCAAGTCAAGTTGATTACTAATCCTAACCTTGCTGACACTATCATGTTTTTCAATTGTTTTGGATAGAGTAATTACTTCATTTTCTATTATTATTGTTAATTTAGAAAGATTAGGTAAAAACAATAAAGTCCTATGGTCAAATTCTTTTAATTGATTTACTACATTAAAATCATCTTTGTTTTTTTCATCATCAATTACTATCTCAATTGTTGTGGAATATTTACCAATATCTTTTTGGGGGATATAAAAAGGCATCGAAAAAATGGGAAAAGATAAAGCTTTTTCACCACGTTTCTTTCGGATTTGATTCTGTCGATCAATTGAGTTTATATTCTTAACCTTATCAAATTCTGAATCAGCATATTTTTTAGAAAATCCAACACTATACTGACCGGAGTATATTTTGATGTCGTTACTCCAATTTAACACGCCACGAAATCCAGACCCTTTATTTCCAATCAATGTTTTATCTTTGGTACTTAAATGACCTAATACTATAGATTTTATACCTTCTTCATCAAAAGATGTTCCTGTATTAGATACTTTTAGCACACCATTGATAAAAGAAATTTCAGCTTCAACTGGTGTCAAAGCAGTTCCTGATTGTACTGAAAGTTCGTACGCATCATCAATGTTTTGTAAAAGCTCCAATATCTCTCGACTATGATATCCGTTAACATCATTTTCTTCTATGCTTAAGTCTCTACTAAGGTCATCGATTTTCTCGTTCAAATATCTATCGATCATGCTTTGTCTTATTTCACTAATTTGTTCCTCTACCAATTTGATAGCCAAGTTTATCACCTATCCGCTCTTTAAATACTTTTAGATTATGAAGTTGCATTTGATATTATTATATCATTGGTTCATATAGAAAATTTGATAAATAAAAATGACCATTGATTTTGTCATTTTGGTCATTTTTGAGTTCTATTTTTTTAGCAATGAAATTGTAGCTTCAATTTGATTCGTAATATATGCGTTTAAATCGCCATAATTATTCACTATGAACTCTTTTGTTTCTATATCGAGTTCACGCATGACTTCTTGTTTAGCGATGACTAATGCCATTTTTTGGGCTTCTTTATCAAATGTTCCGCTCTTCTTCAATGATTCGACATATGTTTGAAACACGACTCTTACGGCTCGCTCTACAGATGTTGCAATCGATGTTAATATACGCTTCGCATTTTCATCCTTAATCTTGCTGTTGAGATATTGTATCAACTTTGTTCCACCTAAAGTGATAATAGGTAACACAACTGTCGTTACGACTATGCTAATTATGGATGTGATAATTTCGTTCATATGTTCCTGGTCTCCTTTACGGTACTATTTCTTTTGGATAAGTTTTTGACGTCGTTTTCTAGGATGGACACTCGAGTATTCAAATCAGTAAATCCGTTATCTAGCTTATCTAGCCTTTTCTCAATACGTTCAGTACTAGATTTGATATATCCCAAGTCTGATATTAAGATACCTTCATTCTTTCCAGCTACTTTATCTTCTTTTCTATCCGCTCTCCGAAATGCAAGATATGCGAATAGAATGCTAGAAAAAGTGCCAGTTACACCAATGATCATCAAGGTTACTTCAAGTTCACTCATTCTGGAATACCCCATTTCTAATGTCTTTAATCTCTTGGAGATACTGTTTTAATGTAACTAGGTATGAAGTATCACTTGTTTTATCCCAATTCGTTTTGAGCTCATTAATACGCTTAATCCAATCTTCTGATAAGGTAAGTGTGTACTTTCCACTTCGTACATAGTTATCCAAGATTGCTCTGATTCTTAGGATGTGATAAGCTCGTTTTACGAGCATATTATCCTTATTGATAATTTGATCATAATACTCAATAACCGTATCTAAAAACTTGTCCAAGCGAGAACTAAATTCTGCATCTACTATTTTATTAAATTCGCTAGTAAACAATGGATTGATAAAGATGGTATTCTCTCTTGCATTGATGATGTCATCGGCATGAAGTCTGTTGTATAAAGGGATGTCTGGATCCATTTCTTGTCGTTTTAGAAAATCCTGGTATCCATAACCAAAGATATCAATCCCTTCAAGTGAGGTATGAATCAATCCTTTAAACCCATGGAGAACAACCGTGATATCAATATCTGAGTTGGATGAAACCGTGTTATATGCGATGGAACCACAATAGTACATAAACATGACCTCATGTTCTGGAAACATATTGATGACTATATTTTTAAGTCTTTCATTATCAAAAATTGAACTAATCGGATTCACGTGCTATTCCCTCCAATACATCAAAATCATCGATGGATTCATCAAATCCATTGACATTTTCCTTTAGCCAAAGGTAAGCTAATGCGACCGGATTTTCATCTTTAAACAAATCAAAGTCATTAGTTGGTACTTCGATGTCAACTGCTTCTAGGGGGTTAAATCCACTTGCTCTCTTTTCTTTGTCTAGATATGAGGCTAAGCAAATAACAACTTTCTTGTCACGGTAGTTGAGATTGATTCCAATAATGCGATGGTAGGTAACACTAATTCCTACACGAGATTCTAAACTTTTAATGATGGCCATTTTATGTCCTCTTCTTTCTATAAATTGATACTTGTAATGTGTCAGGTGAACCCAGGTTTAAACCAGGATTTAAGTATAGTCTTCCAATATCACCATCTATAACATGAACGAACTCTGCCATTGCAACCGTAGGACTTGAATCATCGGATAATGATGTAATTGATTTTCCTTTGGCAATCCAGGTGTAAGTAGTCGTTGTGTTTGACTGAAATGTTGGTATTAACTCAAATGAGATTGTCTTTGTGATTCCGTAGGTAGGTGTTTTACTTCCAGAAAATTGATCGTTGATATAAAAGGTACTTGCAGCTCTTCCACTCGTTCTCGTGAGACCAGTATTGTAATCATCATCGTATCTGAGACTCATGTAACTTCCTAATAGATAAGAACCACTTGAGTTCATGTAGCTGATATAGGATGTGGACGTATCACTCACAGTTCCAGCGGTTGATGCCAAAATGTAAATCTCATAGATATAGTTGTTATCAAAAGCATGATATACCGTATGATAGTAAAGACTTCCTTGATACGAATAAACGAGTTCTCCAGTTCCCCCAACTTTGATGATGGAAGAGTTTCCTCTAATAAAGAGTTCATTGGTCGTGGTATTAAATCCCATCTCACCCACATAACTCAATGTTGAAGTGGTTGGGTTAGCGGTTCCTCTTTTAACTCGAATGATGGGCATTAATAGGTTCCACCATCGATGATGGATGCATGTGTTAAGACAACATCCTTATCTAGACCTATGAAGAAGATTTCCTTGTTTGGAGTATAGGTTGTGTTTATTTCTTTAAAAAGAACCAAGCCTGATGTAATTGTTTTTGCCAAGAAATTGACTTTTGTATCAGTGAAAACCATCGCTGTACTAGCTGATACCGACACGTTTTTAACGTTTGCTATACGAGTTCTTTGGTCATCAGTTAGATGAAGATTGCTAGACACGTGAGCATTATAGGTTGTTGTTGATACCCCACCCAGTTCGGATAATGTAATCGTAACGGCACCAGTTTTGGCATTAACAGATGTTACAGGGCTTACATCCGGTATGATGGATGATGGTAGTTTCCCATCTGCTCCAATCAGTGGGACAGTTCCATTTGTTGTACCTGTATTTTTCTTCGATGCAGTACCTAGGGCGAGTGCAGTGATTTTAGTATCCATACTTGATTCAGCATTCGTTTTATTCAAGTATTCAATATAATCAGTTGTTGCTAATGGGTTTCCAGCAGTACCTGTCTTGTCTTGCTTAGAGATAAAGAGATTGCCTCCGTTTAAGTCAACAAGTGGTTCACCTGCTTTAATTGTTCCAGTAGATCCAATAAGTGGACCTGTTCCAGCTGAAGTACGACGCTTAATTTGAATGATTGCCATATAAATATTTCCCTTCTTTAGTGTCTATAAATGATGACTTTTGAAATGATGTGAGATGTACTACCACAAGTCAATGTTAGATTTCCGCCTTCATAGCGAAGATTTAGTGAGTAGAAATTCCCATAGTATTGATAATTCACACTGTTAGATGAACCAATTTGATAAAACAGACTTGTTCCTGGAAAAGTGATAACCAATGTTCCAATCGATACGATGATTAATGATCTACTCAGTTCGTAAGATGAAGTGCCGCTGATTCTGTAGACTCCAGGTGAAACCGTTGTCGGTGTCATGACTTTCGGTTCGGAATCAGACCGTATTTTTTGTTCAAGATTAGATACCACTTCTGCATTTGAGATAATCGTTGGTCTTTCATATCCAGGTGTCAGTGTTACGGATGTGGATGTTTTGCTATACGACGCAAGTGGAAATTCATAGAGTCCATCCACTAGATTCAATTGAGTAGTTATTAGTGAAGGGAATCCTCCGCTGAGTTCTTTCAAATAAAGACTCACTTCATTTGTAATTGTGTTTACCCCTAAAATGACATAACCATTCTTTATAGAATCTGGACTCACTTGAATGGATGTGTTCCCTTCAACATAAATTAACCGTCCAAAAATGGCTACATAGCCATCTTGAAAAGTAATGGTATTATTCGCCAAGGTATAAGTAACTCCGCTCTTAATCCCCTTAAGAACACCTGTACGATGCGATAATAGAAAGTAATACAAATCAGCATCTTTTTTGGCCGAAACATTGCCACCTTCAAATGTTATTTTTTGTAGTCCCATTAAAATTCTCCTCCATCTAAATCAGTAATGCTGCTTTTATTAATTGAGATATGTCCTATTTGAGAATTGACACTTTTACTAAGAATTTGGATTTTCTCAGTTAACTTGATTCGATATTCACCTAATGTGATTTGGCAAGATTGAAGTTGGTTCTGAAACCGAAGTCCAGTGACAATTGAATCATACGTTTTCCCTTTTGAATGAAACTCAACAAAGTCACCAATATTAGTATTATCAAATACACGAATTATCTTATGACCCATGGATACCGTAAACGTAATTTGATGATTAGTTCTAGAGACATTCAACTCACTTTGGGCTTTCCCGATTAGTGTGTCATATTCTGAATCATTATATGTTTTCGTTACTGATTGAACATTATGATACCTAAGAGAGTTTGTGGCATCTTCTGTAATAGTACCGTCTGTTAAAAGATAAAATGTTCGTGTTTCAGTGAAGAGTATATTTTCATTTTTAGGGTAGTATATGACTTTATTCACTGATGTTTCAGTTGTGTCGTTAATAACTAAATCGCTTAGTCCTAATTGATCAGACTTTATCTTAATACCTTGATTCACGTTAACAATTCGAAGTAGGACACCCATCAATTTTCCATTCACAATCACAATTTCTTCTTTGATATTGACCCCATAGCTTTTCGATATGAGTTCAATCACCTCATAAATGGTCATTATTTTATCTGCTTCAAATGATAAATCTCCCATTTTTGATGTTTCTTTGCTGATACTTAAGTATGAGATATTCTCCAAACCATCAGTATTTATAATGAACTCGCTTCTAATTAGTGTTTCGATGTAATTTGATAGGTTTCCAGAATAAGGTTCAACTTTGACACTTCTTTTCAAGATTTCCTTAAACTCTATCGTTCCAATAATCAGTCCATCATCAGCGTTGTCAATACTCTCGATAACCCCTAAGTAATCAAATCCAACTGTATGAAGATAGACAATATCTTTTGGCGTTGCATCTATTGATATCGACGAAACGTTAAAGGTCGATTTTTGAGAGATAACTAAATCCAATTTAATTTCGAATTCACTAGCTATTGAAACATGGTCTTTAATCTGAAAATTAAATCTATCAAGGATAATAAGTTCCATATATTACCCCAAATAATATTCAAAGATTTTTATTTTGCAGGTGGTTGAACTTGGTACCCCAGGTTTAAATTCAAACGCTACTGCACCAGGTTCTACTGAGAGAAAGTTATCTTTTTCAAAATCTTGAAATTGATAGATGTCATAAGTAATTCCATCCACCACTTCTACCATGGATAAGTCATGAATCAAACTTGACACAATGATTTGACTATTCTGCCGATTGATGAGTAATCTTAAGTGGCTTTTGATAAGATTGTTTTGTTTTACAATCAATTCAGGCTCTTCCATAGCACCAGTGATTTCGATAATCATATTTGCTTTGAGATGTCCACCTATTTGAGTGTTCATCATACCTTGTGATGCATTTGCGTACGTAAATTCATATGAATAAGGATAAACTTTTCCACCACCATCCACATTAGCAGTAATCATGAAGTGATGTTCTTTAATCCAATAAGACTTTTTGTTTAACACAATTTCTGACTGCAACCCACCTGCTTTTAGTTCTGATTTTGAGAGATGTACAATATCAACATAGCAATATTTCAAATCATGGCTTTCATAGAATAGTTTCAAATCGTGTTGTCCTTTTTCAAGAAACTGCATGAATTCATAATAGCCATGATATCCATCAAGAAAGGTAATCACAGCTTTGATTTCTGATAACTCAAAGTTATTCTTTAGCGTTGTGTAGTGAATATCATGTTTTAGGTAACTATAGTTTTTAGAAAAGCCTAATCCGTTAACGCCAGTTAGTAACACTTTATTAAAGTATGTGAAATGAAATCTCTCTCCATATTGATTCTCCAGGAGGAAAACTCTCATAAGTAAGCACCTCCCAAAGCACGATTGAGTGCATCTACATCGATGGTTGATGCAGTTGTATTGACAGTAACGTTGTTGGTTGTATAACTGCTATTTGATGAACTTGAACTCGATTGAAATATCTTCCCTGAGAATAAATCCCCAAAGAAATTACCCACTTTACCAAACACTTTTCCGACACCTTCGAATGCCTTACCGATATTATCGATAATCCATTTAACGGCATCGATGATTTTTGTTAATAGCCATAAAACAGGTTCAAGAACGGCCATGAGAAGTCTAAGAGCTGGTGCTAATAAGACACCGATTACTTCTCCAATGATGGCAAGTAAAGGACTAAATGCTTCAAGTAAAAACTTGATCATATCGAGTTGTCCAATCAGTGGAGCAAGAAGCAAGTCAATGAGTGGCATCAGTAAAACCATAACACTTGCTATCGCTTCAATGATAACTGTAATCAATGCCAAGATCGGTTCTAGTACAGCAATTAACACATCGAGGATTGGGGTCAAGATTTGAATAAGAATATCGACCAAGATGAGTACTACATCTGCTACCACTTTAAATAACGACCCCAGTACTTCAAGCACTCGATTTAGTGGGTCAATAAAGGACATAATTAAATCTGCAATTGTATTCATGACAATGCCTAAAACACCAATGATTACTTCTAAAATAACTTTTAGGGGTTCCAGGAGCTGTACAAGTACCACTAACACTTTTGATAGAACGTTGCCAAGAAGCTCGACAACCATTTGAATAAATGGAACAAGTGATAGAATGACACCGGATAGCATCTTCAAAATTTCGATAAACGGTGGAAGTAATTCTTCAAGTAACCCTAATAGAGCGTTCATCAGTTCGCTTAAAACCATAATAATCACATCTATCACGTTGATAAGTGGGTCTAAAATGCCATCTAAAAGTTCAACAAAGGCATTGATCAAGGAATCAAGAATACCAATAATCACTTCGAAAATTGGTGCGAGTTTAGATGCAAGTTTTGATATGAGTTCTGTGATCGGCACTAAAAGTTTTTGGAGTGCATCAAATACTTTTTTCAATAGTTCCTGGAACTTTTCGTTTTTGAGCAATAAAACTACCAGTGCAGCAACAAGACCAATGATTGCAAGTTTACCAATCGCAAGTCCCTTAAACAGTTCTGCACCTTTAAAAATAGATAAAGCGGATTTCAATTGTCCAAATAACGGAATTGCTTTTGCTACAATTACCAAGATTGGTCCAATACTGGCTAGTACTACTGTAAATATGCCAACCATTTTCTTTGTTGAATCGGATAGATTAGCCCACCAATTCACCATACTTCTAGTTGCTGGTATAACTTTTTCTTGGATGGTGTCGACAACTTTTTGAAGTGCTGGTACAAGTGTGACTCCCAAAGATACACTTAAACTCGAGATAGATTGCTTCAATTTATCTACAGAATCATTGAATTTTCCTGCAGTATCAGCTTGTTCACTAGTTACTAAACCTAATGCTTCTGCCTCATTTTTGAGTCCTTCAATTTCACTTGTAGTTGCACCAATCACTTGAGCGAGTTCAGCACCAATCTTGTCACCGAAGATTTGGTTTGCAATAGCTACTCGTAGTGTTGCATCTTCTAGACTTGATAAACTGTTTCTAATAAGGTCGAAGGCTTGGTCGCTATCCAAACCTATTAGATCGTTGGTTGTTAATCCAATTTGGTTAAGGTACTCTTCGTACTTAGATCCATTTCCAGTGGCGATATCACCTAAAATTGAATTCAACCTTACAAAGGACTTTTGCATTACTGCTTCATCAACAGCAAGGATTTTAAAGGCATGACTCCACTTTTGATATGCTTCGACTGATAAATAGACTTTGGATGCATTATCTGCGATTGCATCTGCAGTTTGCATGGACTTCATCGTTAATACACCTAAAGCAGAAACAGCACCAAGAATTGGTGCAGTCACATACTTAGTCATCGATGACCCTACTTTGGCAAGCTTATCAACGTTGATGGCACCTAAAGATTTAATCTTCGTGGCAGTTTGTTCCAACTCAATGTTTAGTTTGTTAATGTCGGTTTCAGTATATTGAATTGATCGTTTCAATGCACCGAATTCTTGCTCCGAAATCGCACCAATTTTTAATGCCTTTTTAGCTTCTTCAAGTTTTGCATTTTGTGCTTCAAGTTTCTTTTTTGAGGTTTCCAGGACTTGGTTTAATTTATCTTGTTTATCTTTCCATAAAGAAACATTTGAACTGTCAAACTTTAAAGCGTTGTTGATTGCTTTTAAGTCCTTCTGCTCTTCCTTAAGTTCGGATGTGATGTCTTTAAGGTTACGGTCAAGTTCGGTCGTGTCAAGACCAAGTTTGATGTTTAAACCTTTAATGGTCTCTGCCACGTTCATCCCCTCTTTCTATAACAAGAATTTATCTATATCTGTTTGGGAAGCATTTCTACTGCCCACCCCACCATGTGTTTCCATCTCTATATCTACAATTTCAGCATAAGTATTGATGTCAAAATACTGACTTTCACTAATTTGAATGCCTAGTTTGGCTAGGTTATAAATGATGGATGCTGTGATGGGGATGTTACCTACTTTTTTGCTGAGTTTCCCTCTTTAATAGTTCCAAGTAGTTCTGCAATTGTAGTGGCTATTGTTTCCAACTCAATAGTGTTACTTAAAATCGTGAAATCGAACTCTTGAAGAAACTCATCATAACTGGATTTTGTAAAAGGTTTATGCAAAATATAGGTGATTTTAAAAATGACATCAATGACTGTAGATAGTGCTGATAAATTATTATGTTGTGATAACTGATCAAGCACTGAGATGTCGGAAAAGAGTTCGGTTCCAAAGGTATTTTTGTATGAAATTATAGTAAATAAACTTGATTTAAGTTTGTATTCACGGTTTTGAATATGTAGTGTCTTTTCCATGGGTTATACTCCAATCGTTGGCAATACTGGTGATGTTTCTAAGAATGTAAGATAATTAGTATCTCCAAGATTAGCGATAACATGAGTGATGAGATAATTCCCTACTTCAATTGGTCTTGCAACGATACTGAGAGTGATTGAGTTAGCTTCAACTGATTCACCCTTGGTTTTTGTTGCTTCATTGACCGGTGTGACTGAACACAAGTAAAACCAAACACGTCTTGCTTTGGCATCCCCTTGAAATTCAAAACCTAAAGCAAATGTTTGAACACCAGCATTTGTGACTTCGACTAGATTTCCGTTGGTTAATTGCTTATACCCCAAAATATCAATTTTGAAAGTGTCTGAAAGTTCTGATAGTTTCAATGTGATATTTCTACCAGCGTTTTGAACAAGTGTTGCAATCACTGAATCATCAGCGTAAATCGACTGACTACCTCCAATGATTTCACTTGAGAATTCCTGAGCACCTAAAAGTGCAATTGGGGTATCAAATGTCCAAGACCCATCTTCCGATTGAGTCGCCTTAGAGTAATGAACATTTTTTAGACCAAAGGTTACTTTGTTTTGTGACATGATTAATATCCTCCTGTGGATAATATATTGATTTGATAAACACGATTGATTGAATAATCATCGTTTTGATAGGTACTCACTAGCACCGGAATGATTTCCTTTTGATTCATGGTCTCTTCAAATAGATGAATGAGTGCTTCATTTCTTGTTTTAGTAACAATTGTTACCTGATATTCAACATTGTATAGAAGTGCTCTATTATCTGCAGTGATTGGCCGTTTAGAGATAATTTGATAAACAATATAAGGTAACTGATTCGTTGTTTCGGAATTGTCATATCGATTGCTCATATAGTGGACATTCTCGGTAATACTTTTTAAAGTGTTATAAATAACATCGTTATGTAGTGCCATTGGTAATGATCCTTTTAATGTCTTCTAACATCTTAGGTGTAAAATAATCATAAGATGGTCGAAGAAATGGTCTTCCTGGTATATGCTTTCCATTAGTATGTCTAAAACCGAGTTCGATAAGGTGTACGAGTTGGTATTTTGATTTACTTGATATGTAGATAATTTGGTTTGTTCCACTTCCAACAATAGTTTTTACAAATGAGTCTGCTAGATGGTTTCCAACCTGATTACTTCTAGGTGCGTTTTCTTTTACATAATCAAGTATTTCATCAGCACAGTTTTCTACTCTTTTGAGTATACTTTCCTTTGTTTCCACCCCATAATCACCAACTATATCTGAAAGTTTTCCTGCCAATTCACTCAAATTGATGGCCATATAAAATCATCCTCAATCAAGCTAGTTTTCGATAAGTAAAGTTCAATGAACTGACCACCAATAAAGGTGCGTTCAACTCGATAATAAATGTTTTCAATTTGGACAAACTTCTCATTTTGATAAGAGAATGCATTGACTTGAACTTTAATCTCAATTTTGATTTTCGTTTCAATGGATACTTTCCACTCTTCTCTTGTCAGTGAACGCATGATACCAATCACATCTTTGCTCGATAAAACATCATATTTATCTTTGTTTTGTGAAACGGCTATAAATTTGAGTCTGACGTTGGGACTATTTGGGAATGGCATATCAAATCCCCTTAGATAGTGATACTTGTTTCAATAGGAAATAAAAGGCTTGTGGCAGTTCTTTAACTGAACCATCGCCTTTAAAACCGAAAAAGGTTTTCACATAAATGAGAACCAAACTCTGTACATCGTGATCCAATAGATGAGTATCACTCACCCCAGTCGACTTGACTAGGGTGAGAGCACTCTCGATTAGAGCGTTAAATTCAGCATCCGCAAATGATTCGGAATCACTGATCATCAATGAACTTTTTACTAGGTTAAGTAAACTTGATGGTACGCTCATGATGTTATTCGCCAGCTGGTGTTACTGCACCTTTTTTCACACGAACAAAGCCTTTGTATCCAACAACATTACCACCTGCAAAGACAGATGCTTTGTAGCAGATGATACCTTGTTTAAACTTATAATCAGTGGATTTACTGATTTCAATTGGTGAAAAGATTGCTGTTTCATAGTTCTTTAAGGAACCGTAAGCAATGCAGTATGCACCAGTTGTGGTTGCAGTGTTGCTAATTGCATCACAGTTGGAGTTAATGATATAGAAAATGCCATCGATGGTATGGTTCACATAATCAATCGTATGTACTTTACGACCTTCCGAAGTACGTAATCTTGCAAATGCACGAAGGTCGCCTTTACTTAAAATAAGGACTGCACTTCCTTCAACTTCTTCTGGTCCACCATAAGCGTAGATGATATCATCAAGTGTATCTTCAGTGATTTCTGACACTTCGACATCCGTGGTATCACCAAGTGCAACAGCATTTTGACTAAAAATACCGGTGAATTGGTTTGAGCCACCAGCACCTTTTAAGATTTCAAGTGATAACTTTTTCTTTAAACTTGTCTTAATGTTTTTGATGACTTCAGCTTGGTAATTGACTGCAGGTAACTTTTCAAGCTCTTCAGTGATTTCAGTGTAGGCTGTTAACTTACACTTTGTGATGGTTAAATAACCAAACGTTGGCTCGGTTTCCGTATAGTCAGCACCTTCAAGCGTACTTCCTGCTACACCAGAACCTTTAACGAATGTTTTCTTATAAGTTTCTCCACCAATCAGATTGACAAGATTGATGTTGTCCACGAGAGTAGATACTTCGCTAAATGGATAAGCAGCGAGTTTGGTATCTGTGTGTTCCGGTAATAGAATTTCATCTTGAGACACTTGGATGGTGCGTTTTTCTCTTAAGTCTTGACCACGTTTCTCAAGAATTTCTTTAGGAATACCTTTTGATTTGGTTTCAATGACAGGTGATGGGTCAAACTTTTTAGCCATTTCAATCTTCTTGTTTAAAACTGTCCGCTCTTCATTAAGCGTATCAATTTCTTGTTCTAGTTTTTCGAGTTCTTCAAGCGATGCAGTATCCGTTACTTTGCGAATTTCTGCTAATCGTTGTTCAATTTCTTTCATGCGTACATTTGAGTTCATATTTAATGACTTCCTTTCAATTTGATTTGAATTCTCTTTTTTATGAGGTTCGTACTCTTATCAATCTCTACCTTATCCAAGGCTTCTAGTTCCAACTCCATGGTTTCTAGACTACGAGCATAGATTGAAGTATCTTCATAAGCTGGGGTATCAACAATCGACACATCATAAAGACGTTCAATCGATTTGATCATACGTTTGGGGATTTCACCACTTCTATCCCATGTTTGTTCTTTCACACTAAAAGCAAATGACATCTTATCAAGCAGTCCATTTTGAACCATCTTATAGATGTCCTGGTTGGATGCTGTATCAAGCAGTTTAGCTCGAATCTTTAGTCCTACTTCATCTACCACGAGTGTGAGAGATTCGTTACGAGTTCTTGCAATAACAAGAAAGTTATCTTGATGGTTGTATTTGAGAGGCACATCTTTCATCTGAGTTTGTTCCAAAGCGTTCTTATCGATCGCTTCAATAAATCCACGTTTTTCATCACCAATCAAGGTTTCTTTGTTAAAAACAATGGCATAACCTTCAAGAATCATCTCGTTATTTTCGTTATTCAGTTGTATTTCTGATAATCTAATCTCTTTGTTCATAATAAAAACTCCTTCGATATACCAATTGTATCGAAAGAGTTTCAAATATTTAGGGGTCAAACTGATGACTTGTTGATATAATTATACATAAGGATGTGATTCGATGAATAAAACCATGGCTAAGCCTATTAATTGGCAAGACTTTGAAGATTTGTGCAAAAAAATTTGGAGATACGAGTACAATTGCCAAGATATTAAAAAGAATGGAAGACAAGGACAAAGCCAAAATGGAGTTGATGTTTATGGTTACTTTGAAGAAATCAAAGGTTATTTTGGAATTCAATGTAAAGGTAAAGATGATTATACAAATGCTGTTCTCTCAGAAAACGAAATTGAAACCGAAATTGAAAAGGCTAAGAACTTTAAGCCACAATTGAAAAAGTTCATCTTCGCTACTACAGCGAATAAGGATACAAAAATAGAAGAATTTGTGAGAAATAAAGATGTAGAAAATCGAGAAAAAGGGTTGTTTTCAATCACACTCTATTCATGGGAAGATATTACCGATTTAATTAAGGAACATAAACCAGTTTTTGATTCATATGTATACGATAAGCATTACTCAAACAGCAGTCTTGTTGATATTAATATCTGCAAAGAATCAGCAAATCTTTGCCCAAAATATACAAGACAGAGATTTATCAACAAGTTTATTGAAATGAGACAGTCTTCTATTCTCCAGCCAATCTTTCCACAACATGTTGATTATTCACAGTTTTCTGTGACTCAGACTAGTTTATTTCCTAAGAAGAATGGCAGCTATGTATCTTTAGTTATAGAAATAAGTAACACTGGAACTTCTTCATTAACAAACTGTGATATTATTTTGTCTATTAATAATGATCAAAATATATATTTTTCTGGATATACACCATTAGGTGGTATTCAAACCACATTTTCGGATGATGACAAGATCATAAATTTAAGTATTGATTCATTAAATGTTGGTATTACATCAACTCGAACCGTAACTTTGAAATTTCCTGACAAAAAGGATGAAATCGAAGTCATAAAAGACTCCTTGAGTATAGAATGGAAATTTTCTTCGAATCAAAACACCGAACCATTATATGGAGTTCTAAATGTACCTATTAGAGTTGAGTTCACAGATTTGGATGACAAAATACGTAATGTTTATGATAGGAAATCTGCTACTGAATCAATAGTTATTAAACCTATTGAACTGGAGTATTAATATTAGCCAACTTGATACTCATTCGCTTTTGCAGAATCAACATAATTTAAGCTCTGGAGACGCTTATTACCATCTTTAACTGGCTCAAGACCCAGTAATGCTCTTGATTCATTCAAACTCATGAGACCCAATCCCATGAGTTTTTCTATTGCATTAACTTTTGTATTCCAGGAGGCATATTGTAGTCTCTCGCTATAGAAGACAATTTGCTCCCCATCTACTTTTTGTTTTCTCGATAAAAGGATTCTTGAAAACTCCTCAGATAATTTGATTGATAACTGCTCAATTGTCCCTTCATAGAAAGCATTAAATTCCTCTTCTGTGTACTTGTTGTTATAAATAGGTTCTGATACTCGGAAGTAAGAAAGGATTTTTTTGTTAAGGAAATCTAATGTTGATGCATCAACTAGTTTTGGGTCAATAGTTAGTGGAACATAATCAGCTTTTAAATCAACTGGAATAATTGCTGATTTGTGTTCATTGATACTATTTTTTAGTGCATTATCAAAAATTTCTTTTTGCTTGTTCTTATCTTCTTGTGATAACATCGCATTCATCTTAAGTAAACCTTTGATTTGAAATGATGATTTAATTGCATTATCTATTCCTTGTAGTATTGAATCATTAATGGCCACGGTTTTTAATACTGCACTATGGTCTGCAATTGCTCCATTGCCACCAAATATCTCATTCGAATAAAAATATCTTCTAAGATGAATTATTGAGTCATATGGGACTAGGTAGTTTTTTCCATCATCAAAGTACATCTCCAAATAAATAGAACCACTTTCATCTTTTTTGATTTCAACAGTATTGGGTTTTATTGGATACAATGACTCTATTTCATATTTTTGGTTAAATTTAGGATAAATAAAGACATTGTTATTTAAATAGAGTAGAGAAACTATCTTATAAATAAAATCACTAGGACTCATTAGTTCATTTGGCTGATGTTTTAAAAGATATGATAAGGTTCCTTTTTGTTCTTCTACTAGATTTTTAGTTTCCTTGATATGCCTTGGTTTTAGTTTGGATGCATGACTTGCTATACAGTCAATACAAATCCTAACAGTATCTGAATTTAGTATGTTCGAACCAAAATCACTAAAAATCTCGGTTAGGTTAACCGATAAAAAAGATTGATCAATACTCTTTGTTTTTTTACGACTAAATATTCCCATTTATTTCACCATCTGTTCATAATCGTTGCGATATCTATTCAATACTGCATAAGCGATTATAAGTGCAACTGCACCATCAATTCTTCTAAACTTACTACTCAATTTACTTGGTTGAATATTTCCGTTGATATCAATTTTCGCCTGTGTATTCGCTAGATTCCATTTCAAGATTGGATTGTTATTATAGTTAACTAACTTATTCTTTAGATCAGCTTCAAGTTGTTTCATAGGTTCTGATAGAGTATAAATGCCTTGTCTTACCTTCTCCATCGTGAACCCAAGCTCTTCCATTTCCTTAACCCAATAAATTGCATTCCATGGATCATATCCCACCCATAATGGGCGGATACCATCTTTTTGCACTCTTTCCATAAACCACTTAGTAACTAATGAGAAATCATTTTGATTACCATCAGTCAATGTTAGAAAGCCTTGTTGATGCCATAAATCATAGGGAACTGAATCTTCTTCAATTCTCTTTAGCATCACATCTTTGGGCATAAAGAAATGTGGTAACACGTATTTGATATTGTCTTTTTGGATTAATAATACTGCACAAGTCAAGTCTGTTGTATTCGACAAATCAACTGCTCCGATAGCATAACTATTCTTCAATGAAATTGTATGCTTACTTTCGTTGTTCAAATCGCTATAGGTTAACCATGAACCTGATTCAGTTTGCTTGATATTAAAATCTTTACATAACATTGTGACTCGTGTAGATAAGTCATTCTTTGATTTATTCATGATGTCTTCCAAGTAAGACTCGAGCTTAATACTTCCTAAAGAGGGATTTGATTTTTGCCATGTTTTTTTATCTGTATAGATTTCATCCTGTGAATCCTGGGTGTATAGCCACGGCAATAGTTTCTCATCGTTAATCTCGCCCTTAATCATTTTTCTACAGTATTGTAGTTTTTTATCAAGAAATCCCTCGGTTACAGTACCTTCTGTTGTGATGATAAAGATGAGAGGTTCTTTCTTGGTGGATTGACTTTGTTTAATCGCATCGTAAACTTTTGAATCTGTCATCTCATGGACTTCATCAATGCAACCTACTTCAATGTTATATCCATCTTTATTTCGAGATTGAGCGGAAAGTTTCTTGATCTTATTCTTAGTCTTTGGTGAATAAATGTAGAAGATGTTTTTCTTACTTCTTTTTTCACTTGATAGGGCTTTAGAACCTTCACGCATATTGTTAATCTCTTCAAACAAAATACTTGCTTGGTCTGATGTATTACTTGCACATACAATATCTACACCACCTCTAGATAGAAAGAATTCTGCAAGGTCAATTCCAGCAACAAATGTTGTCTTTCCGTTCTTTCTAGCGATTAGGAGCAACACTTCATTGAATCTTCTAAATCCAGTATCTTTGTACTTAAATCCATAGGCTGTCTGTAAAAGTGCTTTTTCCCAAAGTTCTAAAATAAAAGGATGACCATTGAATGGTGACTTCGTATGCTTACAGAATGTTTCTATGAAATTAATCCTTGTATGTCCTGAACGTTCATCGAATGCATACTTTGGATTATCTAAATCCAAAACAAGTTGATCCAGGACTGCTTTCAGTTCCTTGCCAACAACGATTGCACCTTTTTGAATTTCATTGTAGTAAGTTAAAAGATAATTCATAGACCCTTTAAGAATTTATCAAGTTCATCATCTTCATCGCCACTGTTTTTACCCATGATTGCACTTATTGTTTTAAGAGTTGATGAGAAGGAAGAAACCAGTTTTGTGTAATACTTTGCTGGTTCACTTTGGCGTTGTTTTCCACTGGTCGACACTTGAACAGCACCATACAGGTGTATCTGTTCTTTTAGGATTTCCAATTCCATCTTCATGAATGCAGCTTGTTGAAGTAATTCTTCGACTAGAGTTCGTTTTCCTGAATCTAAACTATCCAAAGCAAAAAGGCTTGAGAGCCTCTTATATTCATCATAGACACAACTGATTTTACTCATATCTCTGTTCCTCAAATATTCTTTCTGGGCATAGTAATACATTTCCAAGTAATCCGATTCCTGTTAAAGCACGGAATGATTCGTTTCGCTTTTTATGCTTAAGCATTCCTTCTTCATCACATATTATTAAGTGATCACGGTATCTCGCTGGATAGAGTTCAATACATCCCTCTACAAGGCTTTGAAGTTCATTCAGTGTGAAGTACTCATTCTTCGGTGTAATCGTTGTTACGGTTCCGTTTTCACGGAATAGAATGGCATTCTTCGGTTCTTTGGTGATTTGGTATACCCTAAGTGGAACTACATAGTTTTGATTGCATTCATCACAACATGTTTCACCACTAAATGGCGATGGATTATTTCCATCTCCATCAAACTGTTTTTTGCATATTGAACATTTTTTCATTTTCAATCACTCCAATTCTTTCTAGATACTTTGTATCTAACAACACAAATACCACAAAGATTTAAAATATCCAGTGTTAAGCTGAATTACCGGCATAAGCGAACCTCCACCAGGCGATTTGAAGTCTACAAGATGGAGGTGAAGCGTAACCTGTAACGTAGTCTCATATCAAGATCACCTTGTTTAAGGGGTCACAATCAATGAGTGTCGTTTCCGTTTCGACTTTTGATAGTTCACTATCTGTTTTTGATTGTACCAATGAAGTTCTATTTATTTAGGGGTCAAACTGATGACTTGTTGTAATTTCCTCTACGCGCGTGTAGGGGGTGCAAGTGTTTGTTCTCCAAAAGTAAAAAAATCTCAGAATTAAATCCGAGATTTTCAAAAATTAGGGTCACGTATTTTAGATGTGGGGCTTGCGGTCGTTATGATATCTATTTAAACTTTTGACTGGGGGGCTATTGTTTCCTGAAACTTATCAACTTCAATTTGAAATCTTTCTATATCAGCTAATATTGCAGTTGCCTCATTACGCAACTGAACATATTTCTTATATTCCTTCACAAACACTTTAGCTTGTTGTACATCAATGGATTGTGGACTATCGGTAAGTTTCGATGCAAATTCCTCAAGATATGATGCTATCTTGGTCGATTGTTTAAGAATGGTATCAACTCTTGTTCGCTTTTTAATCATAATTTTATAAGTCAATGTTAATTGTTTCATCTGCTTTCTAATTCGTGTAAATTCTTTGGAACTCTCTTCTATCTCATTCTTTTCTAATGCTATTTCAGCGGATGCAAACTCAATTTCTCTCTTCTTTGTTTTAAGATGAGCAATAAAATCATAAGTTGTGGATGCTACAACATTAATAGAAAACCAAAATGTGGTTTGTGAAATTATTTCATTAAATCTACTTACTTCTCTACTAAGTAAAAATACATCCAGAGAAGACCAAGATAATAAAAACACATTTACAGATAGCATAAAAAATGTCGATAAACTTAATATTACTGAGGCATTATGATCAATTTTTCCTAACTTCGAAACCACTTGTTTTTCACTTGATAATTTATCGGTCACCAGAAAATAAGTAACAAGTGCAAATGTGACTGAAATACCAAAAATTGACCAACTCAGTGATAAAATGTTCTCATAGTTATCGATTGAAAGATTATGTTTTCCAAATACTACAGGTAATCCAACTAGAAGTAATATACCAATAAATATAGATTTCAAGAATAAAGGAGATTTCAGAATTAATAGGTATTTATGAGGATATATTGATGCAAAATAATATGCAATAAAAAATATCATATAAATAAAATATAAAACTCCGAAAAAGACCAAGCTACCTAATAAAAAGTTATCCCATTCAAACGCATTATTGTCCGATATGGATTTATTAAAACTTGTACCCAATACAATTAAACTGAGTATAATCCAAGGCACAATAATCTTGTAAAAATGTTTTTTGTGGTAAGTTACAAACAATTGAAAAAATGAATAAGGGTTTTTGATTTTGTTCATATAATCACATCCATTCATTAATATTATACAGTATGGATGTTCAATATTTTAGTAAATTTCCATTTGCATCAAACTTTATATTAGTTTTCTTGAATCTACCATGCTCTTTATTATGACAATCCTTGCATAGAGCTATAAGATTCTTCATACTCAATGCAATCATTGGATTTGTTACGTTGGACTCATTCAACACAATAATGTGATGAACTTCTTCTGCAACATTTCCACATTTTTCACACCGATAATCCGCTTCTAGCATCTTCAATTTGCGAACATTCTTCCATTCTTTGGAGTCGTAGAAAGGCTTAATTGATTTTGATGACATTAGCTTCTTTCTTTATAGCTTTTATTAATTCATCACTGATGGATTCCCATGGTGAATTTAAGTATCCAAAATGTCCATATTCAGCAAGCGATTTGTAAGTTTGTTGTTTGAGTTTGAGTTCTTTGATAATGTTTGATGGAGAAAAGTCGAATATGCGATTCACGATAGTTCTTAGATGATCATTGCTAATGAAACTTCCTCTTGCTTTAACATCAATAGACACAGGAAATGGAACTCCAATTGCATATGCAACTGATACTTCACAAGCATTTGCTAATCCACTCTTTACAATTGCTTTGGCAATGTATCGGCAATAATAAGCACCACTTCTATCTACTTTTGTATAATCTTTTCCTGAGAAAGCACCTCCACCATGTGGAACGATTGTCCCATAGGTGTCGACTTGTAGTTTTCTACCTGTAACCCCACTATCTGCATGAGAGCCGCCTTTTACAAATTCACCAGTAGGATTAATTAGTATCAGTGTATTTATATCTACCAAGTCTGATGGCAATACTTCTTCAACGACATAGTGAATATATTTTTCATAGACGTTCCTTTCAACTCCTGGTTTTGTTTGAGCACTTACAACAACTGTGGATATATGCTTTGGCTTGTCCTTTTCATAAACTATACTTACCTGGCACTTACCATCTAATCCAAACACATCTGGATTTTCACGGTTGACAATATCCATATTTCTAGCGATGTTTCTAGCCAAAATATATGTTAGTGGTAGAAACTCTTTCGTTTCGTTTGTCGCATACCCATACATAATTCCTTGGTCACCAGCTCCAAGTTTATCTACACCACGGCTTATGTCTTTTGATTGTCCAGATACCTTGACCAGAACTTCAAAATCATTTTCATTCAAGCCTACTTGATGTAAAACTTCTCTTGCTGTTACTTCATAATCGATTTGATTCGTGGAAGTAACTTCTCCAGCAACTACTAGTAAATTGTCTTTAATCAAACATTCAATCGCAACCCTTGAATCCTTGTCTTTAAGTAACAATGCATCCAGGATGGCATCAGACACTTGATCACAAATTTTATCAGGATGTGCTCTAAATACAGCTTCACTTGTACTAATTTTCATATTCTTCTCCATTTTCATTAAATATTTCTATATCTGTCAGTGGTATTCTTTGCCCATCACGTAAGAGGTAACAATCTTCGATATTCCCACCATCTGATAAGTAGCGTTTAACGATGACATCCACATAGATTCTTGAAAGTTCCATTAAATAACATTTTCTACCCAACTGATTTGCAGCAATCAACGTTGAACCACTTCCTCCAAATGGATCCATAACTAACTCACTCTTTTTACTAGAGTTTTTTATGAGTGTGCCAATCAAGTTGATTGGCTTCATAGTAGGATGTAAATCACATCGTGCTGGTTTATTTTCATTGATGACACTATATTTAGCAGATGCATACATATCTTCGAGGAGAGTGACAAGCTCTTCTTTTTTCATAGATTTAAAGTCAAGCATCGGTGCATCTATCACTGTGGTCTGAGTTCTGTCATCAATAAAGAAATGAGCGTTACCCTCTTTGAAAGAATAATAGATGGCTTCATGTTTCCATTGATAATCTTGTCGGCCAAGCACGAATGTATTTTTGTTCCAGATTAGTTGTTGTCTAGGTTTAAGATTCACTTCTCTTAATGCAAGTTCAAACTCAACCAAAGAAGATGATGAGTGGAAAACATAAACTGCACCACCTTTCTTTAAATGACTTTCCATATTTGTAAAAGCCTTGGTTAAAAACTTAATGAAATCACTACTTTCCATGTGATCATTTAGAATACGTCGGTTATCGAACGCTTCTATCATATCCCCCTTTGAACCAACATCAACGTTGTAAGGTGGGTCAGTAACCACTAAATCAATCGATTCATTACCTAAAAGAGTCTTAAAGTCACTTTCTTTAGTGGAATCTCCACAAAGCAGTCGATGTGGTCCAAGAAGGAATAAATCTCCAATTTGACTAAATGGTTCATCAGTTACTTCTTCATCGATGTCAAAATCATCTTCGTGTGTTTCTTCACTTGTTTCGCCGATTTGATGTTCGAATCCGAATAGTGACATATCCAAATCAAGTCCTGCAAGTTCTTCGTTCAATTTTTCAATATCCCAGGTTGCTAGTTCACTGGTTTTGTTATCAACCAAGCGAAATGCCTTAATCTGTTCTTCAGATAAGTCACTGGCGATAATACACGGTACTTCAGTTAAACCTAATCGATGGCTCGCTTTATACCTGGTATGACCAGCGATAATGACATTATTGCCATCAACGATGATTGGAACTTTAAAACCAAACTCTAAAATTGAATTTGCGACTGCTTCAACTGCATCTTCATTATTCCTGGGATTATTCTCATATTCCCTTAAATCACTTATCTTCTTGTAGATAATCTCCATTGATCCATTCTTCATTGAGTTTCTCCATTCTCTTTTCTGCTAATTCAAGCTCAAGTTTTTTATCACTATATTCCCTACCAAAGTGGATAGTTAGCAAATACTTTGCTGCACCAACATCTGGTGGAACATCCTTAATGTGTTTGATAATTCTTTTTTTAGTGCCACGTGCTGTTTCTTCAATATACTGGTCTTCATCGGTGGATTTAAATCCAATTGCACGTTTGACAATGGCATCCATTAACAATCCTTTAAAACGTTCTTTGCCTTCTTCATGTGCATCTTTCATGTCTGAATGCTTATTTTTAAGTGATTGAAATGATCGTTTACTGATACCTAATGCAATTGATACCATCTCTTCATTTGCACCAGTACTTGATAATTTTTTGATTAAGTCGATTTTGCCCTTAAGTTCATTTTTATCCTTCCACTCATGATAGATATTTTTCATATGACTGGTGTTAGCCTCCTTATTGGAAGTTGAACACTACGAATTCTCGCAAGGATTTAATCCCTAGGTTTTATAACCAGTATCCATAAAGAAAAAACCACGATAGTTTCCTTTCGTGGTCTATTGTATCTTTACTTCATAAAATTTTTAGGGGTCAAACTGAAGACTTGTTGTACTTTCACAAAATGATTTAATAAAATCTAGTAATCCATACAATCATGATATTGATGACAACTATGTTAGGTTGCAAAATTGTGTTTAATTTGTTACAATAGTAATGAAATGTAGGGGATTATTATGGCGAAGTGTTATGTAACTGGAAAAGGTACAAGTTTTGGTAATTCAAGAAGTCATGCTTTAAATGCAACTAGAAGGACTTGGAAAGTAAACTTGCAGAGCATTAGAATTATTGATGAAGATGGAAATGTGAAAAAAGTTAAAGTATCCACTAGAGCATTGAAAAAAGGACTTTTGATAAGAGCATAAATAAAGGCGATTGCCTTTTTTTATTTATTGCTTTCATATTTTGGGATAATATCAATCGAACATGACCTCTGGATTCAAATCGGAAGGACTTTTCCAGTTAATGCCGTAATCACGTTTAAGAACTTTTTTCTGCAATCTCCAAACCACGTGACAAAACCCTAGATGATGTCCCAAAGCAAAATGAATTTCATCTAATGTCATGTTTTCGTGTTCTGGAGTCAGTTTAAACTCTTTGCAAATCTCTTTTACAATTTTTGGTACTAATTCATTCCAAAGAAGTTCAACCTGTTTCTCGATTTTGTCATAATCATAAGGTTTTTGCATTTTTATCACCCTTTAGTTTTGCTTCATTAATAATATCGTTGATTAATCTCTCACTATAAGCGATAGCATCCTTTTCGATTTCTTGATTTAAATATTGCTCATTTCCTGGCTTTTTGTAATTATCAAATTCTTTTAACCATTTTTTTACTATTTTTGGGTCATGATATAGAAGTTCAGGATAATCAATACAAGCTCTTTGATATGCATGTCTTGTTTCGTGAAATGCACATTTAAGAATTTCTAATTCGTTTGCTGTTTCTAACCAGTCACTGCTAAAAACAATATAATATCCATCTGAAAGAAAAGTGGCATTAGTTTGATTACATCCAAAGAATTTTTGTGGTTTAAAATGAACTTCTATTTCTGACAATCCAAGTCTTCTTGATGCATATTCAACACCGAATCTAGCTATTTTTAGTTTCATTTTCTAACTCTCATCTTATGAAAAACATTGCTTCTAATACTGTTCCTCTATCAACTTCAGAAATACCGATTAATTGTAAAATAGACACATATAGAATAAGTTCTATTGTTTTCAAGTCTTCAAACGAAATATTGTTAATACTGTTCCCGTGCATTAAATCATTGCGATATTGAGTCATATCTTTAGTAAAATTATCCAAAGAATCGTACTTTTTATTTATACGAGTTATTAGAAAATGATTTGAATCTATTATTTTCTTCATTTTTGCTCTGTATGACATTCTAAAATCCCTAACTGTATTTATAATGCGTTCAACATTCTCTTTTTTGAAACACTTAAAAGCTTCATTTCCTTCAATGTAGCTTTTTACATCACCTGATATTTTCTTTTGTTCTATTAGATCATCATCTGTTAATTCCAGTTTATTCGAAAAAGTATCAAAGTTTGAAAATAAAACATACTGTTTTAATGGCGAAAACGAAAAAGTATCTTTATCGTAATAGTTTGGTACTGTATCTGTTTTAATAAAGAAGTCAAATAATTTACCTAAAAAAGGTTCGATTCTATTAAGTTGGATTGAATTTGTTAAATTCTCAGTTATGGGAGTTGAATAAAAATAAAATGTCCCTTCAATATCTCTACATATTTCTCTATGGACTATATTACCTGTGTATTCTACTTCACGAAAACCATCAAAATCTGTTCTATAAATAAATCTAAAAAAGTTCAAAATGGAGTAAATATTACTTCTTATGTCAGAGTAACTTGGCATTTGATTTTTGTCAGAGAAGTGAAGTTCAGAATGAAATCCATCAAAATATGTTTTATGGTATCTACTATGAGTACTTGAATTAACTTTAAATATGATATCTACATCATCATTGACGGCAAAGCTTAATTGACTTTCTTCATCTGATAATTCTTTGTATTTTCGTAAAGCAAAAAACAATCCTTTTGACTCATCAAGCTCAACATTTATTTTTTTCATCGGACTATAAAAATAATCAATAACATCATCTTTTATTACAATTGCTGATTTTGAAGAAGGAGTCAAACTATCTTTAAATGAAAACAAAGAGCTAACTGCAAACTCAAATTTTGTAAGTGTATATAATGTGAATTTGCCGGATGGATCATGTTGATGAAAGTCATTCATATTCACAGATGTTGTACTAAAAAAATAAGTGTAAATCCCATCATGACCCTCGATCAAATTAGTTGGAAAAGGCTTTTTGTTGTGGAGTAAGTTTAGAATCTCTGGATTTCTGTTGTTTTTTATAACTATTGTTAGTATTCTTTTTAACTCATCATACTCAAAATCAACATTTTCACCGTAAAAAATAGTTTTTCCTATCATATCTTCACCTCTTGTTTTATTTTCATATGTCCGTTCACTGTGTTTTTTGCCATATGATTGGCATAACCCTATTTTGTCCTATAAAAGGTATATAAATGGTAGGGTGTGTCCTACAAAGGGTATGTTTACGTTGCCGTTCACACCTATTATCGGACGTAGTAATTATAAAGGCTTTAACTCTCTATAATCTTGGAGTGTCTTTTTCAAATTAGTAACTACGTTGATATAATAGTCTCTCAGTACATCAGACTGATTAATGAAATCTTTGATGGGTTCAGGAAAGTGTCTTGTGATGTATTTAAGTGTTCCCAACTCTTTTAGTTCTTTTTGAAAATTCTCTGCTTTAGGTAAAACCAGGTTCAACTTATAGATGTAATTCACCATAACTAAAAATGGTGCTTCAATTAAACTCATTACAAATCTCATCATGATTCTATTAAATTGCTGGGCTTCTTGAACTTGAAATCTCTCCGTGAAGAGTGTCATCACTCCTTCAAAGTTAGTATGAGAATACTTATTTAGCATATCTTTGATACCTTGTAGATAATTATTAAAGAAGTCAAACTCACTTTCTTTGATTTCTAATCCCTTAGCTTTAATTGCATTCATGATATCTTTTGGTCTATGTTTATCATTAATGAATTGTTCTGTTGTCAGAACACCTTCGACCAATCCAGATATAACAACTAAATTTTCTTGAACTTGTCTTAATAATGGTGCAACGATAACGATATTATTTTCATTAATTTCATCATGGCACTTCTTTAGTAATTTTGCACTAGCCATAACAATAACATCTCTTAAAAAGAACTCATTAGAGTCCCAGTTTTCGACTGTATTCAAATGTTCCATTAAGAAGTCAACTGAACTCAAAATATCACCTTTAACTTTATTCTTTTGATGGGTACTTGATCCCATTTTTTTTAATTTTACTTAGGATAATCTCATTTATATCTAACTCTAGTCTTTCAGCTAATGTAATTGAATAAATTAACACATCTGCCAATTCTTCTTTTACTCTTTCAATATCGTTGGCACTATCCCCCCATTGATATAGTTCTAATAGCTCAGCCGCTTCAATAGAAATCGATTTGGCGAGATTAGAAGGGGTATGATGAATCCCCCAATCTCTTTTATCCCTAAATTCTATTATCTCTTTTGCTGGTATGTAATTATTAATAATTTTCATTTTTTCCTCCACTATTTAATATAAACAGTACCTACTTTACCTTAAATAGTACCACAAAAGAGTTTAACAAACCAGTCAAGCAAATCATCTTTGTTGTTGTACAAATTTTAAATTTTATCACATTATTATTGGATATGATCAATATTTTTCATCACAGTCTAAAAAATTGGATGAAATTGTTATATAATCTTTATAGTAACGAATAAAGGATGTGTATAAAATGGCGGATATAAAAACTAATTTAAGAGAGATAAGTGTATTGGTCGGAATCTCAAATATTGTCAATAATGAAGGACTCATATTTGATGCTCCTTCTTTTTTCAATAAAGCTTCGATAATTATTCCTGTTGTTCATCATCAACATATTCAAAATCTCAATTTTCCAAGATTTAATTCTGAGCAACTTAAAATTATAGAAAACGGTTATAAGCTTGCTAGAAAGATTGTTAATAAATTTAATATATTATCAATTGATTCATTGGAATGGCATGGCTTTGATGTTTATAAAGAAGACCCTATAGATATAACTGTAAATTGCTATGGTTTTTCACTTAAAGAAGAGTCATTTATTCTAGAAAATATGGGGTTATACAAGCTCGTGAATCTTTTTACAGGTTCAAATTTTACACAACTACATATATTTGAGGATTATGCATTAAAAGAGTATAAAGATTGGTTAAGAGTAACTATCAATTTGTTGGTAGATTATTTAAGAATCCATAATAATAGATGGTCATTGGTAGATACCACTAAGGGTAAAAAATCAGAAATCATATTAATTGAGGATGATATCCACTTAGTATACACTAATAGGGGAACTAGGGAATCATCTGTGATAAAAATTACTGATACCCTTGATCAATTTAAAATTAAAACTAACTCTAAAATTAGAGAGCAGGTTTTTTCTAAATGGATAAACAACGTGATTAGTACTAATCCTGACTATTTAAGAATAAAAAAGTACTGTTCAGAAACTGCTGCATACAGACTGGCATCCTATTTATTAAGAAATTTGAACTATACCGATGGATTACCTAGATTTCTTAGGATTCACGATACAGAATACTACTATGCGAAAACGACGGATACAGAACAGACAATTTATAAAGTCCCTTCAGTAACTAACTACACAAACGACTTAGAAATTGAATCTATTATTGGATCAGTTCCGTCGAGTCAAGTTAATATTATTACAACAATTCGCAATAAAAAAACTAATAAAAAGTTGGTTTTAAGAAATGAATGCAGATTTTCACATGGACAATTTAATGGCACACCAGAAGCAAAAATGTATTATGAGAGAGGAAATTCGTTGTTGGCAATTTATAATGAAATTTAACTTGTTTGTTTCATTAGGTTAAGGTAAAATTCGAACGAGGTGAACGAAATGAATAAGAAAAATAAGATTTTTATAGATACAAGTGATTTAAGTACAGACTTATTGTCTGAAACTCCTTTGAAGGTGATATCACTTTTCAGTGGTGCTGGTGGAAAAGATTTAGGTGTACTAGGTGGGTTCAGTATCTTTGGTCAATATTATGGCAAGAATAATTTTGAAATTGTTTATGCAAATGACATCGAAGGTCACGCTTGCAAGACTTATAATCATAACTTCAAACATAAATCTCATCACGGAGATATCAGAGATGTTAATGTTAAAGAACTTCCGAAAGCAGAAATTGTAATTGGAGGTTTCCCATGCCAAGATTTTAGTGTTGCAGGTAATAGAAAAGGGTTTGATTCTGATAGGGGACTACTCTACCTTCAGATGAAGCGTGTAATTGATGAAGTTAAACCATATATATTTGTAGCTGAAAATGTTGAAGGATTAACTAATTTAAACGGCGATGAAACTTTGGAAAAAATAAAAGATGACTTACGAAGTGGTGGCTATATTGTCGAGCATAATTTATTAAATGCATCAGACTTTGGAGTACCACAAAGTAGAAAAAGAGTATTTATAATTGGATTTAGAAAGGATTTTATTGATAATATCAATATTCCTTATCCAATTCAAACACATGGTGACGGAAGAATGCGTCCATGGATGACAAGTAAAGAAGCCATTGATGAGTTGTGGGATGAGCTTGATAAAGGTAGATTTGCAAATCATACTAGCAAAGATTATTCAAAGGCAAAATTCTATGAAGGAAAAAAAATGCAAGGAAATGTTAGAATTGATGCAAATCGACCATCACCAACTATACGATCAGAACATCATGGTAATATTGAAGGTCATTATAGAACTTTAAATGGTGAAGAAACAAGCGATGTCACTCAATGGAGACGCTTATCAATTCGTGAAGTTGCTAGACTACAAACCTTCCCAGATGATTTTTTCTTTCCAGTATCAGCATCTTCTGCATATAAAGAAATAGGAAATGCTGTCCCACCTGTATTGGCATGGCATATATTTAGAGCATTAAATCTCTATTTAAAATCTAATAGTTAACACGGAAATTATCCGTGTTTTTCTTTTCTCCAAATTCCCTTCTCGCACTCTCCATTGCAGTAATGAAGTATCCATACTTATTTTTAATTGGTTCATTAATCAAATCTTGGTTTTTTATTCGCTCTTTATTCCTAAAGATGAAGTATTGAACATACAGTTTGTAATCATCAAATTCATAGCCATTTCTTCCGATGAATTTATTAAAGAAGTTATCATATCGGAAATATTCAAGTTCATCAACTTTTGTTAGGTACCTAGCGTTAATTAGATACCTGGTTAAAACATGATTCTTAGAGAATGCTATTTCATCTTCTAGCTTGCTACTTTTATCTAATTTCTCTAATATATCTGATTTATCTATTACATCCTTTACTATCGTATTAATATCAAAACCTTTAATATAATCTTTATTATTGGGTGTCATTTTGTCATCAGTTAAGTGACATTCTGACACTGGTTCTTGTGACACTTTGACATCATAATTGTGTTCTTTTGTCATGGGTAGTGACATTTTGTCACTGGTGTATTTGTTAGGAATTATCTCGAAGGATACATACTTAATGTAATTTTTGTAATACTCACTTTTCTCTATAAATTTCTTCTCAATGAGTGAATCAATGAGTCTAAATACTTGCCTTCTTGAAATGTCCAATCTGTTCGCAAGGTACTCAATAGATCCAAAGAACCCACCTTTTTTATCTTGAGAGTACGAAAAAATTAAAGCATATAACCTTAACTCACTCCCTTTGAGACCCATTTCAGTCATCCAGTAGAACTCCACTATAAAGTGATTTGATGGTATTTCATTCTTTGACATCATCATCACCCACAAACATTGTTTTAAATATCTCTTTTAAGACTGTAACAACGACTGAATTGCCAGCTAGTCTATAGAGTGCTGTTTCACTAACCTTACCATCAATTCTCATGAAGTCATAATCACTCCATCCCATCAACCTAAAACTTTCCTTAGGTGTGATTTTCCTAATTGAAACTAAGTCATTCTTATTTACGACAACACCCAAATCACTCACTGATGTTTTCAGTGTAGGAATCGATTCCTTTTGCACAACGCCTCGCTTTTGGTGTGGACGGTTGATGTAGATGCCATCACCCACTTGGGCGGTTGTACTGCCCTTTTTTGTTGCTTCTGGAACGATTACAAAGTTATCGGTTGGTGTTGAACCGGTTCTTGTTGTTATTGTCCAAGCATACTCGCTATCTTTGTCGTGTGGTCTGAACCTAGTAGCTCTTACGAATCCGTTTCTATTTTTCGTATCCGTATAATACTTAAACATTTTCGGTGAAACAAAGTACTTTTCATCCACTTGATCATCAAGATATTCACTTAACTTTTTGGTAAGCGGAATCTTCTTTGGAAATACATATGGTTCTTCCCTTTGTAGCGAGACGAGAAAAAGTCGCTTTCTATTTTGAGCGACTCCATAATCTTTAGCATTGAGAACATCGTAGTAATTTTTATAGCCCATCTCTTCCAGGACTCGTAACCATATTTTAAAATGTTCTAGATATCTTTTTCCAACTAATGTTGGCACGTTTTCCATGATTAAGTAACTCGGTTTGTTTTCAGTTTCACTCAACAATTTCTCTATCTCCCACAATAGACTCGATTGTGTGTTTGATTCACGATCCATTCCTTTCATCTGCCCTGCTATCGAAATGTCAGTACAAGGAAATGAATAACACCACATATCTGCATCAGGAGTTTTTTTAACTCTTCTAATATCTCCAAGAACATTCGTTGTTCCATGGAGGATTTGATACGCTTTAATTGCATTCTCATCAATCTCAGAAATGCCTACAACTTCGTGTTCTATGTCTAACTCTTTTAAGGCTTGATGATATGCACCAATACCAGCAAAAAATTCTATGATTTTTAGCATAATTTCTCCTTCTAAAATAATGTGAACGCCAACGAAAAACGCACCTGGTTGCTTTGTCCTACAAAAGGTATATCAAGGGTAGCCTTTGTCATACAAAAGGTATGTTTACGTTGCCGTTCACTACTGTTATGTGTCTTTATTTTTTGATACTAATTTTCTCTTCTTCCAAAGTGTTCTCGGCCATAAATTTATCGAGGTTTTCTTTAGTGACTCTATAGTAATTACCAAATTTAAAAGCCTTGATTTTCCGTTCTTTGACATATCTTAAAACTGTCTTTCGAGAGACTTTGAGATAATCTGCTACCTCATTTAATGTATAAGTTTCATTCATAATTTCTTCCCACCTAGTCTGTTGTCGATAATCTCTTCGATAAGTTTGATTCCACTTTGTAACACCAGGACACTGGTTTGATTAATGTATTTATCCAGTTTTGATGATGATAAAGTAATCACTCTAAAATAGTTTTTATCAACGAATGTTTTCTTCGGTTGGTTATGTTCATCAAATATCCCAGCTTGCCTAAGATGCTCTGCAATGATGGAGGATGGAATCGGTTTGGAATACTTGAGTGCAGAACTGATATTAATAAAGTTCACTGGAGCAATCTTGGTTCCATAGATGTTTTTAACGATTTTGATATAAGGCTCTAATTTTCGTTCTTTGGTTTCCAAAGACATGACTTTGGTTAAGAGTTCATTTCGTTCTTCAATGAATTTTTGAGCAATTTCTGGGTGATGAAAATCATTGGTGGTTAACCCATCAAAGTTCTTCTCTTTTTCGTATTTGTGTTTACTTACTTCATTAAAGAAATCTAATGCCCTCATGGATTTGGATATCTGGAATAATCTTTCAAATGACTTATAATCAATGAAATCAGCTTGTTTACGGTTAGTGGATATTGTGCTGATATCAAACCTTGTAATGGAAACAGTATCTTCTTTTACATCTTCGCTATTTTTATCTAGCCCAAAGCCTTTCAAAGCATCGTGTAATTGAATAAAGAACTCATTTTCATGATAAGCAACAAATACATTTGGAAAGTCTTTGAGATAGAGAATATAAGCTTCCTTGCTATTCATTCGGTTTCTCCTTGTTGTTAAATAGTGCATTGCTCACGATTTTGTTTGTATTGGATTTCATACCTTCGACCATGTGACTGTAGATCTGTGTGGTCGAAATATTTTTGTGTCTAAGTGCTTCTTGAGTTTGAAGAAGTGAGGCACCTTGTATCAAAGCTGTAGTCGCAAATGTATGTCTTAAACTATGTACTGAATAAGCTCTTGAATCATAGCCTATGGATACCAATAGTTCTTTTACAATACTGCGAATAGATTTCGTGGATAAACGACCTTGTTTCCCAGATTTAATCTGTGATAAAAACAAAGGCGTTTTATCATTGTCTTTAATAATGTTGTCTTGATTTACTGAATTGATATAGTCACTTAGAGAGTCAAATGTTTCTTTTGATAGTTTGACATAATCAGCTTTTGAATCTCTTCCTTTACCTTGGATGTGAAGTACATACTCGCCATCAATCATATCGATATCTTCAACATCAGCACGACTTGCTTCAATACTCCTGATACCGGTCGTTAAGAAAAGAACTACCAACGCATAATCTCGTTTTCCGAGTTCATTGGTTGCTTTTCGTTTTGCTTTTCTAATTAATTTTCTTGAATCCTTAATAGATAACGGCATTCTTTTGAATGTTGTTTCAACTTTACATCCTCTTACCTGGTAGGATATATCTTCGTATAAACCAATAAACTTTAAGTATCTATAGAACCCCCTGATAACAACGATATATTTTTGGACAGAGGCACTTTCATTTTGTTTGAGCATATCTTCTTTGAAGGATATAAGATCGTTTCTAGTTGGTTCAAGAATGCCTTTATCCTCAAGGTAAGTCGCCCAGTGCCACAAAATGTTTCGATAACTGTCTTTCGATATCTTCTTTAAATCGGTATATGCTATGTATCGTTCTATCTCTGCTTTAGTATTCATCACTTTGCTCCTCTTTTAATGAATACCAAGGTTCTTTAGATAATCCTTTTTTAATTCGCTTACGTTGATATGCAGCCTCTTTTCTAACCAATTCTTCAACGCTTACCTTGAGCTCTTTTGCTAATCTCACATAGAGAATTGCACTCATCCTATGTCCCCGGGTTCCTGATTCTAATTGATAATAGTTTTTTCTATCTAAGAAGATTCTCGAGGCTAAAAGGTCTGTAGTGAGTCCAGCTTTTAGTTTCAAATCAATCAAGTAATTTCTCGACAATGCTTCTTTTCTATCTGGTTGATCCTTATTATGTGTATTCACCTTCATAAGACACCTCCTTGTGTTGGGTCTATTGTAAGTGGTCATACAATTATAAATATTCATGTTTTATCATAAGTTGTCCGTGTAATATCTAGATTAACATTTTTAAATGATTTTATGTGTTTTTTATTTGTTACGTGTTATACTTTAGTTAAAGTGTTAATTCTAAAGAAACATACTGGAGGTGATTTTTGTGGCAGTATACGATGGATACACAAAGGGGTTATTGGATAACATTGGTTATCGACTCAAGTTTTTGAGAGACAAACATAAGGTGAAAATCGACCGATTGTCTGAAGTTCTTGGGGTAACTCGAGTTCAATATCACAAGTATGAAAAAGGTGAAAGTCAAATCAGTATTGTTGGACTCAAGCGAATTGCCGATTTCTATAATGTAAGCCTTGAGTTTCTAACTAACAATCACCTTGCTCAACTTACCAATGCTGTTTTCTTTAATGAATACCATCTAGATCCATCATTTAAAGATGTTATTCGTGAGACAAAAGTTCACATATCAGATGAATACTCATCCATATATTTTGTTAAAGACGGTAATCACACTTATGTATTCGAAGCCATTCAAGATTCTCCTGGCACATCTGGTGTTTATTTTTACGAGTATGATTCCAAAAAGTATATGTCGAAAGTAATTTTGCCTACACAAGTACAAAACAAACCTTTTGAGGCACTTCTTTTCTTTAGTGATAGTTCGCATGTAATCATACGAAATAGAAATGATGTTTTCTTTATGGGACGTCTAATTGGTGAATATCTGGACATCCAACCGGGAAAATTTATCAAAAAATAACGAGTCTTCAGTTTGACCCCTAAATATTCAAATATTCGGTGTTAAAATGGGGTTGGTTCAGGAATACCTATAGATCGTTTCTACTACTCATGTGAGGTATGTAGAGATGATGACAACAACAGAAAATCGCATTTTAATGTCTGCAATAACCCTTCTATTTTTGAAGGGTTTTTTAAGTTTAGAAGATTATCTAAAAGTGTTCACAAACATTACCAATAATCGTTTTTTTAAGGTATAACACTAACAACGTAGAAGGGAGCAATTAAAGCATGAAGACAATTGAAGTAATTAAACCAACGAACAAGTTTTACAACGTAGCAACGAATGAGATAATCAACAAAAAGCGAGTTGCTGCGTATGCACGTGTGTCAACTGATGAAGATGATCAGTTAAACTCATTCAAGTTTCAAATTGAAGAATATACCAAACGGATTCAAGCAAATAAAGATTGGGAGTTCATCGGTATGTTTTCTGACCAAGGTTTATCTGGAACCCAAATGAAAAAGCGTCCAGAGTTCATGAAGATGATTGAACTAGCTAGACGCCAAGAGATTGATTTAATTTTAGTGAAGTCGATTTCTCGTTTCGCAAGAAATACAGTTGATATTCTCTCCCTAGTTAGAGAGCTAAGAGACTTAGGATGTATCATTTATTTTGAAAAGGAAAACATCTATTCAAGTGATCCACAGATAGATTTTACTTTAGCGATTCTTTCATCAATAGCTCAAGAGGAATCAAGATCGATTTCTACCAATGTCAAGTGGAGTGTTGAAAAGAGATTCAAAGCAGGAAAAATGCACATTTCGAGAATCTATGGATTTGAAAAGTCGGAACAAGGTGAATTAGTGATTAACGAAGATGAAGCCAAAACTGTTAGATTAATCTACTCATTGTTCCTTCAAGGGTTTAACATCAATGATATTAGAAAAGTCCTTAACGAAAGAAAGATACCAACATTGAATAACAAAGAATGGCTTTATAACGGTGTTAAAACGATTTTAACCAATGAAAAGTATTGTGGTGATGCCATTCTTCAAAAGACTGTTACAACGGATTATTTAACTCACAAACAAGTGAAAAATGATAACCTTGCAACGAAGTATTTTGTTAGAAATAATCACGAAGGTATAGTGAGCAAAGCTGCATTTGAAATGGTGAAATCCATATTTGAAGAATCAACCAAATCATCTCGAAATCTAGTTACCAAATATCCCTTGACCAATCTTGTTTATTGTTCCAGGTGTCATGGTAATCTTCGTAGGCACTTAGTCAACTATCGACGTCCTTCTGAAAAGGTGGTTCTTGATTGCAAACACAATAGAATGGATAAATCCATCAAGTGTAAAGAACCTTGGGTTGATTCGGACTTAATACTTGAGACAGCTATGGAGTCTATCAAACATCTATTATCTTCTGATGATGTTGTCAATTCGCTGATGAATGAACTTTCTAATGTATCTTGCAGTGAAGAGTTAAGTGAACTTTTACTTAAGAAGAAACAAGAGTTGAGTAGACTTGTACATCAAAAAAACACAGATGCTAATCTGCTACCAGAATCATTTCTAAACCAGGAAAGGATACTGAAGAAAGAAATCAATACTCTAAAGAAAGAAATCACTTCTTCTATCAAAAACGTTTCACTTGTTGAGATTATGAAGAACCATTCTGCAGATATCATCACAAAGGATTCTCAGTACTTAATCAAAAACATTTATTCCCTCATTATAATGGATGTTGATAAAATTATTTGCGTTATTTCTAAAACAACATCAACCGAAGAGTTGATCAGTAAAATTGATGATTTGGTTAAAATGGACTCATCAGTACGTGGTTTCTACAAGGATTATAGTAGAGAAAAAACTTTTGGATACAAGGTGGTTGTTCATGAATAATGTGTTTGAAATTCCGGTTGATGTTTCTCATCTCATCAAAAAGAGAGTTGTTATTTATGCAAGAGTATCCACTGAATTTGTTGAGCAAGAAACTTCTTATGAGAGACAAGTTCTTGAATTAGCGAAATCCGTTAGAGAAAACAAAAACTATAATTTGGTTTGTGTATATGCTGATAAAGAAAGCGGACGTTCAACAAATAGACCTGCATTCGTTCAGATGATGGAACTTGTCAGTACTGGTGCAGTGGACTTGATTCTTACGAAGTCTATTGCTAGATTTGGTCGTAATATTGTAGAGGTCGTAAGCATAATTCATGAGTTAAGATTGAAGGGTGTAGAAGTCTATTTTGAGAAGGAAAGTATATCATCAAATGATCCGAAGATGGACTTAACTTTATCATTACTCAGTGCTCATGCTGAAGAGGAATCTAAACAAATATCATTAAATACGATTTGGGCATTTGAAAGTAAAATGAAAAGAGGTTTAAATACGACTTCAAGAATGTATGGATATTCTATTAAGAAAGACAACTACACGATAGTAGAAAACGAAGCTGATATCGTTAGAAAGATTTATTCATATTACATTTTAGGCTATTCATATAATAATATCATTCAACACCTTTTCGAACTAGGAATAGCATCGCCATCTGGGAATAAAAAATGGAGTCAAAGAACACTTGAGGATATCCTTAAGAATGAAAAATATGTTGGTGATATGTTGCTGCGAAAGAAAATGAATGATCGAATTGTAAGACCGGAAATATTAACTGCTTTGAACTTGAATCAATACTATGTTAGTAATCATCATGAGCCAATTATTACAAGAGAAACTTGGAATGAAGTTCTTAGTCTAAGAAAAAAACGTACTACGTTTGATAGCAAAGGTAAATTCTTCAAACTCAACCCATATGCTTATTTCTACTTTTCCATAGACTACAATAGACACTTCACGTATTATGTTGAACGGCATAAAGGTAAGTACGAAGTCCCCATGCTGGTTTGTAAAAGTGATTTAGGAAGGTTTGCATTTAAAAATTCCGATATTGAAAATGGTATATCACAAGCTGCCACATACATTCTTAAGTACAGGGAAATAATAACTGATAATGTAAAACAACAAATAGCACCTAGCTCATTGTTAATTTCTAATCACTTGGATGAGTTATATTGTGATATTCAATTTAAGTCTGTTAATGAACAATTAACTAGGTATTCTATAATATCTGACAATTTATCAAAGTTGCATCGAATCAATAATGTCGAAAAGTTAATATCAGAAACAGTTTTCTTCTCAAAGAAACTTGTAGTTGAACCTAACATAGATTACATCAAGAAAGTCTTTACAAAAGTTATTTTTAGCGGATTCAAAGTACATCTAATCATCTCCATAACCAATGATGATATAAAAGTAATTCCAGATAAAAAATATCTCATTCACACCTATCGAATTCCAATTATCTATAAATACAAAAATAGTGAATTGGAATTCAATCTTTATATTTGTTAGTTCGGAACCACATTACCCCCTAAATGAAGGCTTGAAATGAAGTTCGGAACCACATTACCCCCAGTTTGAAATTGTTACTGTCGACAATACAAAATTATTCTCACTGCGACTCTATAAATGAAAAACGACCCCATTTCATAAGAAATAAGGTCGTTTTTCATTAAAATATCGTTATTTTCCCCTGGTTTAGGGGAGTAATCAAAGATAACTATGGTGCCCAAGGCCGGACTCGAACCGGCACGGGTTTGATCCCTCTGGATTTTGAGTCCAGCGCGTCTACCAATTTCACCACTTGGGCATGAAAAGCTTCTTATGAAGCTTTTTTCATTTGTATTGCATACTCATAAGCTTTGAGCGCACTATTAGAATAACATTCTTGAGAATATTTTTCAATAGATTTCGTTGCATTTTTGATTAATTTGTTTCTTAGTTCTTCTAACTCGTATACTTGTCTCATCAATAAAGGCAGTTCTTTGTCATCTCTGAAGAATAACCCGTTATTAAATTCATCAATAACGTCTAATAAGCAAGCATCATATTTTACAATAACTGGAAGACTCGCTGCTAAGGCTTCTATGTAGGTAAGGCCTTGTGTTTCGGTGACGCTTGCATTAATGAATACGTCTCCTAGTTGATAATAAAGACCGACTTCGGTCCATTTAATAAAGCCTGTGAAAACAACTTTATCTTCGATTTTAAGCTTTTTAACTTTATCTTTAAGTTCAGACATGGCAGGGCCATCTCCGATGATTAAAAACTTGGACTTCTGTTCATGTGCCACTTGTGCAAAAGCATCCAGTAAAACATCAATGGATTTTTCTCTAGAGATTCTACCTAAAAACAAATAGACGAACTCATTTTCCAATCCTAAAGATTTTTTCAATTCTTCTATTTTAGAAGGCTCGTAGTTTTCACGCTTAAACTTATCAAGCTGAATGCCTGTTGGAATGATTTCATAGTGTCCTTCAATGTCATAGCTTCTCATCAAATCCATAACTTTTTTAGTCGGTGTAATCGTCACATCTGCACGCTTTATAAAACGTTTCATTAGTTTCTTCAAATAATGCATTAAAGGCCTTCTAAAGAACTTGTTTAAGAACTTTGACACATAGTGCAAATACTCTTCATACATCGTGTGTACGGTAAATACCATAGGGATTTCGTACTTATCCCTCATATGCACAGCAACAGACCCAATTGAGAACTCAGTGTGCACGTGCATAACGTCTAAATTAAGAGCATGAATCTTTTTGATATGCGCGTTTGTAAAAGGCACAATTCGAAACGATTTTAAACCTTTTTTTGGAATAGGCATCCCTTTGAGTCTAATGATATAAGGGTCTTCTACGGTGTTTGCCCCCGATGTGGTAATGATGTATACTTCATTACCAAGTGATCTTAGCCCTTCTGCGAGCATATAGATGGATGTGGTTACACCACTGATTTGTGGTAGATACGCATCCGTAAATAATCCGATTCTCATGTTTAAATTCCTCTCTTACGTAAAACAATATACGCAATAAATCCAATCAGCATACCAAAATAATAGGTGACAAATCGCCATAATAGCATGGATGTGACTAATACAGCCGTAGCGCCCGTAATCAATGAACTGAAGATTACGGTAAATGCCCATTCAGTTCCACCACTTGCCCCTGGGGTAGGTACCCAAAGCATAAAGGTAGAGGCGAACAAAGTCATTGAAATTACAAACACTATTTCATCTGGTGAGAGATTAACCCCCAGTGCTAAAAATATAACATAAGGCGTGGCATTTAACAAGATTAAACCAAATACTCTCAACAAAGTCGCGCCTATCAATACACGTTTGCGTTTGAATAAAAGCCCCATAGACACTTGAAAATTTTCAACAAATGCGCCCGTCTTTCTTTGGGCTTTTTCCATAGGTCTTGATAAAAACTTGATCTTACCTAATGTCTTTAATACCCAATTAAAGAGTTTTTCAACCGATGGGATTGTTGATAATAGAATTAACAAAACCAATATGGATAAATTCATGATATAGCCGATCAAGATTAAGTATAAATAGTGATCTAATACTGCTTTAACACGGTCATAAAACAAAATCAGTCCAACCGTAGACAAAGTGGTCATCACCACTTGGTACACGATAAAATTTGACATTAGTATTGCTACAGCACTGTCTCCTTTAATCCCTTTTTTCATGTAAAAATAGGCTTGGAATGGTTGTCCCCCAGAAGAAAAGGGGGTAATTGCATTGAAAAAATATTCAGCTGACCCAATGGCCATTGAATCAATCATGTGAAATTTTATCCCTAGGCCTGTGGTAATAAAGTGAAGCGCTAAGTTGGTTGTAAGCATATGAAGTAATACCAATCCCATTGCAACGATGACTAATAAAAGGTTCGCGCCTTTTAAAGCAATAAAGATTTCTTCTATGTCATTCAAACTAAACACCACAACAAGAACCAAAACCAGTGATAAAAATACAAACATTAGATTTCTAACAATATTGGTTTTTTTGGTTTGTTCCATTACATTTCATCGAGTGCAGTCATTCCAAGCAATCTTAATCCTTCGTTTAATACTGTGCGTACCGCAAGGATTAAATGAAGATTGGCTTGTTTGGTTGCCTCATCCTCCGTAATGATTTTATGTTGACCATAAAATTGGTTAAACGTTTGAGCCAATTGTAACAAGTAACGACTAATGGTATGTGGCCCATTCACGTCAACCGCTTTTTTGAGGGTTTGATTAAAAGAAGCCAATTGTTTGATTAATTCAAAGTAAATAGGTTCATTAAACGCTTCATACGAACTCAGTTTACCTAACGGTTGGTTTTTTAAAATCGATGCGATTCTGACGATGCTATACTGTAGATAAGGGCCGGTTTGACCTTCAAACGCAAGCATTTGTTCTAAGTTGAATTCTATTTCTGAGTTTCTGTCATTTTTTAAATCATTAAAAATGACAGCCCCAATTCCGACTGCTTTAGCTACTTTTTCTTTTTCAGATAAGTTAGGATTTTTAGCTGTGATTGCGTTTAAGGCTTGGTGGATCGCTTCTTGGATAACATCGTATAGTTTGACGACGTTTCCTCCACGGGTAGACATCTTCTTACCATCTTGTAAGACAAGTCCGAAATTCACGTGTTCAATATCAAACGCATGACCCATTAATTTCGTCACTGCTTGTAGTTGTTCAAAGTGTAGTTTTTGTTCATTGCCTACAACGTATAACACTTTATCAAAATGATAAGTGTTATATCGATACATTAAGGCTGCTAAATCTCTTGTAATATACAAAGTGGCGCCATCTCTTCTTTTAATGAGTGCCGGTGGAATTTGATCCCCTAATCTAACAATCATCGCGCCGTCATCTTCAACCAATAATCCTAGACGATCAAGTTCATCTGCGATGGCTTCCATCTTGTCATTATAAAAAGATTCTCCATCATAGGAATCAAATGAAACCCCTAATAAATCATACATCGACATGAATTCTTTTAAAGACTCGTCTCTAAAGTATTGCCATAATTCAAGCATTTCTTGGTCACCATCTTCTAACCGCTTGAAGATCGCCCTAGCATCGTCTTCTAAAGATGGGTTTGATTCGGATTCTGTATGAAATTTAACGTATAGTTTTTGGAGTTCTGTGATTGGGTTTTGTTCAATTAATGCTCTATCGCCCCACAACTTATAGGCAACAATCATTTTGCCAAACTGAGTACCCCAGTCACCTAAGTGGTTGATGCCAACCACTTTATACCCTAATTTGGTATAAATGTTTTTAAGGGCATTGCCAATCATGGTGGATCTTAAGTGTCCAATTGAAAAACTTTTCGCAATATTTGGCGCTGAGTAGTCGATACAAACGGTTTGTTCAATTAGATCGTTACCATATTGTTCTTTTTCTTCTAAGATTTTTTCAATGACTTCTTGTGAAAACTTTACTTTGTTAATGGCAATGTTCAAAAACCCATTTAAGAAACTGGTATTTTCAATATACTCGTTTTCAGAAAGGATTTCACTAATCTTTGAAGACAACTCTGGCATGGAAAGTCCAAGTTGTTTAACCAACCCAAAAAGCGGAATGGCTAAATCTGCATTGCCTCTTTTAGGTTCTTCAACCACGACGTTAATGTCCGGATTATTGAGGCCTAACATAACACTGGTTTTAATATCGTCTTTAATCGTTTGAATCATAGAATTTCACCTTACTTTCTTATGAATAGAAAAAAAGCACATGAGTGCTTTTTTTTAATTTGCTTCGTCTACTTGACGCATGAATTCTCTAATTTGTGCTGCTTGAGTATCCCCAGAAACGTCTTTTCTGTTTAACACGATTTCGCCTTCATTAACATAATAAAGTTCAGGCGTACCTTCAAGTTTAAACTTATAAACATCTTGGAGCTTTTTAACCGTTTCCGCAGATAAAGTGGTTGTGTTTACATAATAGATACGTTTAAGGGTATCTTCTAAACCAAACGCTTGGAATTCAATGTCGTAAAACCCGATTTCAGTGACACACACACTACAAGATGTGTTACCGAAGAATACGATTAGAGGTTGATCCCCATCAATCACCTTCATAAGTTTTGTACCAGAGATTGATTCAAACACATGATCTTCTTGTAGGTTTGGAGAACCTGCACTCTTATAAGCGTTATATATTTTTTCCTTATCTGATGGTATTAATACTGCGATTAAAGCAGCGAACACAAACAGGATACCCACCACGATTACGATCGTTAGAGGTTTCACTTTGTGTTGAGGTCTTGCATAAGCCTTTTTTGCCATATATGAATCTCCTTTAAAATTGCTAGTCTCATTATAACACAGCCCCATTTTTAATTCAATTCATTTTATGAAGAGAATAAATTGTGTGTGTTTTTCCTAAATTGATTTTATCCTGGTTGTGTAACCCGTTTCATTGAGTTATAATTGAATTAAAGGAGATGACTTTATGCATATACTTTTTTGTTCGAGCGAAGCTTATCCGTTTTCTAAGTCCGGCGGCTTAGCTGATATGGCTTCAGCCTTACCAAAAATCATCAATCAAAAAGGCGAGAAAGCCATCGTCATTACGCCGTTTTACGATGCGCTTTATGACAAAATCCACAGTTACACCTTGATAGGGTCAAGAGAAATTCAAATCCAGGATTTGTTTTATAAAGCCAATTATTATGAAACCTATTATGATGGTGTCACCTACATATTCGTTGAAAACGAGGGGTTTTTCAAACGTGCGAATTATTATGGGTATTATGATGATGACAAACGATTTTTATTTTTCAGTTATGCCATACTCGAATACATTCAGTTAACCAACCAGGTGTTTGATTTGTTACACCTAAATGATTGGCAAACTGGGTTGGTGCCTTTTTTATTGGATGATATATACCGCGTTCATCCACTCTTTAGAAACATTAAAACCCTACTCACCATTCATAACCTTGAATACCAAGGGTCATTTCCAAAGGATGCTCACAAGTTGATTAATAGACCCTTCACCTATGCCTACATTCATTTTGACCGAATGAACTACCTTAAAGCAGGCATCATGCGTGCTAATCACATCAACACAGTAAGTCCCACTTATAAAGAGGAAGTTCAATATGACTATTATGGGTTTACCCTAGATGGTGCATTAAAATCAAGAATCAATCAGTTTTCTGGTATTCTAAATGGCATTGACTATGACATTTATAACCCTGAAACTGACCCATTAATCGAACAAAACTTTAACAGTAAGCATTTCACTTCTGCAAAGAAAAAAAACAAACTGGCACTTTTGAAAAAACTTAATTTGGACATGTCCACTGATACAGCTTTAGTCGCCTACATTGGACGTCTTGCTAAACAAAAAGGCATCGATTTAATGATGGCCACTTTGGAAGAGGCCATCGCAGAAAGTACGGCTAAATTTGTTTTCATTGGAAGTGGCGATCCCTTATACGAAGATTTCTTCAGAAAGCTACAAGACAAATATCGAAATAGAGTTTATAGTTTCATAGGGTTTAACAACACACTCGCTCATCAGCTTTATGCAAGTGCTGATATCTTGATGATGCCAAGCCAATTTGAGCCCTGTGGTCTCGGACAACTAATGGCAATGCGTTATGGTTGTTTGCCTTTGGTTAGGGAAACGGGTGGTCTTAAAGACACCGTGATGCCTTATAACAAGTACACCAAAGAAGGACACGGTTTTAGTTTCGCAAACTACAATGCACATGAACTTAAACAAGTATTGTTAGACTCTATCCTACTATATGCAAATAATCCGGATGATTGGAAAGTCCTTGTTAAAAATGCAATGAAGCAAGACCACTCACTCGATCAAATGGGCTTAGAGTACCTAGCGCTTTACCAAAACATACTACAATCATAGGAGGCAATTTCATGGAAACACTGGCACTGATTTTAGCAGGGGGGAAAGGTTCAAGACTGGACATCCTATCTGAAAAACGTAGCAAACCTGCTGTTCCATTCGCAGGCAAATTTAGAATCATCGACTTCTCTTTATCCAATTGTGCAAACTCTGGGATTTATGACATCGCGATTTTAACTCAATACCAACCATTTTCTTTAAACGAACATATCGGTTCAGGTAAACCTTGGGATTTAGACAGAAGAGATTCGCAAATCACCCTTCTTCAACCGCATAATGAATGGTATATGGGTACTGCTGATTCTGTATTAAAGAACTTAAACTTCATTAAACGTAAAGACCCTAAGTATATCTTAATTCTTTCAGGCGATCATATCTACAAAATGAATTATAAGAAAATGATCGAGTTTCATCAAGCCAATGAGGCAAAGCTGACGATTGCGACCCAACAAGTCCCAATCGACGAGGCCCATCGCTTCGGCATTATGGAAACCGATCAAACCCACCGAATCATCGGGTTTGAAGAAAAACCAAATACCCCTAAATCCAATCAAGCATCCATGGGGATATACGTCTTTTCAGCGGATGCCTTATATGACTATCTAGATAAAATAAAAGACCCTAATTTAGATTTCGGCAAACACATCATCCCTAATATGATAAACAACAAAGACACCAAAGTTTACGGGTTTGAATTTAGTGGTTATTGGAGGGATGTAGGCACCTATGATTCTTACCTTCAAACCAATATTGAACTTTTAAACATGAACGAACCCCGATTAGACCTTTATAGCGACGCTTGGAAAATCTATACACGTAGTGAAGAAATGCCACCTGTAAGGATTGGGCACAACGCTAAGATTGAAAACTCACTTATTTCAAATGGTTCTGTCATCGATGGCACAGTCATCAACAGTGTATTAAGTCCAGGTGTAAGAGTTGAAAAAGGCGCGATAGTGAGAGATTCTGTTATTTTAAACAATACCATCATTAGTGAAAATGCGGTTGTTGACCACTGTATCATTGATAAAAAAGTGTACATTGGTAGAAACGCAAAACTTGGGTATTCAGAAGATTATACGTCAAATCAAGAAAGACCTACTGTCTTATACTCAGGCATCAATGTCATTGAGAAACATGGGTTTGTCCCAGACAATGCCATGATTCCACGAAACTGTAGAATCTATCGAAATGCCAAGTTTGAAACCCTTACGTTGAAATCAGGTTCAACGGTACGATAATGCATCAAAAAACCTCACGAAAATGTGAGGTTTTTTTCTTATCTATTTTTAGCAAAGAAGAACAATGCGATCGTATTTGGTCCAGAATGGGCACCAATGACTGGTCCAATGAAATTGATTAATTTCACTTCACAATCCATCTCTTTTTCAATCATCTCTTGTAAGTGCTGCGCATCTTTAAGTGCATCCCCATGACTGATAAAAACCGTTTTTGAAATGGTTGGGTCATAGGTTTCTTTCATCTTTTCAAACAAAGCTTTCAATGCTTTTTTACGTCCAATCGGTTTCATTCTTGAAATAAGCTTGCCTTCATCCGATACATGTAAGACTGGATTAATATTGAGCATTCCGGCCACAAGCGCTGCTGCGCCTGACACTCTTCCACCACGTTTTAAATGCTGGATGTCAGACACTGTAAACCAGTGTGCCAAATGCAACTTATGCGTTTCTAAGAAATCAACCACTTCTTCAATGGATGACCCATTCTTACGAAGCATAGCCGCCTCATGAACGAGTAACCCTTCTCCAAGGGAAGCGGCTTTAGTATCAACCAACATCACTTTACGTTTTGGATACGTCTCTTTCAATTCTTCAACTGCAATTCTTGCACTATTATAAGTGCCGGATAATGCACTTGAAAAGGTAATAATTAAAACGTCTTTATCGCTATCTAATATGGGTTTAGCCAAAGCTAAGTATTCTTCTGTATTGACTTGAGCCGTAGAGGGCATTAAGCCATTTCGAACCTTTGAGTAAAAATCTTCAGGTGACATCGCCCTATGGTCTAAGTAATCCGGGTATTCAACACCTTCAATAACAAACTTCAGTGGACAAACAACTAAATCAAGTGACTTTGCAACTTCTTCTGTTAAGTCAGATGCAGAATCCGTTATAATGACAAACTCTTTCATGTAATGCCTCCTTCTAAATCGTTTATGTTTATTATACTCTATTTCAAATCTATTTCAATCAATTTATTGTTTGCTAACTTGTTCCATTAAGTTAGGATTGAACATTTTAGTTCTAATGCTTTCAATTTCGAGTTTATAAGGCGCTTTATTTTCTATATAAGGCGTTTCTAATATTTTAGGAATATCTTTAAAGTCATTGTGATAAACCACTTCTAACAAGGCATCAAATCCGATTTCTCCATATCCTAAGTTGGCATGTCTATCTTTAGCTGCTCCTTGTGGGTTTTTGGAATCATTAATGTGAAAAACACTAATGTATTGTTTCCCCACTATTCTATCAAACGTTTCAATGACGCCTTGAAAATCTGTTTTAATGTCATAACCAGCATCGCTAGTGTGGCAAGTGTCAAAACAAACAGAGATTCTTGTTTTGTCTTCAATTAGGGCAATCATATCTCTGAGTTCTTCAAAGGTTTTGCCCATTTCATTGCCTTTACCTGCCATGGTTTCTAAGGCAATGCGCACATTTAAACCCTTAGTGTTTTCAATGACTTGATTGACCCCTTCACAAATCCATTTTAAAGCTTGTTGTCTGTCTTTGCCAACCGCTGAACCAGGGTGCAAGACAATTTGGTTGGCATGCATCGCTGCAGTTCTTTCAACTTCTTTAGTCAGAAACGCTATGGCAAATTGACGCTTTTCAGGATCTGGATTGGCTAGATTAATAATGTATGGGGCATGCACCACAACATTATCAAACGATAATCCGGCCTCAAGCATCCTTTTTTCTGCCCCTTCGATATTCATATCCTCAAGTTTTTTTCTGATTGTATTTTGGGGTGCACCTGTGTAAACCATAAATGCATTTGCGCCATAAGAAAGTGCTTCATTGACTGATCCTTCGTACATATCTTTACCTGATAAGGCAACGTGTGAACCTATTTTTAACATTATTTTCCTCCATATCTTGCGATACGTTTCGCTTTCGTTAATTTTTCTTTGTTTTTCTTTTTGTAGTTTGGGGTAACTTTCGTTGGTTTTTTAATTTTCTTGATGGCTTTTACTTCTTCTTCACTTAAGCCCTTTGACTTTTTAACGATGATTTCAATGCCATCTTTAGTAAACTGAAACTTCGTGAATTTAATGCCTTTTTTCTCAATCGTTTGAATTTTACGAGCTTGTTCATTCGTATAAAGCGTATAGACAATCCCACTTCTGGTCGCTCTACCTGTTCTACCAGAACGGTGAATGTAAAACTCTAACTGATAAGGCAGTTCGTAGTTAATGACATGTGTCACGCCTTCTAAATCGATGCCTCTGCTTGCGATGTCAGAAGAAACAATGAACCGGTATTTTGAATTTCTCACTTGTTCTAAGATTTGACTGCGTTCTTTAACCTTCGTTTCACCTGAAATTTTAACAACGCTATAACCTGCCTCAACCATCAGGTTATAGACATGATCAATCGTTTCTTTTCGAGAGACAAAAACCATTCCGATATATGGGTTGATTTCACTTAATATTTTTAAGAAATCTTTGTCTTTGTTTTCCATCTTTGTCATGATTAAACCATGGGTAATGTCTAAGACTGATGGGTCTTTTAAATCAATTCTAAAAGACTGCCCAAAATACCTGTTAATGAATTTATCTAGTCCATCTGGTAGTGTGGCAGAAAACATCCATAAATGTGAAGCTTTAACGGCATAAAACACTTTGTCTAGCGTCGTCATAAAATCTAAGTCTAACATCATATCTGCTTCGTCTAAGACAAAATAGTTTGCAGTATGTATTTTTAGTTTATTTTCTTTAATCGCATAGTCCTCTAATTTTCCAGGGGTTGCGATCACAAGTTGCGGCTGGCGTTTGGTTAACTGTTCTAATTCCCTTAAACGGTCTTTACCAGAAACGTATGCTTTGATATCAACTTCTATATGTAGGGCTTTGACCATTTTTTCAACTTGTAAAACAAGGTCGTTGGTTGGCACACATATCACCGCTTGAACTGATTTTAACGCCTTGTCAAGCCCGTTTAATATTGGCAACAAATAAGCCAGGGTTTTTCCTGTGCCAGTTGGTGCCAATCCTATGATATGCTCGTGCTTTAAATAGGCTTCGAACATGCTTTCTTGTATAGGGGTAAATGTTCTAAACCCCAAGTTATCTATCGCTTTTTTTATTTCTTCATTAAACATAAAATCACCTTCTTTTAATTATATCAAACTATACGTTTTTTTCCTAACATTCGCATTCATCGGTTTTGTTTGTTATAATAAGTTTGGTGATTATATGGAAGTCATAGATTTAAGGCCAAGAGGCTATTGCCATGGTGTGGCTAAAGCACTACATATTGTAAAAAAAGTCATTGAAGACCCTACTTATCCAAGACCTATTTATGTGCTTGGTTTAATTGTGCACAATAAAAAGATTACAGAATCTTTTAAAGCACTCGGGGTCATCAGTTTAGATACGCCACATAAAACCCGATTAGAACTGCTTGATTTAATAGAATCAGGCACGGTTATAATGACCGCTCATGGCGTTTCATCAAGCGTAAAAGATAAAGCCTTAAAGAAGGGATTAAGCGTTGTTGATGCGACTTGCAAGGACGTCACCAAAGTACACGATGCCGTTAAAGCACATTTAAAAGATGGGTATGAGGTCGCTTACATTGGTCATAAAAACCACCCTGAACCTGAAGGCATTTTAGGCATCAGCGATCAAATTTCATTTTTAACCAATAAAACAGATGCGATGAATTATCAAATGAAAAATGCCAATCATCAGCTATTTGTTACAAACCAAACAACCCTTTCAAGATACGACATTAACGTCGTCCTAGATGTCTTAAAATTAAAATACCCTAATCTTATCTTTGACGATGACATTTGTGATGCCACCACCCTAAGACAAAACGCCGTAATTGAGCAACCTGATGTTGAATTGTGTATTGTGGTAGGAGACCAACTGTCCTCAAACTCTAACAAATTGCAGTTTGTCTCTGAACACGAAAGAAAGATTAAAAGTCATCGTGTTGAAGACATAAAAGACATTAATCCAGAATGGTTTAAAGGATTAAAAAAGATTTCGTTAACCTCTGGGGCTTCTACCCCTACTGCTGTAACCAACGAAATTCTTCATTATTTGAAATCCTTTGTCTACGAGGATCAAACGACTTGGCAAACCACTTCAAAACTCACTTATTTAGATATTTTAGGCTAACAAAAAGGACTTAAGTCGAAAACTTAAGTCCATTTTTTTTAAGCATCATAGCTACTCATAATTTGAGCTGGTGTTTTTCTTAACAGCCCTAACACCGGAATCAATCCAATGACTTGGTTTGCAGTGTAGATTAACAATAACGAAAGACTAATGGTGATTGGTGTGAATTTTATAATATCTCCATCAATAAGACCTTTGTTCATATTTGTGAAGTAATAATATCCAAATAAATACCCTAACGCAAACGAAACGGTTGTGATGATGAGTATTTCTACCACATAACTTTTAATGATGTCGATGCGTCTTACGCCAAGCGCTCTGAATACGGAGATTTCTGAAACTCTTTCGAGTAGAGACCCTCGCATCACGAAGAATAAACTGATCCAGGTAATACCTAAAATCACGCCAATGAACACATTAAAGATGGTATAAGTCATACGCATGCTTTCTGAGAACTCTTCTTGTTCATCAATGAAACGATAATCCGCTTTCATTTCAGTATTTAAATCGTTGATACGTTTTTCATGAGCAACTGGGTCGGATGAATAGACAGCCAACGACGAAGTTTCTGGGTAGTTTGCCGTGTAATAAAGGGTCCTTAAAACGTTTAAATTCGTTTCGGTTGGACTACCTAAGATTACCTGAAGATACTCTAATTCATTCATCACAATGTAATCTTGACCCATGTTTGTAAAACCAACTACTTTAAACTGAGTGTTTTGAACCGTGATTGTTTGATTCAAAAACGGCTTATAGTCGTTGTACCCAAAAGCTCTAACAACACGCATAACTTCTGTATAATAACCTTCAAACCCTGAAATGTCCAATAAGACTTCTTTCGGGTTTTGAATGTTCCTTCCGTAAACAATATCACTACTAGACACAACTGTGCTATATTCAACACCCATACTGATTCGAAAATAAGATTGAGAACTCTGATAAACTTTTAATAAATCAAAATCAAAAGACACTCTTTCATAAGGTCTTCTAATATGTTTGGTGCTTGAATCAGTAAAAAGTTGATTATAAAGATCGGCGTTTATCACATTGTCAACCACAATATAATTTTCAGGCACTGAGAGATAAGGATTAACCATCTCAGTGTTGAGTCTTGTGACCAACCCAGAGGCGATGGTCAACAAGAAGCCCGCTAAAGCAAACCCAACAAAGAGCATTCTTCTTTTCTTAGTTTGATTAAGAATTTTGCTAAATGCGAGTTTAACCGCATGTTTTACGGTTATAATTGGTTGCCTTTTATTGCGTTTGGAATCATCGATGATATTTTCATAATCGTAAGTTCCGATGGTATTAACATCTTTAGAATCTACTGCTTTGTAATGCTCGTTGATCAATTTAACATTCGAGTTATCATCTAAAAGCTTGATGTTTTTATACCCATTCTCACGCAAGTCCAAGTAAAGTGTGCCATTTTTATAAATGATGTTGAATTTGAGTTTCTCTGATGGCTGATCAGAATAAAATTTGTAGTCCAAGTGTTCTTGATCAATTTGAACCATGTTTAAGTCTTTTAAATAAATGTCAGATTCATGTTTCAAATCTAACGACCCAGTTGCTTCATTTAATCGATCGTTTATGATCTTTCCATCATTAAGTTCAATGACTCTATCTGCATAAAAATCAGCAATTTCTTTTTCATGTGTCACCAATAATACCAGTTTTGTCTTAGATATTTTTTTAATGATATTCATGACTTCAACGGTATTTTTGGAATCTAGATTTCCGGTTGGTTCATCGGCAATGATGATGTTTGGATTTTTAGATAGCGCTCTTGCGATGGCAACTCGTTGTTGTTGACCACCAGAAAGCAACCCAGCCTTTCTTTTTTTATAGTTTTTCATGCCAACAGATTCTAACAAATATTCAACACGTTTATTGATTTCATCTTTATCTGTTATGCCCACCATGTTTAAAACGAGCTTAATATTGTCGTAGATTGACAAATGTTCTAATAACATATAGTTTTGAAAGATATACCCGATTTTTTCATTACGGATTTTATCCCACTTACTCATGTGATAATGGTCTAATTCAATGCCTTCTAAATCAATTTTCCCTGAAGCTCTGTCTAGCCCACCAATGACGTTTAATAGCGTTGTTTTACCTGAACCTGAAGGTCCAAAAAGAACAATCAACCCTGAGTCTGGCAGTTCAATAGAAATATCATTCATGACATGAATTTCATTTTTCTTTCTTCTGTTGAAGTATTTATTTAAGTTTGTTGTTTTTATCATGTCATCACCTACTCTGACTTGAGTGTCGTTATGACACTACGTCCAAATAATTTAATTGAGAACTTACGGGCAATCATTAATAAAATAAGTAAGAATGCGCCATATATGATCAAATAAGACCTGAATTTTAAATGTTCCAGTACTTTAAAAACATCAATACGTTGATTCATAATGATTAATGGAATGAACATTAAAACGAATCCAATCGACACATAGACGACTTGTTCAAGCATCAGCATTCGTTTTAAATCAATTTGGCTAGCACCAATCGATCTAAAAATGACGAAATCTTTTTTACGTGATTGGATGATAGACTTTAACACTAAGTTTAAAATGATGTATATGAAAAGCGCTAAGAAGAAAAACACAAAATTGGTCATTGTTTTTAATCCAGTACTTGTAAAATCAGGTTCTGTGGGTGCGCTATATGGATGAAATGCAATGAATCCACTTGGAAGTTTACTCTTAACCTCACCGTGATTATCTGGATTATTCAAGATTAGAGACGCTTGGTACGTACCTTTTAAAGTAAATACATCCATATAGGTATCTTCGTGCATACCAAAGTTGTAATTGCTATAATTGTCATAGTCTAAGTGATAGTTACTTACATAAAGGGATTTTGAATCAAATTCTTCAAAATCACCATGTACTTGAGAAATGACGATAGGCACCTGACTTCTTTCTAAATCTGTCATTGAAAGCGTTGAATTGACGAATCCATTTCGACTATTCATATTTAAAGCAATTTTTCCCACTGGAATGCTATTATCAATGACAATACTACGGTAATAATATTGATCCATGGGTGAATCATCAAAACTAAAACGTCTTTCCATAGCAAACATCGCAAATACATTGTTTTTATTGAGTTCATTCGTCGTGGTTTGATTTAAAAATGTGTCATGAAGGATTAAATCATCTCTAGAATAGTCTTCAATAATCCCCACAACCGTTAACGTATAGACAAAGCGTGTATTTTCATAAGTTTCTGAGTAAGAATAAACTTCACTTGGCATCAAGTACACTTCGTCTCCAAGTTTGTAAAATGCCTCATAATCGTTTTCTTTCAACACAACTTCTGTATTATCTTCTGGCAATCGACCTTCTTTAAGCATGGATGGATTAGCGGCACTTGAAGGTAATGGCGATTTCGGTGAATAGCTTTTGTCAAAATCAGCACCTTTCATAAGTACTCTAAAATGTGAATCCTGAATATGGTCATAGTGTATAATGCCTTTAATGCCACTCATATTTGACAGGTTATCAAGTTCTGCTTGCGTAATGATTGAATTGTCGGTTTTTTTAACAATCAAACGTTCGGGATATATATTTCTAAATACCTCGCTATAGTAATTGCCACCGCCTGCGCCGCCACCAGAAACAAACTTTGGAATAAAGTTGTTCAATGACAATAAGCTTGCTGAACTGACTAAAGCGAATAACAAAGTAATGAATAATAATATGCTTTTTTTAGGCATTCTAAAGATGGAGATAAAAGCAAGCTTTAAGACATCTAAGATAGCCAAATTGACCGTTGGTTTTGGTTCATAAGGATTGACTTCTTCTTTGGGTTTAATCGGTTTATCTTCGACTACCTCACCATCAGAAAGTCGAATTTTCCTGGTTACGTAGGGTTCTGCTTGTTCATAGTTGTGTGTGACAACAATGACAAGCTTATCTTTTGAAACTTCTTTCAACAAGGCCATAATCATCAAGCCTGTCTTAGAGTCTAGGTTTCCCGTGGGTTCATCTGCGACAATGATTGGACAATCTTTGGCAAGTGCTCTTGCGATGACAGCTCTTTGTTTTTGCCCACCAGATAATTTGCTGGCACGGTGATTCTTATGGGAAGTTAAACCGACTTTATCGATCAATTCCAAAGCACGTGCTTTACGCTTTTTCGGATCGTAGCCTTGTATCATTAAAGCAGCCATCACATTTTCAAAAACAGTAAAAGAATCGATGATGTTATAGTTTTGGAATACAAAGCCTATATACTGTTTTCGGTATTGTTCTTGTTCTTCCACACTAAAATAAGAGGTTTCTTCGCCATTAACGAACATTTCCCCTTCATCGTATTTATCTAAACCTGAAATGACATTCATCAATGTCGACTTACCGCTACCAGACTCCCCTGTGATTGCGATAAATTCACCCAGTTTAAACTCTAGATTTACACGCCTTAATCCTAAGACAACGTTTGAATCCGAATTATAATACTTCGAAACGCCTTCTAATTTTATCATTTTAAACACCTCATTATTTCCATATTACAAAATTGTTAACTATTTATCAAGTCTTTTTAATGGTATTTTTTCCGTATTTCAGATTTAAGACCTCAATGGTTTCATTTATTTTGTTTTTTTGTTCGACTTCGTTTTGATAACTGAATAAATCATACGCTTTCTTCAGTGATTGTTTGAGTTCGAGTTGACCTAAAGAAACCCCTACTAATCTCACAGGTCTCTCTGTATATACTTCATCAAACATATTTAACACATGCTCAAGAATAACGGGTTTATTCTCTGTATGTTCAGGTAAGGTAAATGACCTTTGGACTGTCTTAAAATTCCCATAGCGAATTTTGATGCCAATCGTTTTAGCTACCATTTGATCCGATTTCATTCTTTCGTAAGTTTCATTAACCAAGTCTTTCATGTGTTCTATAATGACTGCTTCGACATCTGTATCAAATGAAAATGTCGTTTCATTAGAAATGCTTTTAGGGATAGCGTACTTTTTAGGGTCTACGATGTTGTTGCTTTCGCCTTTTAGATCACTGATATAGCTAAAATAACTTTTCTCGCTCATGATTGAAAGAATCTTTTCTTTGTTCTCAGGGGCTATAAAGTCACTGATTTTATGAATACCCAGTCTTTCCAACCTTGGGTATGTCTTCTTACCAATCCCAAACATTTCTTTAATCGAAAGCGGATACAGTTTCATCTCCAAGTCTCGTTTTCTTAATACAGTAATGCCCATAGGTTTTTTCATATCAGATGCCATCTTAGCCAAAAATAGGGTCGGTCCTATGCCGATTGAAGATGGCAATTGATACTGATTCATTAAATCTTTTTGGATTTTTTTTGCGAGTTCTAATGGATGAATGTCTTTAATATTGGTCACATCCATATAAGCTTCATCAATTGATGCTTGTAAAACCAAATGAGTATATGTTTTTAAATAGTCAATGAATAACTTAGAATACTTTCTGTAAACATCATGTCTATTAGGCACGACGATTAACTTGGGATAAAGATTTAAAGCTTCTGTGATTGACATACCACTTCGAATCCCATATTTTCTGGCTTTGTAGCTGGCAGTTGTAAGAATGCCGCCCCTAAAAAAGTTGAGGCCACCCCCTACAGCAAACACTTTTTGTTTCAATTGTGGGTTTTCAATCATTTCAACAGATGCGAAAAACGCGTTCATATCTATGTGAAAAATGATGTTTACTGGTTTTTTCATTGAAATCCCTTTCTTTTTTTGTCCTAATATATTATAATGACTTTGAGTAAAATTCAAGTTGAGGTGAAATTTATGGCTGACAATTCTAAAAAGACTAAAAAACAAACTCCATCAACTGGTTACGATGTCCCTACCTTAAAGAATCCTATTAAGACTCTATGGGGTAAAATCATCGTGGTCATTATACTAGCCGGTATGGTAGCATTACCATTTATCGGTCTAATCATCATGTTGATCGAAAAAGCATAGAAAAAGGCGAAAGCCTTTTTTTATTTTGTCAATAAAGCTTTCGCGTGTTCGATGGCATAAAGATCGATTCTTTCACCTGAAAGCATTTCTGCTAATACTTCGATTCTTCTATCTAATGATAAAACTTCAATGGTTGTCGTGGTTCTGTGATCTTTAATTTTTTTGATAATATGATAATGATTTTGACTCACCGCAGCAACTTGTGGTAAGTGTGTAATCGAGAGCACCTGAAGATTTTTTGAAAGATGGTGGATACGGTTAGCTACTTTGGAAGCTGTTTTACCAGAAATGCCCATATCAATTTCATCAAAAACCACCAAGTTAAGGCCTTGTATCCTCGAGAACACAATTTTTAATGCCAACATAAAGCGAGACAATTCACCACCAGAAGCTGTTTTATAAAGTGGTTTTAGCGGCTCACCTTCATTCAACCCAATGTTAAAGGTAACGACATCGATTCCATCTTCTAACAGCTCAACCTCTTCTTTTAATGGTTCAAAGCTGATTTCAAATCTAACCTTTTCGAGGTCGAGTTGATTGAGTTCTTTGATTAACTCATTCTCTAAAAGCTTAGACAGTTTCATCCTTTGTTTTCTTAAGGCTTCAGCATGCTTGAACACTGTTTTAAAAGCTGTTTCAGTTTCATCTTTTAATTTCGATAAATACCCTTCATAATCCTCAGAAATGAGGATTTTTTCTTCGACTTCTTTTAAATAATCTATCAATTCAGGGATTGATTTCGAATGTTTCTTTTCGAGTGTTTTAAGTGCGTGTAATCTTTCTTCTAAGTCATTAAGTTCGTTTTCATTATAATAATCAAACAAAGACAAACTCTTCTTTAAATCGCTTCTCATGCCTTCAAGCTCGTAGTATAACTCTTCTAATCGCTCGCTGTTTAATAGATATAACTCGTCAAAATCTTTGATTTCAAAAAGGGCTTTAGAAGCTTCATAAAGATCGCCTTTTTGATAAAGATCCTCTAACAGTTCAAAAGACTTATTTACGTTATAAACAATTTTTTCTTGGTGTGATAATTTTTCAATTTGAAGGGCTAATTGAATCGGTTCATTCACATCTAGTTTCATCTTAGACAGTTCATCTTGTATGTCTTTTAACGATTCTAATTCCACTTCTTTTTTTTGTTTGTCTTTAAGGGCTGACTGATACTTAGACTTACTAGCAAAATACTTTTCTTTGGTTAATTGATATTGATTATAAAGGGGCTCAATCTCTTGGTTGCCCATTTGATCCACTAAAGATAGTTGTAATTTAGGATCTAATAGTTTGGTGATGTCATGTTGTTCATGAATATCACCTAAGTAATAGGTAAGTTTTTTTAGTTCTGATAACGTGATGGGTTTTTGATTGACATAAAGGGCATTTTTATTGTTTCGGTTAATGACTCTTTTGATGACTAAAGGTTCATTTAAAAGACCCATCAAGTTCAATTGTGCTTTTAATGATTCATTTAAGTCAACAAACACCCCTTCTACAAGGGCTTCTTCTTCTTTAAAACGAATAAGGTCTGAATCTGCTCTTGCACCAAAAAGAAGCTTAAGAGAGTCAATCAAAAGGGACTTTCCCGCCCCGGTTTGACCCGTTAGGGCAGTCATGCCACATTCAAATTCAACTTCTAAGTCTTCAATGATTGCTAAATTTTCAATTTTCAGTCTTTTTAACATCTATCATCACCTATTTTTTCAGAATTAACAAATACTCCTGATTTCCCATTTTACCCTTTAAATCGCTTTTCTTACTGCCAATTGTCTTAAACCCTAAATCGTTGGCATATTCAATAATACCTTCCAAAGCCTCTTTTTGCTTTTTCAAGTCTATTACGATGCCGTTTTTGAGGTGTTTAGGTCCTACTTCAAACTGGGGTTTAACCAACACAACGTATAACCCTGAGGTATTCATAAGGTGAAGTAGGATAGGTTTCACTGAGGTGAAAGAGACGTCTACGGTAAATAGATTTATGTTTGGGTTTAGTGTTACATCTAAAATATTGGTTTGCTCAAATAGACTAACTTTAGGGTTTGACCTTAAGGATTGATCCATCTGATCGGTGCCAACATCGTAGGCATAAACGTGGCTGACTCCCTCTTTTAAGGCACAGTCAGTGAATCCCCCCGTAGAGGAACCTATGTCAGCCATAATCGCATCTTTTACATTCAGTTTAAAACTATCAATGGCATCTTTAAGCTTTAACCCACCCCGAGAGACATAATCCATATCCTTTATAATCTGCACTTCTTCACCTTTAAGTTCATAGCCAGTTTTTGTGACGATTCGATTGTTGACTGAGACTTTACCTTGCCTAATTAGATCCTGCGCTTGACTTCTGGTTTTAAAAAAGGTTTCTACCATGTATTTGTCTAGTCTCATAACAAGCCTTCAATTTTCTTTTTTATGTCATCCATGGTGAGATTTGCATCTTTTTGATTGTCTGATCTCGATCCATGATGAATCACTTGATCGACTGACATGCCAATGGTCTTATTGTAATACCCATGTTCTGCCATATATCTTAGGATTTGAGGGTATAACGACCCGCTTCCATAGGCTTCTTCATAGACCAATATAGGTGCGTTTGTTTGAAGCAGTTGATCTAAAAGGGCAACATCCATCGGTTTAATGAATCTCGCATTAATGACCGCTGCATCAAGATTCATTTTTTGTGATAGTTCTTGTAACATGGATACCCCTGGGCCATAAGAAATCAAAATGATTGTTTTACCCTGTCTTTCAACAGTCCAGGTTGGTGTAATGTCTTTAAATGTATGTGAGATGGTTTTATCAAATTGCACTTCAGCTCTCGGATATCTTATGACAAAAGGATGGTTTTGAGTGAACCCATACTTCAATAAATCATAAGCTTCTATCGCATCTTTCGGCATGGTGATCACCAAATTAGGCATGGTATAGAACATGGACACGTCAAAAAGCCCTTGATGGGTTGACCCATCATCGCCCACAAATCCAGCCCTATCTATCCCGAATACAACTTTTGTATCGGATCTGGCAATGTCATTAAGGATTTGATCATACGCTCTTTGAGCAAACGTTGCATAAAGCGGTAAGAACACATTGATGTTGTTTCTTGCCATAGCTGAAGCCATCGTTGCGGCGTGTTCTTCAGCAATCCCAACATCCATGAGTCTATCCGGATATAATTCATAAAATTTTTCAAACTTAGTACCCACAAGCATTGCAGGCATAATGACGAATGTCTTGATTTCTTTTTGTAATTCAATCATGGCTTGTGAAATGACTTCACTGTATGATGTATAGCCTGGCTGTGTTTTCTTGTGCATTTCACCTGTCGATAAATCAAAGGCCGAAACCCCATGATAGGTCCCTTTGCGGTCCATTTCTGCAACTTCAAACCCTTTGCCTTTTTCTGTAACTGCATGGATTACAACGCTTTTTTTCATCTTTTTGGCTATTTTTAAAGTCTTAATTAAAGTCTTCATATTATTTCCGTTTACTGGACCAATATAGACATAGCCTAAGTCTTCAAAGACATTATTCGCCTGAAAAAATGCTTTAATCACACGTTTTAACCTTCGGTAAACTCTGAAAAACAAATTAGGTGATATTTTCTCTAATAAGCGTCTGGTTTTACTAATAAACTTGTTGCCCCTTAAAGAGGTAAGCACCTTTGAAAGAGACCCTACATTTTTAGAGATTGACATGTTGTTGTCATTCAAAATGATAATGCCTTTTTGACCTCGGTCCGACCCTAATAGGTTTAAAGCTTCAAACGACATGCCAGAAGTCACTGACCCATCGCCAATTAAGGCAATGACATCGCCGTTTTCTTCTTTAAGTTGCTTAGCTTTTAAAAATCCATGCATCGCGCTGATTGAAGTACCTGCATGTCCAGATTCCCAAAGATCGTGAACGGATTCGTCATAATTGACATACCCAGACAACCCATTTTTTTGTCTTAAGGTCTCAAAATCTTTCGCTCTTCCGGTTAGAATTTTGTGTGTATAGGCTTGATGCCCCACGTCAAAGATAAAAGGGTCTTTCGGACTATCAAACACATAATGCATCGCAATGGTCAATTCAACGACGCCTAAGTTAGAAGCCAAATGGCCACCAGTTTTAGAAATGTTTTCAATCAAAAAGACCCTAATCTCTTGAGCTAGGGCTTCTAATTCTTTAATCGATAACGTTTTTAAGAAACTTGGGTCTTTAATGTTTTTTAGGTCCATATTATTATTCAAGGCTAAAATCAATTTCGCCTTCTGGTCTCATTTCTTTTACAACTAGTTTTTCAGATTCTGTTAATAGCTCGTAACAAAGCTTGGATAGTTCCAATCCTTCGTTATATAACTTAACTGCTTCATCTAGTGCAATGTCTTTGTTTTCCAGTGCTTTAACTGTTTTTTCCAGTCTTTGAATGGCTTGTTCAAAACTCATTTTTTCCATGTTTGTTTCTCCTTTTTAGTGACCACTGACTGTATAACGCCATCTTTTAAACGTGTTTCAATCGTGTCATTGAGTTCAATTGAGTCAATCGACTCAATTTTTTTTTGATGTTTGGTCGTATAGGTATACCCTTTATCCATAAGTGACAATGGGTTTAAATGCCTTAATGCGTCAACGGCTTTCATAAATTGATTGTTTTTCAGTTCGGTTTGATACTGATAGGCTTTCAAAAGCTGTTGGTTTTTTTCTGTAAGGTTCTGTTTTTTGAACCCTATCAAATAGGTTATATTAAACGCTTTTAGTTCTTTGTCTAAGTATTTAAACATTTGTTTTTTAGCATCTATTTGTAAAAGGTAATTACGTCTCAATAAATAGGTTTGATTATAAAATCGTTCTTTATGTTTTTCAATGTGCGCTTTTGGACTCACTTGAGCCAAGCGTTCATCCAGATGCATCAATCTTACCGATTGATTTTTAATATAGGCATCGAATTGTTTGATTAAGGTTAATCGGTGGTTAACCACCACATCAATCAAATCAACTTTACTTGGCGTTGCTAATTCAGCTGCGGCGGTTGGTGTCGGTGCTCTTAAATCCGAAACAAAATCACTTAAGGTGAAGTCCGTTTCATGCCCCACGGCAGAAATAACTGGGATTTCTGACCCATAAATGGCCATAACCACCTCAAGTTCATTGAACCCCCATAAATCTTCAATCGACCCACCTCCGCGTCCTACAATCAACGTGTCTGCTAGATGATCTTTGTTTGCTTGAATGATTTGAGCGCTAATAGAAGCTTTCGCACCTTCTCCTTGGACAAGGGCTGGATATATAAGCACTTTTGCGAGTGGGTATCTTCGTTTTACTGTATGAATGATGTCTCTTACAGCTGCGCCAGTTGGAGAGGTAATCACGCCAATGGTTTTAGGATAGGTAGGAATCTTCTTTTTATGTGAAGGGTCAAAGTACCCTTTAGATTGAAGTTCGTTTTTAAGTTTTTCATAGGCTAAAAACAGATCGCCTATGCCATCCGGTTCCATTTGAAAACAATTGATGTTGTAAGACCCACCTGCCTCATAAAGTGACATGGTGCCTAAAATTCTAACCTTGTCGCCATCTTTGGGATTAAAGTTTAATTTCAAGGTATAATTGGCAAACATTGTAACTCTAATCTGAGCTTTGTCGTCTTTAAGCGTGAAATAAAAATGACCTCTTGAATGCTTTGTCAAATTTGAAATTTCACCTTTAATGTAGATTTGTCTTAAATGCGTATCGGTTTCCAAAATATTTTTTAAGTATTTAGTTAACGCACTTACCGTCAGGTATCTAACCTGCTGCATAACATCACCCTAATCTTTTAGCTATCGTGTCTAACAACCTGTTTGTAAAAGCACTTTGTTTCTCATCGTCAAGGTTCGAAAATGATTTTGTAAGTTTAACGGCTTCATTGATCACAATCGGGTTTGGTGTGTCAGTGTATTTGAGTTCATAAACAGCCAAACGAATGATTGCACGGTCTACAAACGAAAGTCTTTCTAATGAATAATTGAATAAGTTGTCTTTGATCAGTTGGTCGATCTCAGCCAAATGATCCATGACCCCTTGGTAAAGATCAAACCCTACTTTAAAAGGTTCAACCACAAACGCTTCTCTTAAATCTTTTTGATAGAGCAAATGCATTGCCTCTACGCGTAATTCATGTCTTGTTTTTTCCATATTTAAACCTCAATTCTATACTATTTTACCATAAAGATTAAAAATCTTATATACATAGGTTGCTTCAATTATGATGTTATCATACAAACCTGCGAACATGTAAAAAGTGTGCCTCAATTGAAGCACACTTTTGATATCAGTTGATTAAGATAAAACCCTGATTCTTGCCCAAGCATCTGACATAAATGTTTTAGTCACTGCGTTATAGCCATAAACTTCATCATTTGTATGAATGACGACGTTATATGCATCGACATACTCATAGAAATCTGAGCCTTCAGTAATTAACTCTGTGTAAACATCTTGTCTTACTGTTGTATACATGACATATTCAGTGTTTGCCATTTGTGAGTCATACGTTAACATGAAATTAATGAACGCATAAGCTAAGTCTGTGTTTTTGGCATTTTTCGGTATCACCATTGTATCTACCCATACATTAGTCCCTGTTGTAGGAACGTAAAACCCTAGTTTTTCTTGTTCACTCATCAAATAGATGGCATCCCCACTATAAGTAAGGGCAATATCGTATGAAAGTTTCACCATGTCATCTAAGATTTCATCAGTTAAGAATACCACATTGTCTTTTCTAGCCAAATCACTTAGCCAGTTTTCTGCTTCATTCAATTCTGATGCTTCTTCAGTATTCATTGAGTACCCTAAATTCTTTAAAGCTACCATAAAGCCATCTCTAGAAGAATCGTAAAAAGCAATGTCTAAGTCTTCATTAAAAATTTCCCATTCTTTGGCTTGTAAAATTTCTAGTGAAACATTATCTTTATTGTATAAAACCCCTACATTACCCCAAAAGTAAGGTACCCCATAGGACAATATGTCAAATTCAACATTATCCAAAATGGATTGTAACCCTGAGGCTAAATCTGTTTCTCTATTAAAAGTTGTAATCTTACTCCAATCCATGGTTTGAAGTAACTCTTCTTCCACCATTTGTTCAACGGCATAATCACTTGGAATGATTAAATCAAACGATTGTGTCTTCATTTTGGTGATGGCAGATTCATTCGAATCAAATGTAGACATTGTAACGCACACGTCGTTTTCTTTTTCAAATGCTTTGATTAACGCTGGGTCAATGTATTCCCCCCAGTTAAACAGTGCCAATTTTTCTTTATTCATACAAGTGATAGAGCGAACTACCCCACAGCCTGTTAGTGTTGTACCTACAAGTACCAATGCAATCAGTGCTACTAATTTTTTCATTAATCGATCTCCTTTTTCTCTTCTTCGCTTGATTTAAAATAATTATAGGTAACAAGCAACCCTATGACTAAAATGATGATGGTTGATAACGCATTAATGGTCGGTTCAACCCCACGTCTTAACGTGTATAAATAAATGCTGATATTCGTTGCTGAGCCTGCCGTAAAGTAAGAAATAACAAAGTCATCAAAACTCATGGTAAATGCAATGGCTGCAGCCGCAATCACTGCTACTTTGATTTCGGGCAAAATCACCATTCTTAATGCTTGGAGTGGCGTTGCCCCTAAATCATTGGCTGCCTCTGCAAGATTCGGGTCCAACGATCTAACTTTTGGATAAACTGTGATAATCACATAAGGCGTACAAAACGCGATATGTGCCAAAAGCATGGTCGTGTAACCTCGATCAACTTGAAAGCTCACAAACAACAGCAACAACCCAACCGCTGTGACAATCTCCGGATTCACTATTGGTATGTTATTCACCGTTAAGACCATATCTTTGATGACTTTTTTTGATTTACTTAAGGTGATTGCCGCGAAAGTCCCAATCACAGTTGAAATTAAAGTGGCCAATATAGCAATCAATAGTGTCATGATAACCGCAGTCATAATGTCTGTGGAGTCAAATAATTTTGTATACCATTGAAGCGAAAACCCACCCCAATTGGTTAAACTCTTATTCTCATTAAATGAAAAAACAACTAAAGATACGATGGGGGCATAGATGAATAAAACCATGATACCCATAAATGTTCTAGCCAAAGGTTTTTGAATTTTATTCATTCTTTTGCCTCCGGGTTTCTGTCCAGTTTACGTGTTAAGTAAACCATGACCATAATCAGTGCTGATAGAATGATGGCAATGGCTGATCCATAACCCCAATCCCCAAACTGTAAAAATCTGTTTTCAATCAGATTACCAATCAAATATCTGTTTTTACCTAAATATTTAGGTATAACCAGGGTGGTTGCTGCTGGTAGCAACACCATGGTGACACCTGATAATATGCCCGTAATGGATAAGGGTAATGTCACTTTCAAAAACGTCTCTAGTTTAGACGCACCCAAATCATCTGCTGCCTCATAAAGTTTTGGATCAATCTTCGATAATACCGTATAAATCGGCAGTACCATAAAGGGTAAAAATACATAAACCATGCCTGTTATGATGGCGAAATCAGTGCCTAACAAAGAGGCATTAAACATTTCGAAGATTTGTTTCCATGCTAAGGTTCTTAACAACATATTTACCCACATCGGGGCCGTTAAGACAAGAATCAACAAGTTTTGGGTCTTTTTCTTTGTTTTTGTAATCAAATAAGCAGTTGGGTAGCCAACCAATAACGCAACTATCGTTGTATACACCGCTAACTTAATTGAATCAAACATCGTTTTAATAAATGCTGGTTCATTTAAAAACTGTCTAAAATATGTCAAAGAAAAAGTGATAAACAAATCATTAACTCTTTCAGTAACCGCATAAAACACAATTAAGATAACTGGAATTAAAATAAGTGAAATCAAAACCACATAATAGGGCAATCCAATGAACTGAGCGGAATTAAATGTGATTTTTTTTCGAGGGCTTTTCTCCTTATAGACCGGGTTTTTATACATATTACCACTTCTCCATAACGTGAATGTCTTCTTTGTCAAAAATGATTGAAACTTTTGAGCCTTCTTCGTGGTATTTTATGGTATGAATGGTATAAATTCTCTTCTCGGTCTTCACATCAATTTCATAGTGAACACCTTTAAAAATGATTGAATCCACGATGCCTTCTATAAATCCCTCATTGGGTTCAACAATGTCTAAATCTTCAGGCCTTAACACAACATCTACGGACTCATTGCGTTTAAAACCTTTATCAACACATACGTAATCCTTATCATCGAAATGCACTAAGTAATCATCTTTCATAATACCTTCAATCAAATTAGACTCTCCGATGAACCCAGCAACAAACTTATTAATGGGTTCATTGTATATGTCTTCAGGGGTTCCGATTTGTTGAATTTCACCCTCGTTCATTACGACGATTTTATCACTCATGGTCAACGCTTCTTCTTGATCATGTGTGACAAAAATAAACGTAATCCCTGCATTTCTTTGAATTTCTTTTAACTCGTATTGCATTTCTTGTCTAAGCTTTAAATCTAAAGCTGCCAACGGTTCATCTAGTAGTAAAACTTGTGGTTCGTTAATCAAAGCGCGTGCGATGGCAACTCTTTGTTGTTGACCACCAGAGAGCTTATTGATGCTCCTTTTTTCATAACCTACTAACCCAACCATTTGAAGATATTTAGACACTTTTTTCTCAATTTCTAGTTCTTTTTCTTTGTTAGACAGTTTAGACTTCTTAAGTTTCAATCTTAATCCAAATGCCACGTTTTCATAAACATCTAAATGCGGAAATAGTGCATAGCGTTGAAAAACGGTATTCGTAGGTCTTTTATGTGCGGGTAAATCTACCACAGAAACACCGTTAAAAAGCACTTCACCATTGGAAGGTTTTTCAAAGCCTCCAATGATCCTTAAAGTCGTAGTTTTTCCACAACCTGACGGACCTAATAATGTGACAAACTCATTTTCATAAATGTCTAAGTCAATGCCTTTAAGTACGACTTGACTGCTAAAAGCCTTCGTAACATTCTTTAATTCGATTAGTTTTTTCATGTGTACCTCCATCTGTTTATAAAGATTAAACATAAATCCTGTAAATGGCTTAGTCGCATACTTAGTTCTTGTTTAGTTTAGTATTATTAAACTTTAGGTTAAGCAATTATAAACCAAATTCAATACTATTATATAGTAATTCAAAAGGATGTCAACCAAAAAGTATGTCTATCTCATTATTTTGTATTTTGGGTTACCTATTTGTTATCCGTTTATTCTTCCGATTAGATTGATTTATTAGGTGAAATAGACTATAATCTTTGTGCTGGGGATGTTTTATGGATTCGTCAGGGTTTTAAAGATGATATAAGCATGTCTTGGTGGTGCAAGTAAAAACACACGAGGTTCTAAATAACCGGAAACCAAAATTTACAATTCGCTGCTTAAGAAAAAGTGCGAGCCAACTCTAGCGTTTTCTTACGACCTAGACACAGGCACAAATCAGTAAGATATATTTGTACGCTGCCATCTTAAGCGTATAGATGAATTAATAAGATTAGTCTAGTAGAAATATGTCAATCTATGTCTGCTAGATGAATATAACTGATTGACTAAACATGTAGAAAGTATCATTGTTTAGGGCTTTGCACAGGGGTTCGACTCCCCTCATCTCCACCATATTAGCACGACAGTGTTGATACAATAGTATTGACTTTATCGAATAGGAAAATAGGGAGATAATCCCTTTTTTCTTTCTATAATATCAGTCTATACATAGTAAAAACACGATAGGTCTATTTCATACCCTATGTTTGTCTAAATAAACAAGTACATCTGAACATGTTCAATAATTTGGTATCATAAACTTGTTGTAAAGATTACTGCCAGTGTGTGATAAAATATAAGCAAGATAACGATATATTTTAATAAATTGGAGGGTAGATATGAGCATAAAAAAAAGACTTTTTGTCACAGTTTTGGTTTTTTGTGTTTTTATTCTATCATCATGTGATTATCCTGAAAAATCATTTCAAGCTTTGCGAAGAGAAAACATTCCAAAAGAGGTAACAAGAAGTTTTCAATTAAAAAGAGGCGTCTATGCACCTTTTGTCTGGACTTCTGATAGCGATGCAATTGTAATTAGTGGAAATGAAGCAATCGTTAATCAAAAAGATGAAGATATTATGGTCACTTTAACAGCAACGGTTAACAAAAAAAGTGAAACCTTTGAAATTAAAGTTTTAAAAATTGGAAGTCCGTTATCTAGCAGAGAAAAGTCTGAAGATATAGCGGTTTATTTGAATGAAACCTATAACGAAATTGATGGAGGTTTACTAGAACTTCCAAATGAAATGAATGGTATATATATCAAATACCAACTTAACTTAGCTCAATCATCTTATGGATATAAGATTGATAATCAAAAGACTTATTTATCATCTAGTTTTAGAGCTAGTGGAGAAGTTGTAAGTATACCAATGTCATTTTATGATGATATTGAGATGGTGACAGGTAGCGAAGTATATGGTGCTTATTTAGGCTTGATTGCACAACCTTTAAAAGAGGATGATCCATTTTTGCTAGCTGTTCAAGAGATTAATGTAAATAATTATCAATTTACCAGCAACTTAAGATATACAATAGGAATATCAAATTTAAAAGTTGGAGATATCATAGAGTTTGGTACGAGTGAATCATTTGATGTTAATCTACAATTAAATAGAAATGAGTATTTTATCAAAATAGATACAAACAAATATGAAATCATCAAAGACTTTAGAGATCGAACATACGAACAAGGACGATTAACAATCACAATTGATGGTGTATCAAAAACTATTTTTATACAGATGTATATGTAAGTCTATTTAACTGTGTAGAGCCGTTTTTACCTTTGTCTTTTCACAACAAAGTGCATAACATTTTCCTTTACTCTTTATTTATTATAAATTCTGTTTTTTAAAGAACAAACTCTGGTTTTTTTACATGAAAAGTGTAAGAAACCAGAGTTTTTTTGATTTACATTGTTTTTGCCATGCTTAATGACTTTTTAACAAATAATACTGAAGTAATCACAGTGAACATCAAAATGAATAAAACCATTAAGTATGCGTATTCATAATTCTTAACCCCTTCGCTAATATTGACTCTTAATTTTAATGATCCCTCTATGACGCTTCCTAAAATGATATTATAGATAACAAACCCCGCTGTCATCCACCCGTAACAAATGTACCACTTTTTATTGTTTGTTACGTATTTTAGTGGTTGAATCGAGAATGAAACCATGCTGATGTAAGAGATATAACTGGCAATCCCGTATAGATTTTTCAAGTTGAATGCTGGGTTTGAATCGGTGATTTCATACTGATAACCACTAATTAATAAGATTACATTCAATAAAATAACGAATAATGCAAATGCCAATATCGTAAGGACTAATACATATAAGATGGCTAACAAATCATAATAGAATCGTCTTTTTGATGTGATTGGGATTTGTTTAATGAGTTGAGCTTGGTTGATTTCTGCAGAATGCGTATAAATAAATACACTCAATACGCCAATCATGACGATTATGACGACAAAATCAACATTGCCTGATTCATTGTAATACAGATTTCCAATAATCAAATGTGTGATGATGATTAAAAAGATCTTTTTGAATACGCCTTTTTCCGGTTCAATCAAACGGTACATTTTGAAATAGTTGATAAAGTTCATTCGGCCACTTCCTTCTTTTTATAGAGCTCCATATATCTTTCGAGTATTTGCTCAATAGATGGCTTGATGGCATGGAGTTGATGTTGATCGATGATCGCTTTATTGGTTGTTAACCCTTCAAACCCATTTGTTTCTTTCTTTAGATAAATCATCGCTTCTTTGATTTCTTGGTTTAACTGAGATTTTTTTATGCTCACCAACCAAAGCGCTTTAATTATATCGTCTTTATTATTGACCCACTTAATCTCACCATCATCAATTAAGGCAATATAATCGGCGATTCTTTCTAAATCACTGATGATGTGGGTAGAATAAAGAATCGTGTTGTCTTCATCTTCCATGAACGTTTGAAGTAATCTAATAATCTCTTTTTTATCGCTTAAATCAATGCCTGAAGTTGGTTCATCTAACATTAAAACTTTAGGTTTTAAACTTAGTGCAATCAAAATGGAAAACTTTTTGTTTGTCCCTAACGAATTATGGATGAACTGTCTGTTGATTGGAATATTAAAGGTATCCAAATGCCTTAGAAAAAAATCTTTATCAAATTTGGGAAAGTTTTTTTCAAGGATCTTAATGATTTGTTTGGGTCTTAAATATCGATTGATGCTCAATTGATCATAAACAATCCCAAGTTGATTGATATAAGCGACTTCGTCATCACTTTTTTGAATGCCATTGATGCTCACATGGCCTTTTTCAAGTTTATAACACCTTGCAATGGTTTTAATTAGTGTCGTTTTACCTGCGCCATTTCTGCCAACTAATCCCATGATTGTCCCCTTAGGAACAGCTAAATTAACCTCATTTAATGAAAAATCGCCAAGGTTCACTGTTATGTCTTTAAGTTCAATACCATTCATCATGCTTCCTCCATCAATTTTCTCAATAGTGCTTGTAATTCATCTAGACTCATTCCCGTATTTTGAATTAAAGGCTTTAATGCTTTTAGTTGGCTTATGAGTTCTTTAGTATGTAACGATTTCACTGAGTCCAATTTCATATCTGATACGTAATACCCTTTGCCCATTTTACTTATGAGTACTCCATCTCTTACAAGATCTTCATAGGCTCTCTTGGTTGTAATAATACCAACTTGTAATGTGGTTGATAACTGCCTTATCGAAGGCAGTTGATCGAAAGGTTTAAGTTCTTTTTCTAGTATTAGCGAGACGATTTGTGATTTTATTTGTTCATATATGGGTTTATTTGATTGTAAAGAAACTAAAATATTCAATGTCCCACCGCCTAACTTACTGTTATTATACAATAGATACAGATTTGCGTCAATAGCAGTTTTGAAATCCACTGTTTAGTTCATCATTAATAAAACAAATTCATCCATATAAAAAAGGATTGACCCCTATATTAAGGATTTAATCCAACTGATTATCTAAAGACATTCATTTACTTTGACTGTCGATAATGCTTCTAACTGTGAACTACCCACCACTTACAAAAGTGGGGGCTTCCTATCCAAAACCGTGTAACCACCATTAAAATCGCTTTTTAGTATCCTCTCGATGCACTTCTTTCAAACCTATAGATAGCATCCTCATGGTAGTGGTTAATGTCTTGTTCTCATAACCAGGTTCATCGATGTACTTTAAATAAGCTTTCAATAGAATGAAACCTGTGTTACCTTACCATAACAAACGCTTTTATAGCCTCAATTTCAACATACTTAGACTTGCGTTTTATCTCTCAACAGTCTTAGCTCATTAAAACCTTTGACGCATGTAAAGTGACGTTTTTACATCTATGTTTCGTAACCTATCCTCTTTTAAGTGAAAGTATAGATACGTATATACAGACAGTGAAGCTGTTGTTGTTTTTCATAAATCAGCGCTAAAAACGCCTCAGTGTCTAGTGCCATGTATCCAAATAGAACATAACATCCACAAATACATAATCTTTGTTTTGATTTAATGCTGCTTTAATACGCTTCTCAAACTTAAAGTTTTTATCAATCTTGTGTTTCTTTCTGAGATACTGACTGATGATTTTGATTTTCAACGTCACTTTCTCCTTTTATAAGTTATCCTTAATAAGCAAATAAAAAAAACAAGATTTACAAGGATAAATGGTCTGAAGTATTAAATGGGAAGTGCCCATTAATGTGATATAAATCATTCTTTTTTTTCAAGCGTTAATTAAACGAAATAAAACGGCATAACTATGCCGTTTTATTGAATATATTTAAAACTTGTCAAAGAATATATTTTCTTCTTTCATACCTTTAGATTTTAATACTTTAACACAGGCGTCAATCATGCCTGGTGACCCACAAAGGTAAGCTTCATGACCTGATAGGTCATCTGTCAGTTTGGCTACCACTTCCGTGATTAGACCTCTTTCACCTTTCCAAAGGCTATCCTTTGGTTCATGAGATAGTGCAGGCACATAAGAGAACTTAGGAAATCTATTGGATACATCTAAAAAGTAATCTGTTAGATACAGGTCTTTTTCCGTACGTGCCCCAAAGAAATAAGTAGCTTCTCTAGGAAATCCTTGCGCCATCAAACGATAAATAATTGAGCGTATTGGCGCTTTTCCTGAACCTCCAGCAATCATGATAATCGGTTTAGTCGAGTTTTCTTGCAGGTAGAAATCACCAAAAGGACCGGTAAGTTTAACGACATCATTGACCCTCAAAGCTTGATTAACGAATGTAGAGGCAATACCGTTTGGTACTTGTCTGATGATGAACTCAATTTCATCAGGGGTACTGGGGTCTGAGGCAATAGAGTAAGCCCTAACCTCTTCAAATCCCGGCACTTCGATCTGACCGTATTGTCCAGGTTTGAAATGCATGGGTTCGTCGAGTTTAAAACGAACCAACTTGATATCATAAGTCATTTTTTCAAGATTAATGACCTTTCCTTTAAAACTTTTGGCATTTAATAGACCTACTGGAAGTATGATTTTTAAGTCTCTTGACACTTTGGTTTGACAAGAGAGTCTAATCCCTTTGTCAACTTCTTCTTTGGAAAGCAGACCTACTTCTGTAGGCTTTGGTGGTTCATGATAATCCACTAATCTGAACTTACAAGTCCCGCAACTGCCTTTTCCCCCACAAGCTGAAGGAATGAATATTTTATTTTTAGATAAAGAATTTAAAGCCGTTTCGTTGCCGATAACTGGAATTAAAGTTTCTTCGTTAATGGTAATGGTTCGTTGTCCACCTGCACCAACCAGTTTCTCGAAGATCAATACGAACCCTGTGATGATAACCAAAAGCCCAACGAGTATGATAAATGTCCACATAATTAGACCTCCTTATATCGCGCCAATGCCGGTGAAGGCAAAGAACGCTAAAGCCAAAATACCCAATATAATAAATGAAATGGCTTTGCCTTTTAATCCGCGAGGGATATTTGAGATTGTTTTCATTTTAATGGTAATTCCCGCCAATAGCACAATCGCCAACATCCATCCTAACCCACTTCCGAATGCAAACACGGTTGTTTCTAAGAACGTATAATCTCTATTCATAAAGAACAGTGAAATGGCTAAAACAACACAATTAACGGTAATAAGAGGTAAGAATATCCCAAACGAGTTATAGACTTTTGGTAGATATTTTTCAATCACCATTTCCAATAACTGAACGGTCGCAGCAATGGTGATAATGAAGACCAATAGAGCCAAATTCATTGTGTTCGTTAACAGTAACAATTGATAAATTGGCCAGTTAATCATGGCTGTCACAGTGACAACCAATATTACGGCAAGCCCCATGTTAAACGCATTTTTAATCGATGAGGACACCGCGATTAATGAACACATTCCCAAAATAAAAATCAAAGCGATATTTTGTGAAAGTATTGATGCTATAAATATATCCCATAAACGTTCCATATGATCACCTACTCCTCATAGTTTTTGGTCAAACTTCTCATGCCCCAAGCGAGTAACCCTATCACAAAGAATCCGCCCGGCGCCATCGATAAGACGACCCAATTAATCCAACCTGCTGGCATGACTGCCATGCCCATAATCGTACCAAATCCTAATGCTTCACGGATTGCCGCTACAACTACCAAAACAAGCGTATAACCCATCCCGTTAGCAAACCCATCAATCAAGGTGTATTTAACTGGGTTTTTCACCGCATAGGCTTCTGCCCTACCCATTACAATACAATTCGTGATGATTAGCCCTACATAGGCACTTAAACTCTTTTCAATGGTAGGAAAGAACCCTTTTAAAAACATCTGAACCAAAATCACAAAGGTTGAAATGATGACCATATAGGCAACCATTCTAATCTTTGAAGGGATAAAATTTCTAAGTAGCGAGACTGTGGCTGAGGAAGCCATGATGACAAAGGTGACCCCTAATCCCATTGCGATTGCATTTTGAACTTGGTTTGTAACCGCTAAGGCACTACAAATCCCTAAAACAGAAATTAAGATTGGGTTTTGAGTGGACAATCCGCTTTTTAAGGTTTGATACCACTTAGTATACTTCATGCGAATATAACTCATATTAACACTCCCATTTTGTTTTCATAATTAGCATTCATAAGTTCAATAAACTTATTAGATGTGCCTGTTGCACCAGTAATTTGGTCAACTTGAACAGAAAGGTCTAAAGAAAGATCCGGATCATATAGCGATAGTATTGGATCAAACTTTTTCCCCTCATAAAGATCAAGATACTTTCTAGTTGAAACAAGCCCACCTAATCCAGGCGTTTCTTGTTGATTCAAAACCGTAACTTTAAGGATGGTTTTACCATCACTTTCAAGGGTGATTACACCGTTGATTTCACCCCATAATCCTGAACCAGTGAAAAAGTAACTATACGTATTTGTTTCTTTATGACGATAGACTTGTTCTCTTGGATCAGAGGTTTCATCTAAAGTAACGAAACTTTCATCAAACAAAGCTGCCGTATCTGTGACCGTCGAGGATATACCATGATGATTAAGCATCGCAGACTTCCATTCATAATTGGCATTTTCTGAAATTCTATCTTTAGTCAGCACATCCATACCTGTGATCAAACCTGCTGTAAGAGACCCTAATATAATCATGAATAAAAACAGTTTTAGCGTATTTTTCATTGTGTCACTTCCTTCAAATCCGTTTTGCTGATATAAGAAGATACAAACTGATCTATTAAAGGCGAAATTGCATTAGCCAATAAGACTGCATATATCGCCGCAAACTCTTTATTTGAGGATTGTGTGTTAATAAGCCAAACAAACAACCCCATAGAAACACCATAAATCAGCTGTCCTAAAGATGACTTAGCGTTGGTTGATTTCTCTGTAGCCATAAAAACACCAACAAAAATCATATTATGCCCAACCATGACATCTAATGGTGGGATTGCTGATGAATTTGTTAGATAAAACAACCCATAAAGGCCCAGTAGACTCAATAGATACCCGATGACTGTATAGGTTGAAACTGCTTTAAATAACATCAATAAAATCGATAACCCTAAGACAGTATATAAAAATAGTTCACCTGTTGCGTTACCAGTTTTTTGATTAAGTAAGTAAGATGGAAACGACATAATGATAAAGATAAGGCCTAGTGCCTCTGCATTAAACACATTTTTGTCTTGTCCACCAAACAGTGCTTTTGCGAAAAACAAGCCAAACATCACGCCAACAGCAACCATCCATACATGATTGACTAAATTATCTGAGACAATTAACCCAATCACTAAAGGACTTATGAAATAAGAAGTAAAGTCATAGTTTTCTTTTCTTAGTTTGGTTGATAATAATTCTACAATGAGTCCTGCTGTGACAGCGACCAAACTCACCCACAAGACGTTTAAGCCATGTTCGTAGACTGATACCCCCAAAAGCACAACCAGTGCACCAATGATCATCAACCTACGTTTTTGATTAATATCCATATTAAACCTCCCTTAATAGTTTGTTTTATTCTATCATGAAAGGGTTTTCACATACAAGTAATGTCATAAGTTATTATACTGATTATAATTAACTTATCTAAAAAAGGTCTTTAAATGCTATTTAAATCGAGTTATTAATCAACGCCTCTTTAAAAACAGACTTACTAGGACAATGATTCTAATTCGATATGGTATAATCACCATGAATCAATAAGTTTTATTCTTATAATGAATAGGTGGGTATAATGACTGAATTTTTTCAATCGCTTATGATCCTAATGGTCATCATTAGTGCGTATTTTCTTACAAAACGATTGTTCGTTTGGACTAAAATGAATAGACGAATAATCTTACTTTTGCCTTTAGTGCTTCTTATTCTATCCTCACTAAGCATTTTGATCGGCCTATACATAGATGCTAGCTTCTTAGGCATATCCATTTTTTTCTTGCTACTATTAATAGGTGCTTCCATCGCAAGCATAGAATTTTTTCTTAATTTTAAATACTAACCCTGAAAGATACTTACTATGTGGACATCAAGTACTCTTCCGATTAAACCTCAATCATTCGTGCTATTAGGCAACTATGATCTTCAAATGACTAATTTGGTTACCATGTAGCAATGAGTATTTGGACATTAGGCAATTTATAATTTTTAAATAAAGGGTATTGAAGCGTTTGTTGTGAATCTCTATATTAAAAATCGAAAAGTCCCCTTAGACTTATGGTAATCCATAAGTCTATTTTTTCCCTAGCATCCTCTTAAATATTCATTCAAACGTTTGTTTAATGTGCGCGATTTTGGTATGATGGTTTTGGATGTGATAATATGAATGAACAAAAACCAAAAAGACGCATACGGTATAAAGGAAAATACCCTAAGCACTTCGAAGAAAAATACAAAGAAAAACAACCTGAGAAATACCAAGCGTTGATTGACCATGTCATGCAAAAAGGCAACACCCCAGCAGGGATGCACCGTTCAATCATGGTCGATGAAATCCTTGAGCATTTAAACATTCAAAGCGGTGAAACAGGGCTAGATGTTACCTTAGGCTTTGGCGGACACACCAAACACATGTTAACCAAACTGAATCACACAGGTCATATTCATGGTGTCGATCAAGACCCTATTGAACTACCTAAAACATTAAACCGATTGATAGAGGCTGGTTATACAGAAAACGACTTCACTTTACATCAACTCAATTTTAGATCTATTGATAAGATTGGTGAATCTTTCGATTTTATCCTAGCGGATTTAGGCCTATCTTCGATGCAAATAGATGACCCAAAACGTGGATTCACCTATAAGTTTGAAGGCCCTTTAGACTTAAGAATGGACCCAACCTCTGGCATTAGTGCGAAAGATAGATTAAGGATGATGCGCAAAGATGAAATTGAAGGCATGCTGGTTGAAAATTCGGATGAACCTTATGCGGTTGAAATCGCAAAAACCATCATTGAGACTTATCAACGTGGCGGTTTGATTGAAACCACGAAAGACTTACATCAAGTTGTTTGTGAAGCCCTTAAATTTTTACCCAAATCTCTTTACGAAGACGCCGTAAAGAAGGCCTCAACTAGAACTTTCCAAGCACTTAGAATCGATGTAAATAACGAGTTTGAAGCGTTGTTTGACTTATTAGAAAAAATCCCACCACTTTTAAATAAAGGGGGTAGGGTCGCAATTCTATCGTTTCATTCGGGTGAAGACCGCTTGGTTAAAAAGGCATTCAAACATTTTGAAAAGCTGGGCATTTATTCAAGCATTACTGGCCCTATACTACCAAGTAACGATGAAGTGTTTGATAACCCACGTGCAAGATCAGCCAAATTAAGATGTGCAAGAAAAGCTTAAAGAAGGTCAATACCTTCTTTTTTTTATACACAAATTAGTCAGTTTTTTTAGCTGATAAAAAAAGGAAGCCATTAGCTTCCTTAACAAACCCTACAATTTGTTGATTTTTATGCCTTTTTTCTTAGCATTTCTAATCTTGTTTTTCTTAAGGTGTTTGCCTCTAGAATCCTTACCGTGCACTTGCATATAGATGCTCCTTCTTATGTGGGCATTTCACCCATAGATATCATACGCCTACTGTTAGATTTTTACCACTAAATCCGATTTCAATTTAGAAAGATTACATTCAGTTCAACGCTATGGGCATACTTTGTATGATAGCAAAAAAAAGCGCCTGGCTTTTTTGCCAAACGCTTTTCATTTAATATTTTGTTAGAAGAATTTCGCTCTTGCTTGTTCCTTTGTTTCTTTACTAGCTGTGAAAGGAATTCTTGTTGTATATCCTGCTTTGGCAGCTACAATCATCTTAGTAGGCCATGCGAAAATATCTGAGTTCCATTTTAGCACTGTGTCGTTGTAGACTTCTCTTGCAGCAGTGATTTCTTTTTGTAAATAACTGTTTTGTTGCATCGCATCTGCAAGTGAACGATGTGCCTTTAAATCAGGATAAGCTTCAAAAGCCACGTTAATGCTTCTCATTGCAGCGTCCAATTGTCCAGCAACTTCATTTCTGTTGCCTTCATCTGGGTGTACGCCGCCTCTAAAGGCTGCCACAGATTTCATAACATCTTTGTCTAAATCTATGGATTTTTCAACAATACCAACCACGTTTTGAAGTATTTGAACTCTTTGTTCCAAATAGTTGTCAATTTGTGAAGCGTTATGTTGAATTCTTTGTTGAAGTTGTCTTAAATATTTTTGAGCGTTAATCTTCATAAATAAGAAGACTAACCCAGGAATAATGGCTAAAAGCCATAATACAACTTCAAATATAATTGAACCAACGCCTGTTTTTACAGGTATTTGTTTTTCAATTACATTCACATCTCGTCCGGCTTCATTAACTGGACCATTCATTTCATCTAATTCGTTTGCCATTTACATATCCTCCATGTATTCTATTTTATCAGACCTTAGTCTTTGTTGATAACTGTTGCAATAAACGTACCCATTCTCAAAATCTTTTCTTTATCTACTTTGCCTTCTTTTAGATTTTCAAAGAGTTGTTTGAACTTTTCAGCGTGGGTTTGTTCCTTTTCTTCTGTTAAAACATTGATTTCAACACTGGATGTTTGAGAAACTGGTAGGTATTCAACCCAGCGGACTGGTATACTGTGCATTCTGCCATCGCCACCCATTTTGACGACAACCTCTACTCGATCTTCGGCTTTATACCCATAAGCTGTGACCATGACTTGATCTTTATCATCTTTGCTTTTCTCGACGCTTGTTTTCAAAATGTTTCTGGTAACTGAAAGTGGGTGTTTGAAATTGGATTCATTCATTCGGTTTACCACTTTTTCATGCTCATAAAATGAAACATAACTGTCATACAACCCTTTATAAATGTATTCGTGTGGTAGCGTATGTTGATAAAGCGGTATGGAAAGAATCGGTGCGAAACTGAAGTACACATGTCTGAAATAATCGTTTTGATACGTTGTAAACCGTTTAATAATCTCATCGATGTCATACCCGTGAAAATAACTTGGTTCAATATCAAGTTTAATATCACTTAAGTGTTCAGGATAAACAATGTTGATTTTCTTATGTTTGACAAAGTCGAAGTCATCACCAAACCCTACTTCTTTTTCTTTCATCAGCGCCAAAAGTTGTTTTTGAGCTAGTGGCGTGAAAAGCAATCTAAATTGCACTTCGTTATTACGATTGGTTGCACCGAAAAGGACTTCAAATTCAGAATTACCCATGACAGTGTAATTTTCACCTTTGGTAATGCTTTTTTCAGACTTCTTTTCAAGTTTTTTAATTTGCTTATTTACAACCCTGTCTATTTGTTTTTCTGTTAAGTGTTCTGCATCAGAGTCTTCTCTTGAAAAAATTAAGTCTGGTGCAGCATCGTTGCCATAAATAAGGTAGGGTTGTTCTGCATACATTGGAAATGGTTTATCTAACGTTGCAGTTAATACTTGTGAATGATGTTGTGTCACTCTTTTACCGTTGACTGTACGTGTAGAAGTCCAGTGTATCGTAATTGAGCCTGAGTATGTTTTTAAACCCATTTGATGAACTAGGTCATCACAAATGAAAAATGGATTACCATTGATTTCACCAGACTGAACGTACAAGGTCGAACGATTCATATCAGGGGTTTCATCTAGTCCAAATCGATTTACCAAATAATCAAACCGTTTTGAGTCAAACATTCGGTCCAATTTGATTAATGGAATTGTCTTTTGAAACAATTCACTGTTCATACCTTCATAAAATAAATCATTTAAAGGCGCCATCTGTTGCCAGGCTGTTTGATAGAGTGTTTTGATAACGTCCTCAATTTTAGCTTTATCTGCCCTGAGGGCTTTCACTTTCGGATTTATGCGTTTAATGATCGAAAATAGCGATAAGCCTATCAATAATACCAATAAAAGAATTGTGACAATATAAAGCATTTCTGTACCCAAAAGAGACAATTGGTATGCAGCATATGCCACTGCTGCTAAAGCCATAATGATGAAAACAATCAAGAAACCTCGAAGTAGTGTTTTTTTCTTAATTGCTTTGACAATAGAATCTCTCTTAAGCTCCTCTTTTCGAATGGTTTTAACCGTTTCCCTATTGGCTTGTTCATCTACATTCGATTTCGATACTAATTCAGTGATAAATTCAACCACATTTTCATGATGTTTGTCTTTATAAATTTGTTTAAATTCGCTTAGTGGTTCATCGATGTACTTTTGCATTTCAAAGGATGAATCTGACATGATTTAATGCTCCTTTCCAACCTTATACGTGAAAAAGATAAGGTAAAGTTCAATTCAATATGTCTTTTGTATAATTTTAAGATACCTTGAATATTATTCTAATTTAAGTTTACTATATAATCGCTTAAAGTCAAGAAAAACCCTATAAATCTTTCATAATCTTTTCATGTTTCATGCTTCTACACCTAAAAGGTGCCAGCATAGTCCTCTGTATGATTCTGTTTAAATAGTATGATATAATTAAACCTAGATATTGATTAATGGAAAGGCTGTTGTAAGTGTCACCTTAAAATAGTTAGAACTTATATACTAGCTTAGAAAGAAAGGAAAAAGGTTTGAATTCATCTTAAGTACAAACTTAATACAATTTAAATCTTAATGATAAAATGATTAACTTTAAAAATGATTATAGCGACATCGCACACGAGAAAATTCTAGAAAGACTCATAAATCTTAAACAAGAGAATCACACAGGTTATGGAATCGATCAGCACACCGAGCTTGCAAAAAAACACATTCAAGCTCACATAACTAAAGAGGTCGATATTCATTTTATGGGTGGGGGAACAATCACCAATAAAACGGTGATTGCTCACATCCTAAAACCCTACGAAGCTGTGATATCGGCCAGAACAGGACACATTGTGGTCCATGAAACTGGGGCAATCGAGCAGACCGGACATAAAATTCTCTGTATCGATACACTGAATGGCAAGGTTACACCCAAGGACGTTTTAACTGTCTTTCATGAACACACAGATGAACATATGGTAAAACCAAAACTCCTCTACCTATCCTGTGCCACAGAAACTGGGGAAATATACACTAAAAAAGAGCTGATTAAGCTCTCAAAAGTAACCCATGAACTTGGCATGTGGCTTTACATAGATGGGGCAAGATTAGGTGTTTCACTGACCTCAGAAAAAAACGACCTAAGTCTAAATGATTATGCAGAATACACAGATATTTTTTACATAGGCGGGACAAAAAATGGCGCATTATTTGGAGAGGCTTTGGTTATCTGCAACAACGCATTAAAAGAGAATTTTAGATATTCGATTAAACAAAATGGGGGATTATTGGCCAAAGGGTTTTTAACTGCCATTCAATTTCAAGTTTTATTCGAAGACGGATTGTTTTTTGATATCGCAAAAAAAGCCAACGAATCTTCTTCCTATTTGGTGAATGAACTTAAAGAAACAGGTGTTTCATTTGAAAGCACCCCTACAAATCAACAATTCATCGTTCTTGATAACACACAAATTTCAATACTAAGTCAAACCTATTTATTTGAAATTTGGTCAAAAGGCGAACATCAAAGTAAAATACGATTAGTAACCACTTACCAAACAGAAAAAGCTAACATTGATCTTTTTATCAAAGATTTAAATAACTTACTAAAAAAATAAAGCTGGCAAATGCCAGCTTTATGACCACTTACGAGGGTCGCCTTTGATTTGATCTAAAATAGCCATATCGTCCTCTTTAATTTTAAAGTCTACCTCCGTATTCATCTTAATACGGTCTAAGTGGGTTGATTTAGGCAGCGGTGCGGTCTTTTTTTCTATGCAATATCTGATGCAGATTTGTGCTGGAGATACTTCATATTTTTTAGCCATCTCGATGATGGTTTCATTATTGAGCAAATAGCCAATGCCCAGTGGTGAATAGGCTTCAACCAAAATATTATGTTTACGGCAATGTTCAATCGTTTCTTTTTGATCAAGCCCGATAAAGTAAGCAATTTGATTCACTTGTGGGACTATCTCGCAATGGGTTAGGATGTTATCTATATCCTCTTTATTGAAGTTAGAGATTCCAATAGCGCGAATCTTTTTTTGCTTATATAAGTCTTCCATGGCTTTATAAGCTTCTACATTACCTTCTTTACAATCTTTGCCCATTTCGCTCCAAGGCCATGGCGCATGGATTAAAAATAAGTCTAGATATTCAAAACCTAGTTGTTTTAAGGTTTCATTAAAGGCATTGATGGTGCCTTCATAAGTCTTGATGTGAGATTGTAATTTGGAAGTTACAAAGACCTCTTCTCGTTTGATTTTGGAGTCTCTGATGGCTCTTCCAACCGACGCTTCATTTTGATAGCCTTCTGCAGTATCAATGTGTCTGTAGCCATTTTCTAAAGCCATCAATACCGATTGATACGCTTCTTCACCCTCTTTAACTTGCCATGTTCCTAAACCGATTTTTGGTATTTTGACACCATTGTTTAGTACATAGAACGTCTCAATTGTTTTCATGTAATCTCCCCTTTTTTTATATTATATCACGTTTGTTAAAGATGCTTTTTCCAGAAGTTATTCAATTTTGTTTCAAGGTCTTGTTGTGTATGACATGTGAGTGTCTGTTTCCAAAAATCAGGCATTAACTTCTGGTAGTGATGCCTTTTAAACCGGTCGTCCATTAGAATAGCGATGCCATAATCGTCTTTTCTTCTGATCACTCTTCCAACCGCTTGTATGACTTTATTCATACCTGGATAGGTATAGGCATAATCAAATCCTTTGTCTAATTTTTGTTCATAATAATGTCTCAATTGTTCAGTTTCCTCATTAAAACCGGGTAACCCAACACCCACTACGATGACCCCATTCAGCATGTCTCCAACATAATCGATACCTTCTGAAAACATCCCACCTAAAACAAAAAATGCAACTTGAGAAAACGGTTTAGTTTGAGTAAACTCACTCAAAATACTTGTTTTAGATTGTTCTTTTGTGTCTCTGCTTTGAACATAGTAAGCATAATCTGTATTGGCGTTCATTTGACTAACCACAAGTTCTAAATACTGGTAAGAGGGCAAAAAACAAATGTAATTGCCTTTTTTGGAATTTGTCACAGTATCAATGACTTTCAAAATATCTGAAACCGTATGGATTCTGTTTAGAAATCTGGTGTCTATTGGGTATTCGATGACGGTTAATCGTGTTTTATCAAACGGACTATCAATGACAAAGTGTTCCCCAACGTTTTGTGATAATAACGTTTTATAGTATGTAAGAGGGGTTAGGGTTGCTGAAAACAACACAGACCCATAAGCTTTGTTTGTAAAGGTATCAAGCAAGAATTGACTCGCATCCAAACAACGTAACTCTATTTTGACCTCTTGGTCTTCTACTGTCACATTGGTCTTGTAAGGCTCATTATATAATCCTAAGATTTTATCAAACTGCAGAAGTTTGAAATATTCATCCATAATCAAGGATTTTCTTGAATCCTTTTGAATGTGATCCATGGACTTTTGCATTTTCCTAATCAAATTTACCACTAAATCCATTAAGTCTTTAGATGGTTTGTCATACGCCTTAAATCCAATGTGTTCGTAATTATCAAAATGATGGATCAGTTTGTTCACAGAATGAGTTAAAGAAGGCTTGGTTTTCCTTGTCAATTTTCTGAGGGTGATTAAGTCACTTTTAATCAAAGACTGTGAGTACATATCTTTTGAGCGCGAGACCAAATTATGTGCCTCATCAATTAATAGAATAGGCTTATAGGTATCATCTTCAAAATATCTTATGAGTCTGGCTCTAGGGTCAAAGGCGTAGTTATAATCACAGATAATGATATTCGAAATGTTAGAAACCTCAAGTGAAAACTCAAATGGACAAACAGTGTGTGCTTTTGCATAACTTTCAATGGTGTTACGATCAAAGATAGACTCATGTTCATAGATATCCATAATCGCTTCTTTAAGCCGTTCAAAAAAACCTTTAGCAAACGGACAAACCATCGGATCACAGTTTCTTTTGTCTAAAAAACAGATGTAATCTTTTGAGGTTAAAACAAGGGTTTTAGCCTGTAATCCATTTTCTTGTAATTGACGGACAGCTTCGTATGCTACCTGTTTCGCTTCTGTCTTAGCTGTTAGATAAAAGATTTTTTCTAAGGGACTCGTTAAGCCTTTCAAACTTGAAAAAAGGCTTGCGAGCGTTTTACCAATTCCCGTTGGCGCAACCGCGTACACTAAGGATCGATTTTTTACCGTATGATAAACGCCTTTCATAAAGGCTCTTTGACCCTTCCGATAAGTCTCAAAAGGAAAGTCTAACGAAAGCACACTATTTAAAAAAGTGGTTTGACTTGAATCGATAAACCTCATCCAAGCCATATACCCATATAAAGTATCATCATAAAAGGGTTTTAATGCCTCAAGCGTAAAATGATAGCTAAATTGTTTTTGTTTGTAATCATCGATAGATACATAGGTTAATATACCATTTATCTGTGTTAATGACTCTTTTGTCATGTACATGTAAGCATAAATCTTTAGTTGAGCCAGATGTGTTAAATCAGGCTCAAAAATCAACTCCACTACACCCATAGTGGACTTGATCTCTTCAATTGACAGAAGTTTAACTACCCCATCCATACGACCAACAACCGTGACCTCTACTTCATCTATGACTTCTTTTAGTTCAATCACAACTTCTTTTTGTTTAGAATCATCGTATGATTTTTGTAAAAACTGATGTGCTTTTATGCCTTCTAAAAGTCTATTATTTTGGAAATTTGAAGTGGATAAATCGCCATGCATATGCATGAAATTGACCATTTCAGTCACGCTTAATGTCACGCTCATGTGATCCTTCATCTCCCTTTTAATGCTAAGAAACTAAAGACACTTACACTGTGTCTTCGAAATAATAGTTTTTGAGCTTTTTTTGTTCGTAAAATAAATGTAAGGCCACAAATGGGGTTTTATCGAGAATTCTTTTTAAAAAGATGTCATCACCTTCCCACATCGGAAGTGTCTCTAATTGGTCTATATCTACAAATGCTAAATACCCTTCAACGGATTGTTTGAGTGTGCCATTAAAGTCTTCTGATATGAATAAGTGCATGTGTTCATGATACGTTTCTTCATAAAAGTAAACATGACCATAAAACTGATAGTGATTTAAACTCAAGCCTGTTTCTTCTAAAACTTCTCTTTTTAGACAGTCTAAAACCGATTCATTCTCAACTTTTCCACCTACACCAATCCACATGTTTTCATTATAGTCATCTTTCTTATAGATCCGATGCATCAAAAGGACTTGATGGTCTTTAAATAGGTAACAAAGCGTTGATTCACGCATGTTTTTTCACCTCTAATTCATGAAGGTATTCACCAAAAAATACGAATTTTGTTGGTAAATACGATGTTTTAAACACAAATTGATAGATTTGATACCCACTATATATTTGAATATTTCTTCCGATGTCACTTGGTAGTGAACTGATGTCCTTTGGATGAAACTGTAAGGATACCGATTCGCCACTGATTGTGCCCTGATAGTAATACCCTGTTTGATTAAGTGTTAATCTGCCAGAGCCCACATTTCTCATTTTCTTGTCTTTGATCATTTCTAACTGAACTTTTGCTGTTAACGTATAATTAGAATCTTTCTCATGACAAGCTTTCAGCCTGTCTTTTGAAATCTCTAAGTAATGATTAATGCCTTTTTGATCAAGTTGACCATAACGATCAAATGGCATTTGGTGTCCACAATTTTCACATAACAATCGATGTTTGTTTGAAACCAAGGTCTCTAAGAGACACTTTGGACACGTATAAACAATATGTTCTAATCCCTTAATGTCGTTTAAACGATAGCGTTCTTTTTTTGATTGATTATAAAGAAATGGGTCGTAATGAAGATGGTCAATCACTTTCTGATAAATCACATCAACTGAGTCTGCCATGATGTCTAATTTCGGATACTTTTCAATGGTTGTGAAAATCTTACCTTTGAACGATTTTTTTGTCCAAGGCGGGTTAACCATATAAGCGTTATGATGTTTAATAAAATAGACATCAACGCCTGCCTTTTTGATCAGTTTAGCAACCGAATAACTCGGTTTCATAAATACGCCACCCATCGATATTTGACCTTCAGGAAACAAGCTCACAATACCGCCTCTTTTTAATACTTTAAACGTCTTCAAAGTTGCTGGTGCGTCTGATTGAAGTAAAGCCTTTGGTATGGCCTTTGAAAGCTTTAAAACCTGCTTTAGACCATTTTCATAAAACATCTTCATCGCAGCCAAAAAGTGCATTCTTCTTGGATAAATAGCATTAAAGGTGTACATAAAATCATAAAAAGAGGTATGGTTAGAAATCGTGATAGCAGGGCCTTTAACGATTTTTTTAGATTCATTTTTTTGTCCCTTGATGATGCCAAAAACTTTTAAAAGAAACCCGAGTGGAATGAAGATGACCCAATTCACCTTTTTCACTTAATTGACTCCAATACGTCTTCTCGTAGGTCTTGGTTCAAAAGCGCATTTTTAATGGCTTCATGTTGTGTTTTGTTAATCTTATAACGATAAGAAATGGCTATGCCAATACTCATTAAAACAAATGGAGCCAATACCATCATCCATTTGATGGCTTCTAACGCACTGGCTGGCTGTGAAGTGATGGGGGCTTCTCCAATCACTTGTTCTTTAAAGCCTGCACTCCCAATGATAAACATCGTAAATGCAAGCCCTAACGCTTGCGCTATTTTGTTGATAAAATTGGTAAACCCACTCATTTTCCCATCTAGTCTTTGATTGAATAAAAGTTCACCAGCATCAATGACGTCTCCATACATCGTATGAGGGACAAGACCAGGACCTGATATGCCAAATCCCATGATAGCAGCGACCACATAAATCACAACTGGGTTTACATCCATTTTTACAAACAACAATGAGAATCCCATAATGATCCATAATACTGCACCAAATCTATAGGCAAATGTTTTGCCTTTTTTCTCAATCATTTTAAGATAAACGGGTAAAGCAACGATTTGCATCGAAAACATTAAGGCAGCAGCTATGGTTGCAATCATATTGGACTGTCCACTTAAAGTAATCGATTTTGCAATGTAGAAATCCACATAAAAGAAGAATAGTCCGCTCATAATTGCCATTGCCATTTGTAACACCAAAAACATCCCTAAATACTGTCTAAAAGGCTTAAGTTTTAATGGCATTGCCATGTCTTTAAAACTCAATTTTGTATCCACAACTTTAGATTCTATTTTGGGTTTGGTATATAACCCTGTTAAAAGAACAGAAACGCTGAAAATAAGCCCAAACACAAGGCTCATTACTTGATAGCCAATCACCTCATCAAATGCGTTAACAATGATGCCTGGCAAGGCCACACAAATGATGCTTGAAAAGATGGAAAACCCCAATCTAACCGAGTTGTAACTGGCTCTTTCCTGATAATCATCACTGATTTCTGAGGACAATGCATAATAAGGAATCATGACGGTTGTTTGAATAGAGGTGAACAATAAATAAGACAACAAAACCAACATGATTCTTAAAGATAGGCTGGAAAACTGATAAGGGAAAAAGAGTAAAAAAAAGCTTAATAAGATAAGTGGACTCGCAAAAATCAAATAAACCCTGCGTTTTCCAAATCTCGAAGACGTTTTATCAGAAAGATGCCCCATTATTGGATCTGTGATCGCATCCCAAACTCTTGAAACTAACATGATTACCCCAATCCAATAAGGATTTAATCCGACCGTTAACGCCAAAAACCCGGGATAAAGAAAGTTGATGATATTAAACGAACCGCCACCAAAAATATCGGCAGAGGCAAATGCCATTTTTCTTCTCATTTTATGCATATGTATGTTTAGCCTATTTAAAGACTGCTCCTTGTAAAAGTTTCTTTAGACGATGTGTCCTTCTTTAATCACGATACAAACAAACACAAACGGAACATCCCCTGTGTTTCTAAACTGATGCATTTGATTGCTTTCGATAAAGGCATAATGACCTTTTTCTACTTTCGTAACAACCCCATCGATTTCAATTTCGCCTTTGCCCTCTAATACATAATTGACATGGAACCATGGGTGTTTATGAAATGGGCTATACCCATTTTTTTCAAGGGTTAATACTCTAAATACATGGGTGTCAAAGCCATCTTCTGGACCCACCAAAACTTTCATAGACGCATGCTTGACCGCTTGACCACTTAATAGAATAGGTTTGAGATCTTTGATATGTTTAATCATCATGTAAGCCTCCTTGTCTATTCTTATTTTACGTGATAACCCTTTTAAAATAAAGAAAAACTAGCCTTTAAGACTAGTTCTCTGTGATTTCTTTGATTCTTATGTCTTTAATGGCCACTTTTTGAATACGTTTGCCGTCAATTTCTCTCACTTCTATTTCAAAATTTTCTGTTTGGAATTTCTCATCTTTCTTAGGTAAATGACCTAAAGTTTCTACAATCCAACCTGAAACTGTGAATACATCTACTTCTAAATCATAGTCAATCATTTCGAAAAACTTCTCAACATTAGCGTGACCTGATACTAAATAGTGGTCTTCCCCTATTTTTTCAATTTCATGGATGACTTCATCATGTTCATCCCAAATCTCTCCGACCAGTTCTTCTAAGATATCTTCCATGGTTACAATTCCTACAGTCCCCCCAAATTCATCTAGGACCACTGCAATATGCATTTTCTTCAATTGAAGTTCTTTCAATAAAGCATCGATTTTTTTAGATTTAGTGATGTATAAAGCTGGTTTGACATATTCGTCTAATAAGACATCTGTGTTGTATATAAAGTTATGAAAATCTTTATGATGAATGATGCCAACCACATGGTCTATTGTACCTTCATATACTGGCAATCGCGAATAACCTGTTTCTGCAAATACTTTGGCTATCTTATCTTTGTCCATGTCTTTAGGAATAAAAGTAACATCGGTTCTCGGTGTGAGGATATCTGCTGCTTCTAGTTCAGTAAACTCGATGGCACTTCGAATCAAAGTACCTTCTGTTTCGTTAATGCCGCCACCTTCTTCAGCTTCATCAACAATGGTGAGTAATTCTTCTTCTGTAATGCTACGCTCGTCATTTGACTTAATCAGTTTAGACAATAGTTTCTTCCAATATTTAAAAAACACATTAAATGGTGCAAACACTTTAATCATTACATGGATAAAAGGCGCTGAAAACATCGCAAATTTCTCTGGATTCTCTTTCGCAATGGTTTTAGGTGAAACCTCCGAAAAAATCAAAATAACGATGGTAAGTACGACCGTAGAAACGGTTGCGCCTATATCTGGTCCAAGCATTCCAGTGAAAAGCAACGTCCCTAAAGAAGCTGCTAAAATGTTAACGATGTTGTTCCCAATCAATATGGTTGAGATTAAAACGTCATAGCGTTCTTCTAGTTTAAGCACAAGCTTAGCTTTGTTATTCCCTTTTTCTGCAAGGTTTTTAACACGGATTCTATTTAAAGAAGAGAAAGCCGTTTCTGTTGCAGAGAAATACCCCGATAGAATAATTGAAATGATGATAATGATTAAATATATACTGTCACTGTCCATAATGTTTTGTTTTAGTTCCCCTTGTTTTTAGTTTCATCAGTCAGACACTAATGTTTTACGATAGAGTTATTATAACATAGTCTAAAGCATTTTCATCATCAATCATGCATTTGCCTTTATTAAAGCTATCAAAATCCTACATTGAGCACCCTGCTTTACTCAATGTGGCTGTTATGTTATACTATAAATGTAAGTAAGCACTAACTCATGGAGGTAGGTATCGTATGAGAGGCACGGATGAACGAATACTCCAAGCTACCATTGACGCTTTCACAAAACTAGGTTACACCGGTATGACGACTGATAAGATTGCAAAAGAAGCTTCTGTCGCTGAGGTAACGTTGTTTAGAAAATACGGCTCTAAAGCGGCCTTATTTGAAAAAGCGATTGAAACAATGCTTGAAAAAGTAGCTTCATCGATGACAATCATTGATTCAAGTACCTATGAGAAACGCATTGTTCTTTTTCTTCATACTAGATTTTCTTTTATTTCTAGACACAAGCATTTTGTAAGAATGATGCTCGTTGAATCGCTTCTTAATCGATTGCCCAATCACTTTAGGGTCATTGAGATTATGAGTAACGATTTAATTGACATCATTAAAACCAATCAAAGTGACTCAATCGATGTTGATTTCATGCGAAAAGTTGTCATTGGCATTTTGATCGAGTATACCCTAGATATGAACTCAAAAACTTATCATTTGATGAATCCAAAAGAACAAAAAGCGTTTCTAGTCCCGTATAAGAACTTACTATGCTTACAAAAATAAAAAAGGAGAGTATTTTATGAAACTATTTACAGCATTAAACAAAGAAGTATCTAATTTAAGTGTTTTATTCACAAAGCTACACCATTTTCACTGGTATGTTAAGGGTAAACAATTTTACCAATTGCACGAACTGTTTGAATCTTTATATGACGAAATGAATGAGCGCTATGATGAGTTTGCAGAAAGACTTTTAATGATTGGTGGAAAACCCCTTTCAACTCAAAAAGCTTATTTAGAAACCGCTAGCATTAAAGAAGCGACAGACCAAACACTTTCTGATAAAGAAATGATTAACCACGTTATCCTAGACTTAGTAGAAATCAAAAAAGGATTAACTGAAATCATCGCACTTGCAGAAGATTTAAACGATGATGTAACAGCAGACTTGGCGATTGGCACGATTGCTTCATTCGACAAACATGTTTGGATGTTAAAATCCGTCATTGCCTAATTACTTATGACACGGACTTTCGTTCGTGTTTTTTTTCGCAGTTATCGCTCATCATACAAAAAAAAGCACACCTCAAACGGGTGTGCTATCTCATTTATTTAAGTATTAATGCTTATGACCACATTGGCATTCGTGATCCGCTTCGTGTTTGCATTCATGTTCTTCTTCACCCTCATGGTTATGACCACATTGACATTCATGATCACCGTGATGATGATGGTGGTGGCCTTCTTCGAATTCGACCGCATTTTCGTCTAAAAACATGAGTTCGTTATTTTCTACATAAATGGTCACAGAATCTGCTCTTAAATATGTTTCTTCTTCCATCACACATTTAATACCATTGATATCATAAACGGTATCACCATCTTCAATATTTCCAAGCCCGAATACAATATTAGATTCTTCTGAACAACAACCATATTCTAATCCTGCTATGACACAGTTAAAGTTTTCTTGTTTTAAGGTTTGTTCTAATAATACTTTTGCTTCATCCGTTATTTTCATTTTCATAATCTCCTTATAATCAGTAACATTATACCTTTATTTTTAAAAAAAACAACTAAATATTCACACTTAAAAAGGGTTTTTGGTTTCGATGGTTATCAATTGACCAAACAAATCTTTAAAAGAAGTCCGATAAAAGTGTAAATATAAGCGTTTTGAAGAGTTTCCATATAATTTGTCTCCCTTGATCGGATGACCCAAAAAGGCCATGTGCACTCTAATCTGATGTTTTCGTCCACCTTTAATCTTAATTTCCAATAATGATTCAGACTGCGACTTATTTATGACTCTATAGGTCGTTAAGGCCTCTTTTCCATTTGACCCTATCCGCATTTTTTGACTATGTCTGTCATTGGCTATTTTACCACTGATTGTTCCCACACTAGGCTCTATATGCCCTTCTATCTTAGCTAAATAATACTTTTCAATTTGGTTTGTTTCAAATAGGTATGACAAATAACTTAAGCTTAAAGGGTTTTTGGCAAAAATAACAATCCCAGAAGTATCAAAATCAAGTCTATGAGCAGGTAATACTTCAAACGGGTGATTTTGATTTTGATAATAGGCTTTAACACGATTGGTCAAAGTATCAAAATCAAACTGATCTGAATAGACAAGTAGCGCCATGGGTTTATAGACACAAACAATAAAATCATCCTCGTATAGCACTTCTATAGGACAATCCTTTTGTTTTACTTCTTGATAATTGACCATGCTTAAATCTATCGATACTAGGTCCAAAGGTTTTAACCATACATCTTTAGTTGCTAAAGTCCCATTTACCATCACTTTTTTTTCATATACTAATCTATTTTTTAAAGACTTAGAAATATGCGTATTAGATAAAAAGGCCTCTAACGTCAAAGGCTTATGGGTCTTTGGTATTGTAAAGTTTAGTAGTTTCATCACAACCTCCAAAAAGAAAACACTCAAATCGAGTGTTTAAAAACTTGTATTTACGACAATATGAACAATAATTAAGACAAAAGTGATGACTGCAAAGCCTCTATGCACTATGTAAAGAGGTTTTTGTTTTAACTTGCTAAACGCCATTCCAAAAACACCAGTCAACACTAACGCTATCAAAGAAAGCATTCCAGAAAGTCTTAAAGATTCATTTAGAATGGCTACTAAAAAGTGAGATAACCCAAATAATGTCGCAAGCATTCCAAATCCTTTATGATTACGATAAACCATTTTGAGAGCTTTGTGTTTAAAATACGGTTTTAGCCCGTTAGACAGTGCCAACAACAAACAAATAGCCGTTAGAATGCCTAGTACAACCAATAGAATATCCATCTCTTTTCCCTTCTTTCTTAACTGTATTATACCAAAATCTAGTTTACAATGTCTTTTTTTATCCAGATTAAGTATCAATTTGTTATAATAACTGTGGTGATATTATGTATGCAAAGAAACTTACGCTAGAAAACGATGACAAACCAATCAAACTGATTCACGAAAAGACTAGAGGGATTAGCTTGAATAAATACTTGGCAGATGCTGAAGTCGCCTCAAGAAGAGGGGCTGAAGCCATTATTCAAGCACAACGAGTTAAAATAGATGGGCTTGTTGCCAAGCTTGGAGATAGAGTCTATGATCACCAAACAGTCAGTTTAGACGATCAACCCGTTAAGCCTATACAACAAAAAGTCTACTATATTTTAAACAAACCTAAAGGCATTGTTTGTACCACAGAATTAGTTGAAGATAACATCATTGAGTACATGAACGTTAATGAAAAGATTTTTCCTGTGGGAAGATTAGACAAAGACTCAACTGGTCTAATCATTTTAACCAACGACGGCGACATTGTAAACAAAATCCTTAGAAATGAATTTGGGCATGAAAAAGAGTATGTTGTTACCGTAGATAAACCCCTTGAACCTTCATTTTTAAACTATATGAAAGAGGGCGTTGTCATTTATAATCAAAAGAAAAACACCTATCAACAAACACTACCTTGCGAAATCAAAGCGCTAGACGAGTATAGGTTCTCTATCACGCTCAAAGAAGGCATGAATCGTCAGATCAGACGAATGACCCAAGCCCTCGGCTATCATGTTGAAGCGCTTGAAAGAATCCGCGTTATGAATTTCAATCTTGATGGATTGCCTATCGGTTATTATAGAGATTTAACCAATGACGAACTCATCTACTTAAAAGAACACTTAGTAAATGTAAAATAAGTGACCCAAAACTGGGTCACTCTTTTTTTACCACAGTTCGTGAACGGTTGGTTTAATATAAGTATCATAGATACGTTTGACTGCTTTCATTTGTTCATCTGTCAGTGCTGGCAATTCACTTGCTCGTACATTATTATAAACTTGTTCTGGCTTTGATGCCCCAGGAATTACAACTGAAACTTGATTGAACATCAAAATCCACCTTAAAGCATAAAGGGTTAAGTGTTTTGTGTTAAAGACTTCTTTAAGTGCCTCAACCGCTTCTAATCCTAATTCATAATTAACGCCTGAGAACGTTTCGCCTTTGTTAAACTTTTCACCTTCACGGTTGTAAAAGCGATGATCCTTCGCTTCAAAGGTTTTATTTTTATCGAACTTACCAGTCAATAGCCCACTGGCTAATGGCACTCGGACGATGATTCCTACATCACGTTTTTTTGCTTCGTCTAAAAAACGTTCTAAAGGTTTCAATCGAAACATATTGAATATAACTTCGATAGCAGAAATGCCTTCATAGTCTAATGCCATAAAGCCTTCTTCTAGTGTTTCAATAGACACACCATAATGTTTAATTAATCCAGATTTTTTAAAATGGTCTAAAGTTTTAAAAACGTCCTTATTTTTATAAACTTCAGTTGGCGGACAATGTAGCAATACTAAATCAAGTGCATCCTGTTGGAGGTTCTTTCGTGAATCCTCGATGTATTTTTCTAAATTCTCTTTAGTATAAGATGATGCATCATGAGGGTTAGAGCGTCTTCCAATCTTGGTGATTACGATGGGTTTTTGTTTATTTTTGTAAAACTTTCCGATGGTTTGTTCACTAAGTCCACTTGAATAAACATCCGCTGTATCAATACAGTTGATACCTGTATCTTGTGCTGCACAAAGTGTCTCATTAGCAAGCTCAATGTTAAAAGGCTTACCCCAAGCATTTCCTAATTGCCAAGTTCCAAGCGCAATCTCTGAAACCATGTAGCCTGTTTTACCTAAACGTCTTTTTTGCATTCTATTCTCCTTAATTAGTTTTTATTATCAGTCATCATTTTTCTATGGACGGCTTCTCCCGCGAGGTGTCCTGTTGACATCGCAATTGTAATGTTAAACCCGCCTATTGGGCCAGCCAAATCAATGGATTCCCCACATACATAGAGCCCTGGCACTTTTTTAAGTTCCATTGTATTGGGATTAAGCTCATCTAATAGCACACCCCCAGCGTTCACAAAAGATTTCTCTTTATCCTCTACTTTTAAGACTCTTACTGTAAAATTAGTCAGTGCTTCTTTGAGTTTATGAATATCCTTCTTGGACAATTCTTTTAATCTTTTGTTTTCAATGTTTGTCTCTTCAACGATAAACTTAGCCAAACGTTTTTGGGTGAGTGACTCAATAAATGGATATAACCTCAAATTATCAGCAGTAGCTTCAAGCCATTTAGTGTCAAAATCTTTTTCTATCAAAGAAAAAGAGAGTGTCACAGGAGATTGACTTAAATCCTCGTCGATCAGTTCAGATATGTGTAGAATTAATGGGCCAGACAATCCGAAATGTGTGAAAATCAAATCACCTTCAAAGACCTTTTTTCTGGTATTCATTCGTAAAGTAGTCGATAATGAGACACCTTGTAAGTCTTTGTATTTTACAATGTCCTCAAGGTAAATCGGCGCTTCTGCCGGTGAAAAAGGTTTATACTTGATTTCAAATGCTTCTGATAGCCTTATGATATCCCCGCTTGAACCAGTTGTGGGATAAGCATTAGAGCCCATACAAAGGATCACGTTCTTAGATAAAAACTTGTCGGTTTTGGTTTCGATCTCATAAAAATCATTCATGCTTCGAATCGTTTTGACTGCTTGATTAAATCTAATTCTATCTAAGTCGATGTCTCTGATCAAACATGAAAGTACATCTTTACTCTTCTCCGTTTCAGGAAAAAACTTGAAGTTTTGTTCAAGTTTCAAATTCAATCCTCTTTCCTTAAAAAATGAAAGAATGTCTTCTTTTCCAAACGAGGATAATGCCTTATATAAAAACTTACTTTTCGTGCTATTTAAGGAAGACATAAACGCTTCTTTTGACAAAACATTAGTCACATTACAGCGTTTACCCCCAGTAAGCATCAATTTTTTACCGACTCTTTCGTTTTTTTCTAATAATAAATAAGAGAGGTTTTTGAGTTGATTGGCTGCCATCAGACCAGCCGGTCCTCCACCTACTACAATACAATCATACACCAACATAATCACCTCTTAATTCTATTATAACGAATAACCCACCCTAAAGACAAAGAAAACCATCAAAAGGATGGTTTTCTTTGTCTTCGAATCATTTTGTTGATTCGTGTATACATGGGAGGTATACATATAGTATACGAATCCCACTCAGTTTTTATTGGCAAATATATTTTGGTGTCCACAATTATTGCAATAAAGATCCGTCTTCTCAATGGTTTCCCCACAAAAAGCACACAATAAAGGTTGAGAAATAGGTTTATCAAATGGGTCTTCTTCTTTTGGTTTTAAAGCCATATTGTCTCGGTTAATCATCGAACGCTTAACCATGTTAACGCCAAAAATCAACAGAAACACAGTCAGTGAAATAAAGATAACGACTGAGAATACCGCGATTCTCGAAAAAGCCACGAGTGGAATGATAAATCCACTGCCCAAAAAAATCACTAAAAATAAAATGACTGCTGAATTTTTAGAGTTATTACGATCAGGTTTGTTTTGCATCATTGAATCCTCCATCATTACTTATAGTATAGTACAAAACATAAAGAATTCTCCATTTAATTTTATAAACTTTTTGTGATACTATTAAACTGAGGAGGTATTCTTATGCAAACCCTGTTAGATAAACAAAAACAATATTTCAATACTGGTGAGACTTTGTCTTATGACTTTAGAATTAACGCTTTGAAACGTTTGAAAAATGCGATCATTAATAACCAAGACGCATTATCAAAAGCGCTATATCAAGATTTACAAAAAAATGAAATTGAGGCCTATTCGACTGAAATTGGATACGTTTTACATTCAATCGATTTCACTCTAAAACGTTTAAAAAAGTGGATGCGAGTTAAAAAAGTAAAAACGCCTTTGTTTTTGTTAAACACAAAATCCTACATTATGCCTGAACCTTTAGGCACTGTTTTAATCATCGGGCCTTATAATTATCCATTCCAACTTGTCATCGAACCTCTGATTGGCGCAATCGCTTCAGGCAATACAGCCATCCTAAAAGCAAGCGAATATGTCTTTCATACAGAAACAATCTTAGAAAAAATCATACAAGAAGCTTTTGAACAACAATACATTTGTTTGATCAAAGGTGACTACTTAGTAAACCAACAATTGGTGAGTCTTAAATTCGACCACATCTTTTTTACAGGCTCAACAAGAGTAGGCAAACAGATTTATGAAGCTGCTGCAAAAAACTTAGTACCTGTCACCCTGGAGTTAGGTGGCAAAAGTCCTACTATCATCTGTAGCGATGCTAATTTAAAACTAGCAGCACAACGCATTGCATTTGGTAAATTCACAAACGCTGGCCAAACTTGCATCGCGCCAGATTACATTTACGTCGAACACTCGATCAAAGAACCCTTTCAACTAGAGATGAAAAAAGCCATCAAAAAAATGTATGAGGATGAATCTTTATTTACCAACGTGATAGAAAGACATCAAAATCGGATCAAAGGTCTTATGGCTTCTTCTGATATTTATTATCAATCAGACTTCAAACATAAAATTGGGCCTACTCTTTTGGAAAATGTGAGCCTTGATGCCCCAATAATGCAAGAAGAAATATTTGGTCCTTTACTACCAATATTAACTTTTAGTGACATAAATGAGGTTATCTCAACATTAAAAACCAGTGAAAAACCACTGGCTCTATATTTGTTTACAAACTCAAAAAAGACCCAGAAAAAAGTCTTTGAAATGCTTTCTTTCGGTGGAGGGGCAATTAATGATACTTTGATGCATGTGGCAAACCCGTATTTGCCGTTTGGAGGTATCGGTCATAGTGGTATTGGCCATTATCATGGACGCTATTCTTTCGATCTTTTTTCCAAACAAAAAGGCTTTATTAAGAAAGGGCGGTTTGACCTTGGTATTCAGTATCCGCCTTATTCAAACTTCAAAACCAAACTCATTAAATTTTTCTTGAAATAATCCCCTTATAAAATCAAAAAAAACGAGCAATTTAGCTCGTTTTAGTCTTCTATAGGGCGGTTGAAACGATATCCAATCCCCCAAATGGTTTCAATCACAGGTTCATTTTCATTGTACTCGATTTTTTGTCTAAGACGCGCAATATGAATGCCTAAAGCATTATCAGTTGCTGAATCCGTTTCATCCCAAGCATAGCGAATAACAGAATCCTTATCCACGACCGTATTTGCATTTTTGATTAAAACTCTCAAAATCTTGGACTCTGCATTGGTTAGTTTGATTTCAGCATTATCTCTCAAAACTACGCTATTATGTAAGTCGATTTCTAATGGGCCTACATAGACTTTATTAATGACTCTACTAGTCTTTTCCAACAGTTTTATGATAGAAATAATTCTAATTGCGACCACACTTGGTGAAAACGGTATACGAATCACACCATTAGCCCCTTTTTCATGATACATAAATGCTTCTTGTTCCGTAATGTGTCTGCCAAAAATATAAACTGGAACGGTACCATTACGTTCTAACAACTGAATACGAAATAAATCCTCATGAAAATCTCCTGTTAATTCGTAGAGCACAAAATCATAAATAAAACCGTTAGACTTCTGTTGATCAAAAATGTTGTATCGTTTTGATACGACTTTAAACCCATACTTTTGAAGTTCCGAATTGAGATCGGTAAAGTGCTTAGTTTTCTCAGAAATCAATAAAATGTTCGCCATGTTCTCTCCTTCACACTGATGGATTCTGCTAGTCTATCGTAAAACAATCAACTAACATTTAATATCTTTCTTTTAGTATAACAAATTTATTCATTCAAAAATATTTCATTTTCGTCTATTTATAATAATTATGATAAAATGAAAGCGTTTCTATAAAATTCACTATAAGCCATAGATAAGACAATAAGAGACCATTAGTATGTAACAACATGAACATCTTTATTTAAAATGATTAAATAGATCAATACATTCACAATCAAAAATAGTCAATCATTTTTATTAATCTAGTATTTTAAAAATAAAAAGCATAATTTTCGTATACTAAGGCTAGGAGTTATTCTCTTAGTCTTTTATTTTTATATAATTGGTAGTAAAATGAGGGCGAAGGCGTAGTTAAACAATTTGAACTTCGAGTTCGTAAAAACTAGTATACCTTT
>Ga0265295_1000289_pt1 | contig 104180 bp, 88 predicted proteins | sample Munlansysbiofilm_FD_192503 | JGI IMG/M metagenome (GOLD analysis project Ga0265295, IMG submission 192503) | Leachate microbial communities from a municipal landfill in Southern Ontario, Canada - Methane capture system biofilm | ecosystem: Engineered > Solid waste > Landfill > Unclassified ... | reverse complement strand
AATCCACCGCTTCATCAAGCAGCACAATAACAGATCGGCCAAGCCATTCACATGGACAAAGACTGCAGCGGTGATACTTGAAAAGGTCTCAAAATTAAAAGACGACACTAACCGCACGGGACACTAGACACTGCACTGTTGCTTTAAAGAGCATTGAGCCTGTTCGCTAAGCGATCAAACCCCACAACAGTGCATATATGCGGCGTAGCTGAAGAGCCCGGAAACAGTACCATTACCGAAATCCAGGGCATCCATTACTGTGGCAGCTGAATCTTCAGCAAGATGATGGCTTCAGTTCCTTTTCAGCCGGTAGCACGCAGCTCGTCCTTCATCCCCTGCAGCTTCTTCCTGATCAGGATCTTGCCACTGAACACGCACATTGTTTGTTCTTTAATGGACACTGTCAAAAAAAAGCAGCCATGCAACGGTTTAAAATCAAACCTGCTCCATGAAGGGATAATCAACATACCCCACCGGCCCTGCCTTGTAAAAGGTCGAAGGATTCGGTGTGTTGAGTGATGCTCCGGCCCGAATACGCTCCGGCAGATCAGGATTGGCAATATAGGCTGTTCCAAAGGCGATGGCATCAAATTGACCGGCACCGATGGCCTCCTCAGCCTCAGCTGCAGAATACCGTAAATTGGCTATCAGTACGCCCTGGTAATGTTCACGAAACGGTGTCAGAATATCGCCCTTTAATTCGCCCATAACATCGCCACGGACCAGATGTATGTAACCAAGGTTGTACGCATTGAGTCGATCAGCAAGCCAGCAGGCCAGTCCAACGGGGTCACTGTCACCCATACTGTTGAAACTCGACAACAGAGACAGGCGAACCCCTACTCGATCACTGCTCCAGACTGTGCAAACCGCCTCTATCACCTCAAGCAACAGTCTTGCGCGGTTTTCAATACTGCCGCCATAAGGCCCGGTGCGTCTGTTGCAACCGTCTCGCAGAAATTGATCAAGTAAATACCCATTGGCGCCATGGAGTTCTATACCATCAAAACCGGCCTTCTGTGCATTCAGTGCAGCCTGCCTGAACAGATCGATGATACCGGGCAGCTCGTTATCGAGTAACATCCGCGGTACCACATAATTTGCCTTGCCCCTGGGCGTATGCGTGTAATCATTGGTAATGGCTTCCGCACTGGCAGATACCGGTTCTATGCCCTCATTTATAAACGGATGACAGGCACGTCCACCGTGCCAAAGCTGCAGAAAGATTCTGCCTCCCTTCTCATGAACAGCCCTGGTGACCTGTTGCCAGCCCTCAACTTGCTTCTGATTATAGATTCCAGGTTCGGTCTGAAACGCCGAGTGTCCTTCCTGTATCATGGTCGCCTCGGCAATGATCAGACCGGCGCTAGCACGTTGGCCGTAGTATTCAGCCATCAGTGGAGTTGGAATATGGGTGTGATCTGACCGGCAACGAGTTAATGGCGCCATACAGATTCGGTTTGGCAGTGTCAGCGTTCCAAGTTGCAGAGGCTGAAAAAGGTAGTGCATATCTATTCTCCAAAAAGACGTTTATCAGAAAATACAGCTGAGCAGGGATTGGCAGGCGTACCTGTCAAACCACCAGTCTGGTACGAGAACGTGCTTTCTGCTTTCCCTTTCTGGTCAGACCTATGGCCTGTGTGGCCTGTACAGCGATCTCCTCAATGGAACGGCCCTCCACATTAAGGATCTTTATACTATGCCGCATATACAGTTGTTTAGCCTGCTGCAGTTCTTTAGTACAGTTGGCTAAGCTGGCATAGGTGGAACCAGTGTATCGTTTTTCACGAATTGTATGCAGGTACCGTGGCGAACAGACCAGGCCAACCACCTTCTTCCGGTTGCGCACGATTTCCTTGGGCAGCTCATCTTTGTCAAGGTGATCTGAGGTGAGTGGAAAATTCGCTGCTTTGAGTTCCATGTGGGTGGCCAGATAGATGCTGACCGGAGTTTTTCCTGATCGCGATACACCTATGAGGATGATTTCCGCCTCATCATAGTCGTCAGGTTTGGTACCGTCATCATGTTCCAGGGAAAAATGAATGGCATCAACCCGTTTATCCATACGGGAAATGGTGAAGTGCCGGGAATATCCGGGTTCTCGTCTTGCCGGAATCTCAAGTGACTGCTCAAGCAACTCCAGGGTGCTAAGGAAAATATCAAAGAACCTGATCTCCGGGCAATTGAAGATGTTCCTGGTTTCCTGATCCATAAGGGTGCAAAACACCAACGGCTGCATACCTTCAGACTGTTTGAGGATATGGGCCAGGGCGCGCTGAGCATCACTCGGGGTATGAACAAAGGGAATTTTTTCCTCACGGAAACGAATCCCGGGAAACTGTGCCAACAGAGCCCGACCCATATCCTCAGCAAGGATGGCCGTAGATCCAGAGACATAGTAGACATCGTACATTTGAACTGCTGGTGCTGTCTCGTTCATTTTCGCTTGTGACAAAAGAGGCATCGATATTTGGGGGGATGGGTTTCCGGCAATTGATTTTTCTTCCCTGGTCCGTGACAGCTGTCACAGGCCTGTTCCGCCTCCTTTTTCCTCATGGTCATGAAACGTTCATGATCCTGATCCCGAGGAAGAGGTCGTGTGGTCTCAGGAGGCGCATTCAGTAAGAAGTAAAGAAGCAGGCAACTTCCCGTAAGAAACAGGATGTTTGCAAGAATCCTTTTGTATTTACTCATCATAGGGTTGTCAAGGTAATGGGAACTGCTCGGCAGTTTCAAGCTAATCTGCCATTTCCAGATGCCGAAATGCAATCATTTTCGATCGCAAAAGCATAATCATCACCTCCATCATCAGCGAACCAATACGCGGTCTGGCCATGACGGAAGCAAGAAGTCGCCTGTGCAAACCATGTTTTCGGACCAGCATCTGCAGCCGTTTAGGCGTATAATCTGCAGCCAGAATCATTCTGGCCACCTCTTGGCCTGACAGAAAAGCCGAATAGATCCCCTCCCCTGTCAAACCAGAGGCCAGGCCGGCCGCATCGCCGACCAGCCAGACAGAACCAAAACGAACTCCGCGGTAGTCATAGTTAACCAGACCGGCACGCAGAGTGCTTGCATCAGGTTGCACACGGCGCTGCTGCAGCCATCCCAGCAACTGCTGACGAAGATTTCGGGCCGGTATCCATCGGCTGTCAGCATACACACCCACAGAGTACTGACGCTGGTGCGGGAAATACCATCCATAACCAGGACCAAACATATCGGGGTCCAGATGCCATTCCATCTGCGGATACCAACCAGAAACCTCACAATGGATGCCAACTCCCACCGCATCCACCGGCAGACCGATGAACCGGCGCACCAGACTGTTGGTGCCATCAGCACCGACCAACTGCTCAAACTGCAGCCGGTGCCGTTGGCCATTGAGGTGCTCAAGACCGGCGTGATGCTCCTCAAGACTCAAGAGACGGGTACCGGTCAACAGGGTGACCCCTGCACGCTGAGCCTGATCTGCCATCCACTGTCCCAACCGGTGCCGATTCACAGTGGCAACCATCGGGCCCTTACCGGTTATCACCGCAGACTGCCGGAGAGTGGATACGTGCTGTTGGGAAAAAGTCCGTTCGATTAACTCGACAGGAATATGAGGTAGAAGCCCATTGCAGGTAATACCGCCGGCACAGACTTTAGGTCCAATGACCGATTTCCGCTCAACAAGGACCACCCTGACCCCATGCTGAGCAAGCAGCGTTGCACAGGCCAGACCACCCGGTCCTCCGCCGACGATTAATACCTCTGTTGTATCCATGTTCTTTATATGCACACCATGCTGACCCATTTTGTGACTACACACAGGTACAGCCAATAATCACCGAAAAAGGTGTGTCCGCCGCCTAACTGTTGCCTTTGCCGACTGTTTACGATAGGTTAACTGCTGCTACTCGGACAGGTCTCTACGTTGTCCTCATCTCGTTTCTTAACACTGTACTGTGCAGAGACTTCTTTACGAACACCTGTCTGATCATTATCGTTTGCCTGGCGCTACCATACCATACAAAAAGCAGGACGAAACCTCTGAACCACAGAAGAATCTGAAGCATCTCTGCTCTTGAACAGCCACTCTGCGGTGAGCAGTAGGATCTTTACTGCTCAGCAGGCTGCAAAGCTGCATGCCGGTCACTGGTCAGTCTTGCTCTGGCTGCTGTCCATTCCATCTGGAGAACAACTCTCTTCTTTTACCCGAGGTGTCTTCGTGATCGCACAAAAAAAAGAAACATTTCTCAAAGATTATCAACCACCGGCTTATCTGGTCGATCGTGTTGATCTCCGGATTGAACTTGATGCTCAGAGCACCCTGGTTCAATCCAGACTACTATGTCGCCCCAATCAACAGACAAAAAAGCCGCTGGTTCTTAACGGTAAACGTCTTGAAGTAGTGCAGGTTGCACTCAATGGGAGTGTTTTAACCAGAAACCGGTTCACGTTCACAGACGGACTGCTGACCATTGCCCATGTACCAGCAGAGCCCTTTGAAGTGGCGATCACAACCCACATCAACCCTGCTGAAAACACCGCCCTTGAGGGTCTGTACCTTTCTTCAGGGAACTACTGCACCCAATGTGAACCCGAGGGGTTCCGAACCATCACCTGTTTTCCCGACCGACCCGATGTGATGAGTGTTTTCACCACCACAGTGATCGGTGATAAGACAAGCTGTCCGGTTCTGCTGGCAAACGGCAATTTAATGGCCAGCGGTGATCTTGACGATGGTCGTCACTATGCAACCTGGCACGATCCATTTCCCAAACCATCCTATCTGTTTGCCCTGGTTGCAGGCGATCTGGTGCGCATCATCGACACCTTTACCACTCGATCAGGCCGTACGGTAGCCCTTCATATCTATGTTGAGGCAAGAAACAGGGACAAGTGCGGTCATGCCATGCGCTCACTCAAACAAGCCATGCGCTGGGATGAAGAACACTTTGGCCGTGAATACGACCTGGACCTCTATATGATTGTTGCTGTTGACGATTTTAATATGGGTGCCATGGAAAACAAAGGCCTCAACGTTTTCAACTCCAAGTACGTCCTTGCCCTGCCGGAGACTGCAACTGACGCCGATTATGAAGGCATTGAGGCAGTTATTGCCCACGAATATTTTCATAACTGGACCGGTAACCGCATCACCTGCCGGGATTGGTTTCAACTGAGCCTGAAGGAAGGATTAACCGTTTTCCGCGACCAGGAATTTACCGCTGATATGAGTTCACGACCGGTGAAACGTATTGAGGATGTCAACATCATCCGTTCGCTCCAATTTCGTGAAGACAGTGGCCCCATGGCCCACCCTGTACGTCCTCCTTCGTTTGTTGAAATCAACAACTTCTATACATTGACCGTCTACAACAAGGGGGCAGAGGTTATCCGTATGCTCTTCACCCTGCTCGGGGCTGAAACGTTCCGCCAGGGCATGGATATCTATTTTGACCGCCATGACGGCCAGGCGGTGACCTGCGACGATTTCGTCGCTGCCATGGAGACTGCCTGGGGAAAAGACCTGTCCCAGTTCAAACGCTGGTACAGTCAGGCCGGCACCCCGGAATTAACGGTCACCGGCCACTACAGTGCAGCTGACCTACAGTTTATCCTCGAAATAGAACAGTCTTGCCCTCCCACCCGTGAATCGGTTGTTAAAGAACCTTTTTTCATGCCGATAGCCATCGGTCTTCTTGACGAGAACGGTAACGCTCTCCCCGCCAATACAGATGCAGGCACAGGTACAGACACTGACACAAAAATGCTCATCCTCTCTGAACAGCGGCAGCAGTATTTTTTTCCGAATATCGCGTCCAAACCAACGGTCTCGTTCCTCCGTAATTTTTCAGCACCGGTTAAAGTACACCATGCACAGTCCGAGGAAGAACTCCATCGTCTGATGACCCATGATACTGACCCGTTCAATCGATGGGAGGCAGGACAAACACTGAGTTTACGGCACATCCTTGAACAGATAGCGAACTTTCAGCACCAGCAGCCGATAAGTATCCATCATCGGCTTGTGCGCGGTCTCCGTGACTTTTTACTGGACACGGATCTTGATCCTGCATTTACAGCTATGGCAGTAACCCTGCCCACAGAAAACTGGATCGGTCAGCAGATGACGATCATTGACCCTGTTGCCATCTTTTCCGTGCGACAACAGTTTCGTGCGCAAATCGGTCTGCAACTTCGTGATGAACTACTCCAGCGCTACCATGATCTGACTGGTGACATTCCCTATCAGTACAATGCCGTTGAAGCGGCAAGGCGCACACTGCGCAACACCTGCCTGGCCTATTTACTCGCCCCGGAAATCGGTGGCCGACTCACTCCGGAACTTCTACAACTGGGCACAGAACAGTATCAGCGCAGTGACAACATGACTGATTCCATTGCAGCCCTTGGTTGTGTCGTCAATGCAGATGCAGCCGCCGGTGCAGCCCTTCTGGCAGACTTCTACACAAAATGGCAGCACGATCCACTGGTTGTCGACAAATGGCTTGCCCTGCAGGCAGGTTGCAGCCTTCCCGGCACTTTGGAACATGTGAAAAACCTGACCGGCCATGCAAGTTTTTCCATTAAAAATCCAAATAAAGTACGGGCCTTAATCGCTACTTTCTGTGCAACTAACCACAACCAATTCCATGCTGCCGATGGGCATGGATACTGCTTCCTCGGTGATCAGGTTATCCGGCTCGATCCGTTGAATCCACAGATTGCAGCCCGGATGCTGACACCACTGACGCAATGGCGGCGCTATGATCCGACCAGGCAACAGATGATGTGCGAACAGTTGGAACGAATCAGTCGACAACCACTCGTCTCTGATGATGTTCAGGAAGTGGTGGATCGCTCACTGCAGAAATAGTGTCTGCCTACAGGCACGATGGCCTTGAACACCCAGGCACTGCTGCAGACCACGCACGCGGATGAAGACAATTTTACTCGCTTTCCACTTGACACGTTTTTTTTTAGCTGGTATTTGACTTGCGATTTTACATGAGATATTTTATGATGGTTTGTTTCAAAAGATAAAATCCATAGGCGCGTAGCTCAGTGGGAGAGCGCTACCTTGACGTGGTAGATGTCGTCGGTTCGACCCCGTCCGCGCCTACCAATTTCCCTAAAGGCTAGGATGCAGAAGCTATCTTCTGCTCATTAGCCTTTCTTTTTACAGGCATGATGGCAACGATAGAGGTTTCTTTACAAGGCGGCAAAACCAAATCATTTCCCAGCGGAACGACTGTTGCGGCAATGTTGACTGATTTAGCGTCCGGCAAACAGCGTAAGCAGACTGTTGCCGTGAAAGCCAATGGTACACTGCTGGACCTCTCCACACCTGTGCATTCAGACCTGACCCTGGAACCCATTTCAATTCATACGGCAGAAGGTCTGGATATTCTTCGTCATTCTACAGCCCACATCATGGCCCTGGCGGTTAAAGAACTCTTTGGCAATCAAGTCAAAGTGGCAATCGGCCCTGCTATTGAAGATGGCTTTTATTACGATTTTGATCGGGAAAAACCATTTTCGCCGGATGAGTTTGAGTTGATCGAAAACAAGATGACCGAACTGGCCGAAGCCCGTTTACCGTTTGTACGGCAGGAGATGCCAAAGGCTGGGGCCCTTGATTTCTTCAAACAGCTCGATGAGCCCTATAAAATAGAAATGCTCAACGAGATGGACGCGGAGACTGTCAGTCTCTATACGCACGGACAGTTTGTCGATCTCTGCAGAGGGCCGCACGTGCCGGACTCTTCCTGGATCAAAACTTTCAAGCTGTTGCGAGTGGCAGGTTCGTATTGGCGTGGTGATGAAAAACGCCAGATGCTAACCCGGATCTATGGAACAGCCTTCTCCGATAAAAAAGAGCTCCAGCAGTATCTGACCCGACTGGAAGAAGCCCGGAAACGAGATCACCGTCGTCTTGGTAAGCAGTTGGGTTTATTCACCATCCAGGATCAGATCGGTCCCGGACTGATCCTTTGGCAGCCTCGAGGAGCCCTGCTCCGCAAGCTCATTGAAGATTACTGGAAAGACGAGCATTATCGCAACGGTTACCAGCTGCTCTACACGCCGCATATAGCTCGGCAGGATCTGTGGAAGACCTCCGGCCACCTCGACTTTTACAGTGAAAATATGTACGCTGCCATGGAGATCGACGAGGTGATGTATCAGCTCAAGCCGATGAACTGCCCTTTTCATATCGGCGTGTACAAGGCAGAGCCGCACAGCTATCGTGAATTTCCCATTCGCTGGTGCGAACTGGGCACAGTCTACCGTTATGAACGCACCGGTGCCTTACACGGCTTAATGCGGGTTCGCGGCTTTACACAAGATGATGCCCATATCTTTTGTCGTCCTGATCAACTTGAAGAAGAAATCTTCAACATCATTGATCTCAACCTGCACATACTCAAAACCTTCGGGTTTGAGGACTATGACATATATCTGTCGACCCGGCCGGAAAAATACGTCGGCTCAGAGGCACACTGGGACCTGTCAACACAGGCCCTGAAACAGGCTTTAGAGAAAAAAGACCTCAACTATGAGCTTGATCCGGGAGAAGGCGTATTTTACGGGCCCAAGATTGACATTAAAATCAAAGATCAGCTCGGTCGATCCTGGCAGTGTTCAACCATCCAGGTTGACTTCAATTTACCGGAACGCTTTCAGATGACCTATACAGGTCAAGATGGAAACGATCATCAGCCGATCATGATTCACCGTGCTTTAATGGGTTCTCTGGAGCGGTTCATTGGCGTCCTCATCGAACACTACGCCGGTGCCTTTCCCCTTTGGATGGCACCGGAACAGGCACGGATACTGAATATCACCGATGAGCAAAGTGCATACTGTGAACAGGTATTTGCACAACTGCGTTCCAGAGGCATTCGCATTGACAAGGACCTCCGCAACGAAAAACTGAACTATAAGATCCGCGAGGCTCAGTTGATGAAGGTCCCCTACATGCTCATTGTTGGTGAGCGTGAGAAAAATGAGGGGACGATAACAGTACGTCACCGATCCGGACAGAATCTGCCGGCAATGACTCCTGAAGATTTTATCGATCTCGTTGCAGAAGAGTGCAAGTTCAACAAGAACACCAACTAAATTCACTGGAGGAACGAACATCAAAAAACGAGGCAATAGAAAATTTTCTCCGCAGCAGGACCTCAAAATAAAGGTCAACCATGATATTGATTATCGTGAGGTTCGGCTCATTGATGCCGATGGGACTCAACGCGGTATAGTCCGTGCAGAGGAAGCTCTGGCAATAGCACAGGAACAGGGACTTGATCTGGTTGAAGTTTCTGACAAGGCTGATCCGCCGGTATGCCGGATTATGAATTACGATAAATTCCGGTACGAATTAAAGAAGAAGCAACAGGAAGCCAAGAAGAAACAAACTGTTATTGAGACCCGGGAAATCAAGTTCCGTCCCAAAACCGAAGAACACGATCTCTCCTTTAAAATACGGAAGATCAAAGAGTTCTTGGCCCAGAAAAATAAAGTTAAAATAACGATGCGGTTTCGTGGCCGTGAGATTATCTATGCCCAGACCATAGGCCTTGAGGCCCTGACAAAAATAGCCGACACGCTTCGAGAAGACGGTGTTATTCTGCAGGAGCCGAAGATGGAAGGTCGACAGTTGGTCATGTTCGTTGGTCCGAAATCTTAGCAGTGACTTACGCTTGTAATTATTATTATTTTTTTGTTAATTGAATGGTTCAGTTCACAATGTCGGGAGTACAACCATGCCAAAAATGAAAACCAACAGAGGTGCCGCTAAACGATTCAGAACGACCGGCGGTGGTCGTATTCGTCGCAGCAAGGCATATTCCTCGCACATACTTACTAAAAAATCCACCAAACGAAAACGAAACCTGCGAAAGACGACCCTGGTCGCTGAAGTCGATCAACGCGCTGTTCGCCGGATGTGTCCATACCTCTGAGATTTCCAGGTACTGTCGGAATCTCGGATTTTTTTACCTCAAGTATACTTAACGGAGATAACAATGCCTCGTGTAACCCGCGGCTTTAAAGCTCGCCGCAGAAGAAATAAAATACTGAAACTTGCTAAAGGTTTTCGTGGTGGGCGGCATCGATTGTTTCGAACAGCAACGGAAGCTGTCGATCGTGCACTGTGCTACGCCTACCGTGACCGTCGCGTCAAAAAACGTGAATTTCGTCAACTGTGGATCACTCGTATCAATGCTGCCGCCCAACAAAACGGGACCAGTTACAGCCGATTGATCGGGGCGATGACCAAAAATTCAATCGAATTAGACCGTAAAGTTTTGTCTAATCTTGCCATTGTCGACCCCAATGCTTTCACGGCTGTTGTCCGAACCGCTGGTCAACTCCATTAATTCGACCAGTTGATGCACATGGAACAAGAGCTGAACCGGCTTCGCCTGGAGGCGGAGCAAGCCCTGACACAGGTTACCGATCGCGAGCAGCTTGAAAATTTTCGTGTTACCTACCTCGGTCGTAAAGGTGGTGCGATAACCCTGCTTTTGCGGCAGCTTGGTGCAGTGGCACCGGAAGATCGACCGCGCCTCGGACAGCTGGCCAATGAGGTCAAGTTGCAGATCGAGGCTAAATTTCACGACAAAAAGCAAGAGCTGCACAGTGAACGTGTCGAGGATCTCACCGGCACAATCGATCATAGTCTGCCCGGTCGATATCTCCCTTTTGGTAAACTGCATCCCGTTACCCAGGTAATGGATGAAATCTGTTCGATTTTCGAAGGGCTTGGTTTTGCCGTGGCTGAAGGGCCGGATGTTGAAACCGATCACTATAATTTTGAGGCCCTCAACATCCCCAAACATCATCCGGCCCGAGACATGCACGATACTTTCTATGTCGCGGACTCCATCCTGCTGCGCACCCATACCTCCCCCATGCAGGCACGGATCATGGAACAACAGGACCCTCCTCTGCGGTATATTGCCCCGGGGAAGGTGTATCGTCGGGACTCCGATATCACCCACACACCGATGTTCCATCAGGTTGAGGGATTTCTCGTTGATCAAAACGTCTCCTTTGCAGATCTGAAGGGAGTGTTGACCAGTTTTACCCATAAGATGTTTGAACAGGAACTGGCACTGCGTTTTCGACCGAGTTTTTTTCCGTTCACCGAACCCAGTGCCGAAGTCGATATTGCCTGTGTCATGTGCGGTGGGGCAGGATGCCGGGTCTGTAAACGAACAGGATGGCTGGAGATCCTGGGATCAGGACTTATCGACCCTGAAGTCCTTCAGATGGTCGGCTATGATCCTGATATCTACTCAGGCTTTGCCTTTGGTCTTGGAGTAGAACGTATTGCCATGCTCAAATACGGTATAGACGATATTCGACTGTACTACGAAAACGACCTCCGTTTTCTCCAGCAATTTTAGCCAAAAAGTACAGCGTTACCCTTGATTTCGGTGGACTGCTGTACCGAAAAACATGGAACCATAAATTCTGTTGAACGGTTTCTCTCCCCTGAGTGACCGTTTTTCTTTTTGAATAATTTGAAGCCACGAGTCTGTAAGCGTGACGGTTGCGGACGAACATCAGGTCGCCAAAACCTTTCACCCACACTCCACCGGCACCAAGTTACAAGGATACCATCATGAAATTCACCCTGAGCTGGCTCAACGAATACATATCTACCAAGGGGATGAGTGCTACTGAAATTGCCGACAACCTGACAATGCGCGGCCTGGAGGTGGACAGCGTTGAAGTACTGTTTACCGAGCTGGAGAGCATCACCACTGCACGTATTACCCAGGTTGTTAAGCATCCTGATGCGGATAAGCTCACCGTCTGCACAGTTGATACCGGTAATGAAACTGTCCAGGTTGTGTGTGGTGCACCAAATGTGAGACCAGACATGCTCACAGCCATTGCCAAACCCGGAGTCAGATTGCCGGATGGTACCAAGATCAAAAAATCCAAGGTACGAGGCGTTGTTTCTGCAGGTATGCTCTGTTCTGCCCGTGAATTAGGTCTCAGTGATGATCATCGAGGTCTGATTGAATTTCAAGAAGATATCCCCATCGGTCTGCCGATAGTGGATGCCCTTAACCTGCGTGATACGGTCATTGAAGTTGACCTGACACCCAACCGGCCGGACTGTGCCTGCGTTCGTGGAATCGCACGTGAAGTGAGCAGCTTTTGTGATGGTCCGCTTAAACCGCTTGTTCCGGCAGTTACTCCGTTAACCGGAACAGGTTTGGACTTTGCTATCCGTATTCAGGAGCCGACCTTATGTCCCCGATATAGTGCACGTAAACTGACAGATGTCGTGGTTGGCCCATCCCCAAAATGGCTTCAGCAACGGTTGACAGCCGTTGGTATGCGGCCGATCAACAATATTGTCGATGTCACCAACTACGTCATGCTTGAATGCGGGCAACCAATGCACGCCTTTGACTTTACCACCTTAAAAGGCCGGAAAATCATTGTCCGCCGTCCTGCTGCCGAAGAGACCCGCTTCACTACTCTGGATGGCAGCCAACGAGACATCACCTCGGACATGCTGCTCATCTGTGACAGTGAACGACCGGTGGCTGTAGCCGGGGTCATGGGAGGTCTGGACACAGAGATTACTGCAACCACCACCACCATTCTCCTTGAATCAGCATGTTTTGACCCGGTTTCCATCCGCCAGACAGCCCGCAAAATCGGCATTCACTCTGAGTCATCCTACAGGTTTGAGCGAGGTGTTGATCCGGATCTTGCGGACAGAGCACTCGAACGAGCAGTCAATCTTATTGTTGAGCTCACCGGTGCCACTGCCGATTCCACGGGGATTGATGTCTATCCCGGTAAAAAAGAACCCCTTACCCTGCAACTGCGAACAGAACGGGTGTGCCGTTTACTTGGTATGCAACTTCATCAGGATACAATTGCCGATCACCTGCGCAGTATCGAATTTACTGTAACCGAACTGGATGCCTCCACCCTGCAGGTCAGTGTTCCAAGTTTCCGTGTGGATATTGAGCGTGAGATCGATCTTGTTGAAGAGGTTGCCCGCCTGGTCGGCTATAACGAAATTCCGACATCGCTGCCCCTGATACGCATGGATTATCCAAAACGGGACGAACTGCGCTCCCTCCGGCAAAAGATAGCACAGTTCATGACAGCGCAGGGCTACCATGAGGCAATCAACTACAGTTTTGTCAGTGAAGAGCACCTGAACGACTGCCGTCTTCAGGAGAGCGACCCCAGACGGCACGTGACCAGACTGCTCAATCCGCTCAGTGAAGAGCAGAGCATCATGCGTTCTTTACTTCTGCCGGGGTTGCTGGAAAACATTCGCCGTAACATCAACTTTCAACAGACAGACATTCGCCTGTTTGAGATCGGAAAGATTTTTCTCCAGGAAGAGTCAGGATCTCTTCCTCAAGAACGATTCTTCCTCTGTGCGGTTATCAGCGGTCAACGATATCCGGAAGCGGAACCTCTCTACTTCGCCAACCAGACAACTGATTTCTATGACATCAAAGGTGCTGCGACCAACCTGCTGCACGCCCTACGGGTGCACCCAATGATCAGTGATGCGATGGCCTCTGCTCTTCCTCAACAGGTACAGCCTTACTGCGATCCAGCTCATGCCGGTATTATTCACGATGACGGCCGAAGCATCGGTTCACTGGGAGCAGTCCATCCGCAAACGCTCAAGGCATTTGGTATAAAACAACCGGTTTTTTTCCTTGAAATTGACCTGCACCATCTGCTGTGCCTGACACAGATCCCAAAACAGTTCACTCCCCTTCCCAAGTACCCGTCAATAAAACGTGATGTCAGTCTTGTTGTCCCAGACTCAGTGGCAGCCGGTGCTCTTCTTACGGCAATCGAAAACAAACGACAGAAATATCTTGAATCTATACAGATTTTTGATGTATACCAAGGGAAACCAATTCAGACCGGTTTTAAAAGTGTGGCACTGTCCCTGACATACCGATCCGCGACCGCAACCCTTGATGATCAATCGGTCGATAAACTGCACGACAAAATCATAGCTTTTCTGATGTCTGAATTTAATGCTGCCTACCGGGAAGGAATGTAAAGATATGAAGAGAAAAAATGTAACCAGAAAAGAACTTGCTATTGCCATTAATAGCAAGGTAGGCATTTCCCAGCGTAATGCTGCTGAGATAGTGGACACTGTCTTCTCGACCATGAAAAAAACGCTGACAGCAGGGGAATCCATCAAACTGGTTCAATTCGGGACGTTGACAGTGCGTGACAAAAGCCCACGGCGTGGTCGTAATCCGCGTACCGGTGAATCAATGACTATAACCAAACGTCAGATGGTCTCTTTCCGTCCCAGTAAACGATTGCGTGAACGCTTAAATAAATAGTTTTTATCGAAGACCGATTAACGCTTCCTGACTATTGAACGGGGTGGTTCACCAAGAGCAGTACCTCACAGACAGCAAACAGGAGTGTCAGGTTAATGTGAAACACGAAACTCAGAGTTTCCCGAATATTCCGGATAAAATTTATTTCCGGATCGGTGAAGTTAGTCAGCTGGTGGGTGTGGATACTCATGTGCTGAGATACTGGGAATCTGAATTTTCGCTGATCAAACCCTTCCGAGGCCCATCAAAACAACGGTTATACAGACGTCGGGATGTCAAAAATTTACTCCGGATCAAATACTTACTTCACGAAGAAGGCTATACGATCTCTGGAGCTCGAAAGTACATCAAACGCTTGACTGATAGGGGGTACGACCTGGCAAAGATGAGATGGGGCGATCCTGACTCCACCCCGGATACCCTTCTATTTGAAATCAAGCAGGAGTTGCAGGTTATTCTTGAGAAACTGGAGAGAGGAAAAAAAACTGACTCATAACTTAAGGTTGACAGTTCTCAAGCATCAGTGATACATACACTCTCTACAATACATCGGAACGTAGCGCAGTCTGGTAGCGCACCTGAATGGGGTTCAGGGGGCCGGAGGTTCAAATCCTCTCGTTCCGACCAAGATGTCCAAGGGTTACGGTCAAACCGTAACCCTTTTTTTATGACTCACCCTCCTTGGGCACACAGATAACCCGACTCATCCGGAGAGGCTTCAAATGCATCCTGTCATTCCCATCGGTACCATATATTCACCGCACACATCGATTGAAAATATGCCTATCCAGCCGAAGGGCGCAGCAGGGTTTCAGGGGATGGTCGTGGTGGATGAACAGTACATCGATGGACTGCAGGATCTTGCCGGCTTCAGCCATATATACCTCTTGTACAGTTTTCATAAGGCAACTCGAACAGAACTGCTGGTTACCCCATTTCTTGATCAGCAGACAAGAGGTGTTTTTGCCACCCGCTCCCCATTGCGACCCAACCATATCGGACTGTCCATTGTTCAGCTGAAACGTATTGATGGCAACACACTCTATGTACAGGGCATAGACGTGCTTGATGGAACCCCCTTATTGGATATCAAGCCTTATGCTGAAAAATTTGATGCCGTAAAAAATAGCCGCTCCGGATGGATGCAAGCCAGTGAAAAGGAGATTCGAGAAAAACGATCTGACAGCAGATTCAGCTGATGGACACAGAGCTTGCGACTCTACAAAATGTTCGGAAGAAAAGAGAACAGTCTATCTATTGCATCTGTTCGTACTGGAACAATCACTGCCCCTTACATGTCAAGATTTTCAAAAGCACAAAACAGCAGGGTCTGCCTCTTCAAACCTGAGACCCTGCCGGGTGTTTAAAACATCCTCAAGCATCAATAGATGCATGTCGAACTGTGCAATCCGATACCGGTCAGCAGCTCTTCTCGCCGCAGGTGTAACTATTGAGGTTCACTAAACAATCCATAGACACGGCTGCACGCATTTATTTATCATCTCCCGTGTTCTCTACTCACCGATGATTTTAACCAGGACCCGTTTTCTACGGCGGCCATCAAATTCACCGTAAAAGATCTGCTCCCAGGTGCCGAAATGCAACTTGCCGCCGGTAACCGCCACCACCACCTCCCGTCCCATGACCTGCCTTTTCAGGTGAGCATCAGCATTATCTTCATAACTGTTATGACGATACTGGCTCACCGGCTCGTGCGGGGCCAACTTTTCCAGCCAGACCTCATAGTCGTGGTGCAATCCGGATTCGTCATCATTAATAAAGACCGAAGCCGTGATATGCATGGCATTGCACAGCAATAACCCCTCCTGAATCCCACTTTCACGAAGGCACTCCTCAACCTGTGGGGTGATGTTGATAAACGCACGTCTTGCAGGGACATCAAACCAGAGTTCTTTGTGATAACTTTTCATAGTTTACCTGATGGAAAAAGAATGCATACCGCACCATTAATCAGCATTATTGGCAGCAATCCGGCGGAAATCCGGTTCAACCACCACAAAGGCATCAAGTATGATCGGATCAAAGTGACTCCCCTTGCCTTCCAGCATGATAGCCAGAGCCTGTTCGTGGTGCATAGAGGTCTTGTAAACACGTTTGGAGATCAATGCATCATAAACGTCTGCCACGGCCATAATCCGACCGGCAAGGGGGATAGCATCCCCGGCCAGGCCCCGGGGGTACCCGCTCCCATCATATTTTTCGTGATGAGTGCCGGCAATATCTTTGGCGCAGTTGAGAAAAGATGTCGGTTGCCCGGCCATCTGTTCTAAATTGGCAATGACCTCTTCACCGAACAACGTGTGCTTCTTCATGGCCTCGAACTCTTCGTCGGTCAATTTCCCGGGCTTGAGAAGAATGGAGTCTCGAATGGCCACCTTGCCGATATCATGCAATGGTGCCGATTTCCAGAGCAAGGTGATGTAATCAGTGGTGAGTACATCAAGAAAATGTCCCTGTTCGACCAGGGTTTTGGCCAGCAGCTGAACATAGGCCCGGGTGCGTTGAATGTGGTTGCCTGTCTCCGGATCACGGTACTCTGCCAATTCACCCATGGCCTCAATGATCACATCCTTTAACAGTTCTGCTTCATGGGTTCGTTCTTCCACCAACCGTTCAAGGTTCGTTCGATACGAGTGGAGTTCAAGGTGCGTACGAACTCGTGATTGCAACTCCACCCCTTTGAACGGCTTGGTGACATAATCAACGCCACCGATGTTAAATCCTTTGGCCACGGCCGCTGATTCTGTACGGGCAGTAAGAAAAATTATCGGGATAGAGCTGGTCGCAGCGTCTTTTCTGAGCTCCTCAGTCACCTGAAATCCGCTCATTCCCGGCATCATCACATCCATGAGGATAAGTTCCGGCTGTGTGGAGGCAATTCGCTCCAATGCCTGTTCACCGGAGGTCGCATAGGCAAAATCACAGTCAAGTTCATGAAGATGGGTGATGGCAAGCTGTATATTTTCCGGCACATCGTCAACGATGAAGATCAACGGCTTTGCTGATTTCATGACGCATTACGTGGGGCCGGCAAAGCAAGTAAAGTGAGGAGCCGTTCTATGCCTTGAATATTAAGTTCCTGCACATGCAACAGCAACTCCTCTCCCATATCGTTCAAAAAAGGTGGAGATACACTCCTGCCGTGCTGGATCATTGCTGTCGCCAATGCAGTGACATCGGCAAGACGGCCTGAGCACACAGCCTGCCGGTGTTGTTTTTCAAGGGCGTCAGTCCAGACAGAGGCAATCTGTGTCAGTTGCGCCTCGTGACCATGGTCAACGACATCGCCCTGCTCTGCGGCTACGTTCTCATTGGCGGGTGTGGGGTCGATAAAGGACTCAACCATTGTCTTCAGGGTATGCAGATGAAAAGGTTTCTGCAAAAAACCAGCAAACAGGGGCCGGCAGTCAGTTTCTTCGAGTATCTCGCCGGTCATGGCAATCACAGGGATTGATGCAGTCACTGGATTTTGTCGTAATTGTCGGGTTATGTCGCGACCATCCGGTCCTCCGTCTAAATTGAGATCCATGAAAATAAGATCAGGTCGGTTGGTTTGCACACTGCGCAAAGCCTCTTCACCTGTACTTGCGGTGTGAATGCTGTACGGTGCATCGTGAAAAAATTCAATAAACAGGTTCTTTATAATCGCAACATCATCAACAACCAAAATTCGTTTCTTCCCTCTGTGGTACATGTCTTGTCTTTTCTTCTTCTCACTGCCTTCACCTGCCGGCTCAACAGCTGCAACAGGAAGGTGGAGATGAATGGTGAACCGTGCGCCTTGGCGTCCAACACTGTGCAGTTCAAGCCTGCCGCCCATTAAAGATACCAAACGACTGCACAGCGTTAAACCAGGACGAACATCTTTATACTGTCTGCCAACTTCCGCCTCTTCCCGGGCAAACAACGCACATGTCTTCTGCTGGTCAGGTTCCTGGATACCTTCTCCTGTGTCCTGAACAATAAAACAGAGGTCATAGTGGCCTGATTGCGTTACAGAGGGAGCACCTTTAATCAGCAGTTCCACAGATCCCCGGCCGGCACATTTAATCGCATTACCCACCATATCCTGCAGCACCTGGAGCAATCTGCCGTCATCGCAGACAAAGGCATCAGGAAGCCCTTCAGCTATGCTGACGACCAGCTGCAGACCCTTTTCCTGCGCCTGATCCTGCAACAGATCTTCAATTGTGTCGGCCAGAGCAGACAGTTGCACAGTACCGGTCGAAACCTGAAAATCTCCGGATTCTATTGTCGACAGTTCCATGATATCGTTAAAAAGAGAGACAAGCGCCATGCTGCTTTTGTGAATATGGGCAACAAAACGTTGCTCCCGGGCTGCAAGCGGAGCTTGGGCCAGCATCTCAGTATAGCCGATGATGGCATTCATCGGTGTCCGCACCGCATGATTGATCTTGGCGAGACATTCGCTTGTCATCTGCTGCGCAGATACCTCGTCATACCAACAGGTCTTTGTCTCGGCTGGACTCATGGCCTCTTTGATTGCCGCTATCCCGTACCAGATCCCCTGGTTATGCTTTTCATTGCGGATAATGAGCAGCTTCCCTTCATCAACGATCTGTTGCTCAACAGGCAGGTTGGTACAGGCAACGGTCGCCCGCATCAGAGGCATCTCACTTTGTCTGGCGGTTTTTGTTTGAGCTGCCAGGCTATCTAAACTTTTTCCCGAATGAGGGTTGAGGGTATGGAGTTGCATTCCAAGCAACGAGAAATCCGGGTGAGCCTGTCGGGCTGCATGGTTGGCTGTTGTAACAACTTGTCTATGATCAAATTGAACGATGGGAAATGGAGCATGCTCAATAATCTCTTCAGCCAGCTGTACACGACTCTGCAAGCTCCGGTACTGCTGCTGTAAACGCCGGTAACGCAGTCCCAGCCAACCACCTGCAACAAGCAGCACCGGTACGATCAGCAGAACTGTCGTCGTTCCCGGGAACGACGGGTCAAATCTCTGGGCAGCGGCAGTAATGGCGGGTATTGAGATACAACAGAGGCAGACAATCAGTTTTTTTACAAACATGATGATACGAGCTGAAAGATAACAGACAGATATTGCTCTGAATAGGGAGACTGTATTGCATTATAGGGGAGCGAAAACTTCTTGTCAAAACCTTGCAAGTAAAACCCGTGGCCCTGGGATCGTTCTCAACCAAAAGCCGGTATTCTGTCGGGTTTTTTGTCTACTCTTCCCGGCTACTGTTGTCTGGATGACTGTGCATAAGCATGAGCGGCCTTTATAAAACCAGTGATCCATTCAGGTGTTCCAGAGGCCATAACATGGGTATACAGAGCAAGGGTGTTTTTTTTGACCAGCCCGTCGCGTTGACCTGAAAAGCCTGTCCCCCGTTCCATGTTGAGGATCAACTCGTCTGTCTCTCCTTCCCATTGGTGCACAGTGGAATATCGGAACTCATGCCCTTTGATACGGGTTCCGACAGGATAAAAACTGTTCGGCTGTTCAACAACAAAGGTTGAGTAGCCATGGGCCTGCGGTTTGTTGCTCAAGGCAAAGGTAACCGGAAAGACATCGGCCAGAGGATATTCCTGACCGTCCAGGACAATTGAGCGTCCAAGAAAAATCAAACCGCCGCACTCCGCATAAACAGGCAGGCCGGCCTCAATTCGTTCCCGGACAGAGCTGCGAAAACCAACATTATCCGCCAGTTGACGAGCACTGGTTTCAGGGAAACCACCGCCGATATAGAGGCCGTCAAGTTCTTTTGGCAGCTCTGGTGCGTGAAGCGCATCAATCAGCACTAAATCTGCGCCGGCAGCGGATAAGGCATCCAGATTTTCCTGATAATAAAACTGAAAGGCTGCGTCCCGAAGGATTCCGATGGTGAGCCTTGGTGATGTTTGTTCATGGGAAAAAGAGCAAAGAGGGGGCATTTCCCGCATTCGTTCACTGATGCCATCAAGATCAAAATGATTTGCAGCAAGAGTGCCGAGTTTGGCAACAGCCTCGGCAGCAGCATCATACTCTTCACATGGAGTCAGCCCAAGATGACGCATCGGAAAAACATCCCGCTGCAGTCTGGGCATAACCCCGAGAACAGGTAGATCGGTATAATGCTCGATCGACTGCCGAACAATGGACTCATGCCGGCTGGTGGCGATCTGATTGAGGATAACACCTGCCAGGCTGAGCTGTGGATCAAAAACCTGACATCCCAGCACTAGGGCAGCTATTGTTCTGGTGGTTTTTGCGCAGTTGACCACCAGCAAAACCGGTACGTCAAGCATTCGGGCCAGTTCAGCGGTAGAGTACTCACCTTTGGCGTTCACCCCGTCAAAAAGTCCCCTGTTCCCTTCAATCACCGCAACGTCACTGGCGTAAATACAACGCTGAAAGGTGCTGATAATGGTTGCCGGTGACATCAGATACGGATCAAGATTGTAACAGGGGCGCCCGGCTGCCTTGCTCATCCAGCCGGCATCAATGTAATCGGGTCCTTTTTTAAAAGGCGCCACAATCATACCACGATTTTTAAGGGCCGCTATCAGGGCCACCGATACCACCGATTTCCCGGCCCCTCCGCTGAGCCCGGCAAGGACCACGCTTTTTACCCGTTTCACACAGCTACTTCCCTTTCTTACGATGCTTAGTTATCCAAGTATGAACAAAACCGGATCATACTTTCCCCTGCCCGTTTCTTTCACGCACCTCATCATGCGGGCCCCGACCCACCTCGTGCCAGACCGCATTATACAGACGATTAAGCTCGTCTTCCAGTTCCCGACGATAAATTTCCACCTGCGCTTTAGTGATATCCGGCGGGATCCACAGAGGTTCGCCAACCCGCAGCACTACTGTGGCAAAGGGTAACGGTACCACGGTCCGATCCCAGCTTTTAAAAATCAAGGTCCGGTCAGCAGCCCAGACAAAAGGTACAATGGGTTTACCGCTTCGGCTGGCCATGAGAATGCATCCTGGCTGCGCCTTACGAGCAGGGCCCTGGGAGCCGTCGGCAACAACCGCACAGTTGTTGCCTCGACGCAACTGGCTGATCATGTCCCGCAAGGCCTTTGCTCCGGCACGATTAGAAGAGCCACGTACCGGCACATAGCCCATCAACTGTGCTAATCGGGCAATATACTCACCGTCTTTGCTGGCACTGACCATAACCGCAGCCCGGTACTCACGAAAATAATGGAATAAAAAGAAAAAGGAGTAATGCCAGAAAGCGGCAATAGCCGTGTCACCGGTTTGCAGAAATGCCCGCGAGGACACCTCTTCCCGCACCTTGACTGTGCAGGTGGCAAACCAGAGACGACTGAGGCCGTACACAAGGCGTGGTACAGTTGCCACGGCACATCGATACCAGAAATCAGCCAACCGCCAGCTCCATCATCTTTAATTCTCTGATACGGTCCCGGTATCCGGCTGCCTCCTCAAAGGCCAACCGCTGGGCAGCTTCCTGCATCTTTTTCTCTAACTCGCCGATCTCGTTTCTTATCTCAGAAACATCATGGTAAAGGATGTTCGCTTCAGCGGTCACGGGCATGAACTGATCAGCCTCAACTTCATTGTCCACCCAGCCGGATGCCTTGAGGTGTTGCGCCATGGCATCTTTTATCTCCGAGATCACGGTTTGCGGTGTGATGTTATGGGTATGGTTATAGGCCTCCTGAATGGCTCGGCGTCGATTGGTCTCATCAATGGTGTACTGCATTGAGGACGTTATCTTGTCGGCATACAGGATGACCATGCCCTCCGCATTACGGGCAGCCCGTCCACAGGTCTGCACCAGGGAGCGTTCGGAGCGGAGAAAGCCCTCCTTATCGGCGTCAAGCACAGCCACCAGAGAGACCTCTGGAATATCAAGACCTTCTCGCAACAAGTTAATGCCGATTAGAACATCATAGTATCGCTGTCGCAGATCACGGATCAGTTCAACCCGCTCCAGGGTTTTAATATCGGAATGAAGATACCGTACCCTCACCCCCAACTCTTCATAGTACTGTGTCAGATCCTCAGCCATGCGTTTTGTAAGGGTCGTCACCAGGACTGCCTCGTTACGGGCGGCCCGCTTCCGAATCTCTTCAAGCAGATCGTCGACCTGATCAGAGGCCGGCCGCACCTCAATGTGAGGATCAAGCAGTCCTGTCGGCCGGATGAGTTGTTCAACAATATACTCATCAGCATGTTTGAGTTCATACGGTCCGGGGGTGGCTGAGACGTAGACCACCTGGTGGACGCGCTCTTCAAACTCGTCAAAACGAAGCGGTCGATTGTCCAGTGCTGAAGGAAGCCGGAATCCGTAATTGACCAGGGTCTGTTTCCGTGATCGATCGCCGTTGAACATACCACCGATCTGCGGTACGGCAATATGTGACTCATCAATAAACAGCAGATAATCGTCGGGAAAATAGTCAAGCAGGTTCGGCGGCGGCACGCCAGGAGGTTTGCCGGTCAGATGGCGGCTGTAGTTTTCAATGCCGTTACAGTAGCCCAACTCTGCAATCATCTCCAGATCAAACAAGGTGCGTTGTTCCAGTCGCTGCGCCTCAAGCAACCGGTTTGCAGCCTGCAGTTCAGTCAAACGCAGTTGCAACTCATCCTGAATGGAACGCATGGCTGATCGAAGGTTATCCTGGCTCGTAACAAAATGGCTGCCGGGAAAGATCGTTATCTCAGCCACATCATCCAGAACGACCCCACGCAGCGGATCGATAATGGCAATGTTGTCAACAGTATCACCAAAAAACTCAACCCGGACCGCTCGTTCTTCCTCGTGGGCGGGAAAGATATCAAGCACATCACCCCGTACCCTGAAGGTCCCGCGATGAAAGGAGTAGTCATTGCGCTCGTAGAGCATGAACACCAGCCGGCGAAGGACCTCTTCCATGGGCTGATCTTCACCGGTGCGCAAAAACAGGTGCATGTTCTGATACTCTTCAGGAGATCCTAAACCGTAGATACAGGAAACCGACGCCACAATCAGCACATCACGCCGGGTCAGCAGCGACCGGGTTGCCGAGTGCCGTAACTTGTCAATGGCATCGTTGATCGAGGAATCCTTTTCTATGTACGTATCAGAGGCCGGAATGTATGCTTCGGGTTGATAATAATCGTAGTAGGAAACGAAATATTCCACAGCGTTGCGGGGAAACAACTGACGAAACTCAGCAAACAACTGGGCTGCCAGAGTTTTGTTTGGCGCCATCACCAGGGTTGGTCGTTGCACTCTGGCGACGACCTGGGCCATGGTAAACGTTTTGCCCGATCCTGTCACACCGAGCAGGATCTGCTCTCTGACGCCATCTTCAATATTTTTGGTCAGATGGGTAATGGCAGCCGGCTGATCACCGGATGGAACAAAGCCAGAAACAAGTTCAAAGGGCTGGTCGGAATACGATAGAGACAGTTGCACAACTATTTAAAAGAGCAGTAAAAATGATTGTTTTGTCAGAAAAATACAGTGTACGCATACTCAACGCGGACAGCATCGTCATGTGCAGTTCATGCGATTTGAAACAGCTACGGGGAAGCAGCCGACAGATTCAGAACCACCACACCACCGACAATGGCCAGGATCCCGCAGATCTTCAGCATGGTGACCGGTTCCCGGAACCAGATGATCCCCACAGCCGCGATCAGTGCCGTGCCTATACCGCTCCAGATTGCATAAGCAACGCTTACATCGATTTTTTTGAGGCTCAGCGTTAAAAAACCAAAGCACACAGTATACAGAAAAACCATTAAGACGGTGGGAACCAACCGTGTAAAGCCGGTCGACAGCTTCATGCAGACCGTACCGGCGACTTCAAACATAATTGCCAAAACCAAGAACATCCAGTGCATATGTTTTTTTACCCGACATAAGAGAAAAGTGCTACCGTTGTTGATCAACAGATGAGGGCATAGCTGTCTGTTGAGCAAGGACCGAGTAAACAATCGTAAGCAGGGAAAATAAAATCAATGCGGTATAAATCAAGCCTTCACTTGAACCCGCCGCAGCAAATCTCAGACAAAAACACCCTGAAACCTTTTTATGCCCCTACAGTATCTCCGGCTTGCAACGAAACACAGTTGCTTTTCAGCAGCTATACTCGTATCACTGCACAATGTACACCCTGTTATACTGGCAGTCTGTTTGTCGGACTTAAACGTGCCTGCTCAATCAGCAAGCACACTCCATGCATCTTCTCTCTCAGGAACGAAAAAACTTGTATGACGGAACCATTACACCACCAGGCCTGTACCGATTTCACCCGACTGTTATCAATAGTGGCGACGCTGCGCAGTGACCACGGTTGCCCCTGGGACAGGAAGCAGACACCTCTTTCCTTAAAGAAATATCTCCTTGAAGAGTGTCAGGAGCTGATTGAAGCCATTGATGGCGGGAATGCACAGGCAATCTGTGAAGAGACCGGGGATCTACTCTTTATCCTGACGATGTTGACCCGGATTTTTTCAGAAAATGAAGCATTTACCATGCGTGATGTATTATCCGCTGTCAATGAAAAGATGATTCGACGACATCCGCATGTTTTTGGTGATGTGCGGATAACGAATGAGCAGGAATTACGCCGGCAATGGCAACGGATAAAAGAGCAGGAAAAACAATCTCCCCCCTGAACGCTCCATAACCCAGCTTTCCCTTGACATTTTCTCTTCTATTTTGCTAATAGTTCAGCTTTATCATTTTACCCTTCTCGCTCTCATCGTCCGGATTGAAGCGAGGGCCACTACGACCATGAGGAGGAGTCATGCGGCATTACGAAACCACCTACATCCTGCGCCCTAACCTGGGAGAGGAAAAATTCACAGAAATTATTGATCGGACCAACGCCATTATTTTAAATGACGGCGGGAGTTTGATCGGTCTTGATCGTTGGGGCGTCAAGCGACTGGCCTACGAAATCGACAAGGAAATTCAAGGTTACTATGTCTATCTAAACTATGCGGCACCGGCAAAGACGGTCGATGAGATCGAACGTATTTTCAGAATCGATGACCGGGTGATGCGTTATCTGACCGTCAAGTTGCATGACGCTATCAACGCAGCAGACATAGAGGTCGAAAAACAGCGTTTGGAAGAGGAAGTTGCGGCTCGTTCCAGAGTACAGTCTGAAGAGTCGGAAACAGATGAAGACAAAGAGTTTGACGATGAGTCACTGGAAGACGAAGAGAACGACGAGTAATCAACTTTCAGTGTTCACCCAACTTTTACAGGAGTAGAAAAATGTCACAGCAGCGAAGAGTCTTTTCCCGGCGTCGTGTCTGCCGATTCTGTACGGATAAGGAAATTATTATTGATTATAAAGATGCAAAAACGTTAAGGAATTTTGTCACTGAACGGGGCAAGATCATTCCACGACGGATCTATGGCACCTGCGCCAAACATCAACGGCAGCTGACCGAGGCGGTTAAGCGGGCTCGACAGCTGGCGCTCTTGCCGTACATGGGCAACACCCAGTTTTAACTCGCTTAAAACATGACAGGGTCCGGTACCGAACGGAAGAAAGGGGTTCTTCCATTCAACCAAATTCTGCTCTTCAGCATTATTTTTTTCCTGCCGGTTGTCCTCCCTTCATATTTTGGCTGGACAACCGGGATGCTCGCTGTTCCTGTTTTCTGTGCCCTGTCATTCAACGGCGCTTCCACCGGCAAAAGCGTTATTGTCGTCAGTTTAGTACTCGTCGGTGTGGTTGCCCTGGTGCTCCAGCAAACCAGTGCCTTCTTGTTCTCGATCAATGCTGTACCCCTTGGTTTCGTGCTGTTTCACAGCACTCGAACCGGCAAAACAGCCGCACGCAGCGGCTTTGAGGGACTCGGAACTCTTCTGGCCGTATGGCTGTTGTTCTGGGGTATTTTCGATGCAGTGACCGGCGTCAATCTCTATCAGCAAATTCTGGCCACGATGCACAGCGCTTTGGAGCAGACGAGAGAGGTTTCCAGCTCCCAGGAGGCAGGGTTCACTCCTGAGATGGTTTTGGGAATCACACAGGCTGTCGCTGCGATGCAGGAGACCATACCTAAGATGCTTCCAGGCTTGCTGCTTTCGCTCCTGTCTGTCACGGTCTGGCTGAATATGGTCATCATCAACAGCCTGATGGCACGAATAACAGGGAAGGCTCCATGGGGTGTCTATTCAACCTGGAAACTGCCTGAACAGTTGGTCTGGCTGCCGGTGGGAGCCATAGCAGCAATGCTTTTAACGCAAGGTACGGTCCAGAAGATCGGTATCTGGCTGGCGATGGTTGCGGGGCTTCTGTATTTTTTTCAAGGTCTGGCTGTCTTTATGACCCTGTTAACGCGATGGAGAATCCCACCGTTTATAAAAACAATCCTTTATCTTGCGTGCTTTCTCCATACCTACGGCCTCTTACTGCTGACCTCATTAGGACTTCTTGATGTCTGGTTCAATCTCAGAAAAAAACAAAAAAACGGTGCCTGACTTACGAAAGCACCGCTGTTCACCTCGTTTACTGTCTGCATGCTTTTTCAGATAAAAGTTACCGATAGAGGATCATATCAATGGAAATTATTTTAAAAGAAACAATCGAAACACTTGGCCGGGAAGGTGATGTTGTCAATGTTAAGCCCGGCTATGCCCGTAACTTTCTCATCCCTCAACAGAAGGCAGTCCTGGTTACCAAGGCATCACTGGCACAACTTGAAAATGAAAAACAGGCGATTGCCGCACGATTGGCCGAGCAACAGAAAGAGGCCGAGGGACTGGCCGCTCAGCTTGAAGGGAAGGTTGTTGTTCTGGACAAACGGGTTGGCAGCGAAAACCGCCTGTTCGGCTCTGTGACCACCAACGATATCGCCGTTGCTCTGCAGGAAACCGGTATCACCGTTGACAGAAGGGCTGTCGTTCTCCCTGAACCGATCAAAACCATCGGTGAATTCAAGGTCACTGTGAAAACAGGGTACCAGACGTTTGCCACGGTTCTGGTCCAGGTGGTTCCTGAAAACATAGAGGGTGTGCAGTAACACCTCCCTGTTATCGATCGGCACTGAAACGTCATCCCGAACGGTATACTGAAACTCGGCTCATCAAGAGACTGATTAAACGATTTTCCAACAATCATGTCCCTGTTAATGCCTTTTCTGCTCACGGAAAAGGCATTTTCATTTTCATCGTGCCATTCGCCAACAGGGAATGTATAGTGCCGAAAAAACAGCATCCGTTCCACTGGTCCTCCTTCCGCAATACAGTAACGCCCTATCTCTGTCATCATGAACATGCCATACACCAGCAAGATGATCCCGCCGCAAAATATCGAGGCAGAACAGGCTGTACTTGGAGCTGTCCTTCTTCAGGATAAAGCACTGTTAAAGATTGTTGAACTGTTAACCCCGAATGATTTTTATCGCGACGCGCACAAAACCATCTTTGCTGCAATGCTGGCGCTCTTTGAAAAACGTGAGCCCCATGATCTGATCACAGTGACGGGACTGCTCAGTGATCAACGCAAGCTCGAAGAAATCGGCGGGGCCTCTTACCTGGCATCCTTAACGGATATTGTCCCATTAAGCGGCTCGCTGGTTCACCATGCCCATATTATCCGCAGAAAATCGATTTTACGGCGCCTGATCCAGACCACATCCGAGGTTGCTGCCCGTTGTTATGATGCCCAGGACGATATTGAAACCCTGGTTGATGAGGCGGAAAAAACAATCTTCGAAATAGCCCACTCCAACAAGGGGCAGGGGTTTCAATCTATGTCAACGGTGGTACCGCGGGCATTTGAACGCATCACCAGACTCTTTGATCAAGAGGGGAACATCACCGGTATCGCCACCGGCTATGAAGAAATCGACCGTATGACCGCCGGGCTTCAACCTGCAGAACTGATTGTCCTGGCCGCCCGACCCTCCATGGGAAAAACCGCTTTGGCTATGAATATCGTCCAGCATGTCGCTGTGATCAACAAAGTAGCGGTAGCGGTCTTCAGCCTGGAGATGTCAAACGAAGCGCTGGTTTTACGTATGCTCTGCTCTCTGGGTCATATCGACTCCCAGCGGATACGTACCGGCAAACTCCATACCAATGACTGGCCGAAACTGACCAGAGCCACCGGCATGCTGTCGGATGCACCGATTTTTATCGATGACACCGCCGGCCTCACGGTCCTTGAAATGCGGGCCAAAGCCCGTCGCCTTAAGGCTGAGCACAACTTGGGCCTTGTTGTTGTCGACTATCTGCAACTGATGCAAGGCAAGAACAGTGCGGAGAATCGTGCCCAGGAGATTGCGGATATCTCCCGCTCACTTAAAGCCATGGCCAAGGAGCTCGATGTACCGGTACTGGCCTTGTCACAGCTGAACCGCAGCCTGGAAAATCGGACCGACAAACGCCCGCAACTTGCGGATTTGCGGGAATCAGGCGCCATTGAACAGGACGCCGATGTCATCATGTTCATTTACCGTGATGAGGTGTACAATCGTGCCGACGACAACCCCAACCGCGGCATTGCGGAAATCATTGTCGGTAAACAGCGTAATGGCCCCACCGGAGTTGTCAAACTTACATTTCTCGGTGAATACACCTCCTTTGAAAATTACAGCAACCGTTTTCCCGGGGCTCCTTATCAACCCGAGCACACCTTAACAGATGCCGATCTCAACTAAACAACACAAACACCATGTCATCGACTACTCAACTCAACGATAAATACGACTTTAAAACCATTGAAAACCGTTGGCAGCAGCGATGGGAAACTGAAAAAACATACAAGGTTGACCACCGCTCCGACGCTCCGAAATACTATGTCCTTGAGATGTTTCCCTACCCTTCCGGCCGGATTCACATGGGGCATGTCCGCAACTACTCTATTGGTGATGTTATTGCCCGTTACAAACGTATGCAGGGGTTTAATGTGCTCCATCCCATGGGCTGGGATGCCTTCGGACTGCCTGCTGAAAATGCCGCCATGAAAGTCGGGGTTCATCCGGCCGCATGGACCTACGACAACATCGAGTATATGCGCAATCAGCTCAAGGCCATGGGCCTGAGCTATGACTGGGACCGGGAACTGGCAACCTGCCGGCCCGAGTATTACCGCTGGGAACAGCAACTTTTTCTCAAGATGCTGGAACACGGTCTTATTTACCGCAAAGAGACGAGTGTCAACTGGTGCGATGACTGTCAGACCGTACTCGCCCGTGAACAGGTCATTGATGGAACATGCTGGCGCTGTGATCAGGCGGTTGTCCCTAAACTCATGCATGGCTGGTTCTTTAAAATTACAGACTATGCTGAAGAGCTGCTCAATGATCTGGATACGCTTACCGGATGGCCTGAAAAGGTGGTCACCATGCAACGGAACTGGATCGGTAAGAGTGTCGGTCTTCTCTGTGATTTTCCAATAGAAGACAGCGACCGGACGCTCAGTATCTTCACCACCAGACCTGACACGATCTTTGGTGTCACCTTTATGTCGCTGGCTCCCGAACATCCCCTGATTACCGGCCTTATGCAGGGTAAGCCGCAGGAACAGGCAGTCACCGCCTTTATACAGGAAACCATACTGACAAAACAGCGTGCAACTCCTGATCAGGAGCTTGAGAAACAGGGCGTATTTACCGGAAGTTACTGTATCAACCCGTTTACCGGGGAACGAATTCCCATCTATGTGGCAAACTTTGTTCTCATGGAATACGGAACCGGTGCGGTTATGGCGGTGCCGGCACATGATCAACGGGATTTTGAATTTGCTCAAAAATACGGTCTGCCGATTAAAGTGGTTATCCAACCAGAGGGAGAGCTGCTTGAGCCCTCGACGATGACTGCGGCGATAGAAGAACCGGGGATCCTGGTTTCTTCAGGAGAATTCAGTGGTCTTGATTCACAGACTGCCCAGAAAGCCATCATAGCTGCAGCTCAACAACAGGGATGTGGTCGTCCCCATGTGACCTATCGTCTCCGTGACTGGGGGATCTCCCGTCAACGCTACTGGGGAACACCGATACCAGTGGTGCACTGTGACCGATGCGGTATCGTACCTTTACCAGAGTCTGCGCTACCGATTCTTCTCCCCGGTGCAGACACAGCCACCGGTGACCATGCCCCTCTGCATCAGCAGCCGGAGTTTATTGCCACTGTCTGCCCGCAGTGTAATCAAAGCGCCCGAAGAGAAACCGACACCCTGGACACCTTTGTTGAATCGTCCTGGTATTTTGTTCGCTACACCAACCCTGCCCTCAGTACCGCACCCATTGATACAGAGGCCGCTGCCTACTGGCTGCCGGTCGACCAGTATATCGGTGGTGTTGAACATGCCATCCTTCACCTGCTTTATGCCCGTTTTTTCACCAAAATGCTGCGGGACCTCGGGTATCTCACCATTGATGAACCCTTCAGTCATCTGTTAACCCAGGGAATGGTCATTAAAGACGGGGCCAAGATGTCCAAGTCCAAGGGTAACGTCGTTGACCCGAACGAACTCATTGAACAGTACGGAGCAGATACGGTGCGTCTTTTTTCACTGTTTGCCGCACCGCCTGAACGGGATCTTGAGTGGAACGACCAGGGTGTTGAAGGTGCATCTCGTTTTTTAAACCGGGTGTATCGTCTAGTGACCGGCAACGTTGACTGTTTTACACATCCAGCGGCAATCAACCTGGCAGCCCTGAATACAGCCTCCCGTACTCTCCACCGCAAAACCCACCAGACAATCCGTCGGGTAACGGAAAGTATTGAGAGCGACTTCCACTTCAACACTGCCATCTCCAGAATCATGGAGCTGGTCAACCAGGCTGCGGCAACCACCGAGGAACCCATTGATCAGGCCGTACTGCGTGAGGCCCTGGAAACGGTTCTCACTTTGCTCTTTCCCATGGCCCCGCACATCTGTGAGGAACTCTGGCAACTTGCCGGACACGCGGATCTGCTCGAAAACATGGTCTGGCCCGCCTTTGACAGCGAAGCGGCAAAAGAAGATGAAATAACGGTTGTTGTACAGATAAACGGCAAGATACGTTCAAAACTTCAGGTCCCTGCAGACACTGACAACCAGACGCTGGAACGGCTTGCCATGGACGATGAAAAAATCGCTCAGCTGACCGGTCAGAATAAACCGAAAAAGATTATCGTTGTCCCCAAAAAACTGGTCAACATTGTTCTTTGACAACGCTTTTCTTCATGCGTGTTGACAGGCAAAGACTATAATCAGAATAAGAGCCCGGAAATATCATGCCTAAACTGATGCGATGCACATGGATGACAGTCGTCCTTGCACTCCTCCTCTTGTATGGATGCGGATATTATTTTCCCTATGCCTCTGAAGGAGAACAACGGGTTATCTATATGCCGGCCTGGTCAAACCGAACCAACAAACTCGGGCTTGACATGAAAATTTACCAGTCACTGACCCGTTGGTTTCAAAAGTCTGCCTCCATTTCCCTCACACGGGAAAAAAGCAGTGCAGATTTTGTCCTGAGCGGTGAAATCCTTGTCGTTGAACTGCCCAGTGTCTCCTGGGACAATATCTCTGAAGTAACCGGCAGCAAGATCAACCTGTTTGTACGCTGGGCACTGAAAGATCAGAAATCAGGCACGATTCTCTGGGAAGTGCCCAGAAAACTCTACACTGAAGACTATAAGGTGGCGACATCGATCATGGCCACTGAAGACGAAGCCCTGGAAAAGATAATTGATGATATGTCCGAAGATATCTATTTAGGCGCCCTGAAAAGAATTCGAAAACAATCTCATCCGTAAATAGACATCTTCTGCTCCTTGCAGCTCATCTGATGGAAAGATGTTCCGTCAAATGAGCTGCAACAGCTTTACCGCCACCTATGACACCCTCTCCTGCCAGACTTCCATCCCTGACGATTGGTTCTGTTCAGCTTTCTCCCGGATTACTTCTGGCACCGCTGGCCGGATACACTGATCTTCCCTTTCGTTTACTCTGTAAAGAAAACGGGGCAAGCTGCTGTGTCTCTGAAATGGTCAGCAGTCATGGCCTGACGTTCGCACAGCAAAATACCCGCGATCTTCTTCAAACCATTGTCACCGAGCGCCCCTTTGCCGTCCAGCTGTTCGGCAACAACGCTGAGCTGATGGGTCGTGCAGCCGCCATTGTCTCCGAATGCCCCGTTGATCTGATCGATATCAATATGGGGTGTCCGGTACGAAAGGTTGTCAAAAAAGGATGCGGAGCAGCACTCATGAAGGATCTGCATCTGGCTGAAAGCATCATCCAGAGCGTTTGTGCCCAGACATCCCTGCCGGTAACAGTGAAGTTCCGCAGCGGGTGGACAGAGTCAACCATCAATGCGCCGGAGTTTGCCGCCATGACTGAAGCCGCTGGTGCGGCTGCCGTCATTGTCCATGGCCGGACCTGGGCACAGGGCTTTGGGGGATATGCTGATTGGGAGATTATTAAAAAAGTGAAGGAGGCTGTCACTATTCCCGTCATCGGTAACGGCGATGTGCACTCTTGTACAGACGGCCTTGCCATGATACAGACAACCGGATGTGATGGCGTCATGGTCGGTCGAGCCGCCCTTGGCAACCCCTGGCTGTTCTCCGGATCAGAAAAACCGGCCACACTGGCCGCCCGCCTCCCTCTGATCAAACGTTATCTGCAGTTGGCACAACAGTTCCTTCCTGTGAACAGAGTCCTGTTCAGGGTGAAGCTGCAGGTTGTCAAATTTCTTACCGGATTACCCGGAGCTACCCGTATGCGCCTTGCAGTGATTGATTGTACAAATATTGAAGAGCTGACCGGGTTTCTCGATCAATTGGCAGAGCAGTAACAGATGCGATCTTTACTTCTCTGGTGTCGGGGCTATACTTCCGGGTTCGGCAACATGTTCCACCCGGCGATACAGTTCAAGGGAAAGGGCCTGGGCCCGGTTGAGTTCCTCCCAGGACATCTCCATCATAAGATTGTTTCGATTTATTGAGGCAGTGGTATTTCCCCGGCTGGCTGCCAGTGAATACCAGGCATATCCCTTAGCCCTGTCCCTCTCAGCGCCGACGCCGGTGGCATACATCAGACCGGTGTTCGCCTGGGCCACAACATCTCCCTGATAGGCTGCCCGTTCATACAGTTGCAAAGCCTTTTGATAGTCAGGCACACCGCCCAGGCCGTGATAGTACAGATAGGCCAGATCATTTTGTGCTGTCACATTGCCGTTCTGGGCAGCCTTGCTCAGCCATTTTTCGGCCTCAAGGTAGTTCTGTGGAACCGCGTTACCGCGCAGGTACATGGCCCCGATAATACCCAATGACTCAGGCGACACCTTGCCCTGCTCCGCCGCCTTCAACAACCATTTAAAGCCATTGTGTCTATCCGGTTTCTCTTTGCCCTGCCCCTGATACAACATACCGCCAAAAATAAACTGAGCCTCGGCATCACCTCGCTCCGCAGCCTGCTGATACAACAGCAGGGCCCGCTCATAACTGACCGGCTCCCCTTTCCCGTAATACGCACGGTACGCCTGGGCTTTAAGCTTCTTGGCAATATCGTCGCCATACCCTTCCGCAGCTGTGAACAGACCTGCCGTCATCAGCAACAGAACAAGTATCTTGAGCAACCGTCGTTGTTCAGACATAAAAAACGAATCTGTCATTTTCGGTTATACAGCAAATTCTGCCAAGGGCTCCACCACCATCTCCTGGATAACACGATCCTCTCACTGTCGATCATGGTATCAGCTGGTGAGGGTCCGATAGATCTCCGACATCCGGGAAGGCAGCTGATTGATCTTGTCGATGAAGATGTAGTTCACCTCACCATACATATGGGCCATGTACTCATGGGCCTGGCGATCAATGGTGATACAAAAGGGATGGATCCCCATGGCTTTCGCCTCCAGCAGCGCGTGGCGGGTATCTTCAATGGCATATTCACCCTTATAGTCATCATAGTCCTCGGGCTTGCCATCGGAAAGGACTATCAGCAGTCGTACCTTGGCCTCAACCTTGGCAAACAATGAACTGACGTGGCGGATAGCCGGCGCCATGCGGGTGTACTCACGCGGACCGATGGCACTGATTCGCTGCCGGACTGTCTGGGAATAGCGTTCTTCCAGTCGTTTTATCGGAAAAATCTCACAGCGTAATCGTCGCATCCCGGAGAAACCGTAAATAGCGTACCGATCGTTCAAGACCTCCATAGCCTCACAGATAAGAACCAGGGCCTCCTTAATCGATTGCCCGACCCAGCCGGCTGTGGAGTTGGACATATCCACCAGAAAAGAGGCGGCAATATCACGCTGATCACGGGCCAGCCGGATAAACAGACGGTCTGACGGCGGATGGCCGGCGCGGACATCGGCCAGCGATTCCACCAGGGCATCAAAGTCAATATCATCACCGTCGCGCTGTCTTCGTATAAACCGCTCGCTGGTTTGCAGCAGTTCAAACTGATACCGCAGTCGACGGATCTGTCCCCGATACTTTTTCAGGGTCTGCTCGATAAACGTATTGTGGACGGGCGCCAGTTCCTTCTCCGTGACAACGCACCAGTTTTTCCGAAAACCTTTCCGCCGGTAATCCCATTCATCATACACAGCCGGTTCAACAGTCTTCTCCTCTGTTTTTGCATCAGCAGGACCACGGGACAGACGAGAGAAGAGCTGTCCTGATTTTCCAACCCCCGAGGCACTGCTCGCCTGCTCAACCACCCCGCTTTTGCCGGAAGATTCCTGATCAGCTGCCTGTTCAGACGGCTGTGACTCGCTGTTATCAATCCGCTGCGCCAGGGAATGCAGGAAAGGCGGCAACTGTTCCCACGCACTGTCCGTGTCAATGACCAGGGCCGTATCCGCAGCCTCCTGTCCGGCGGTATTTCCGGGTTCGAGATGCGGTTGGGTCGTCTTGTTCACCTTTGGCGGGAGCTGGGCTTTCATGGTCATCATGAGGCGCAACTCCTTATCAGTCTGCTCTTTTACGCCCAGGTTACGCATCTCCTGCAAGCGCATAATCCCTTGAAAGAGAAGAGGGCTGGTGCCGGTAAACACTTCAGTTGCCGGAACAAGAGGCATCAGCTCACGTACCGCTTCCAAGCTGACCAGGTTATCCATCTCCTCTTCCTGATATCGCTGCATCAGGGCAACAGCCCGAGCAAGCAGCGGTGAAGAAGACGATACCGGCCACTGGTCTCGCAACAGGCCTCGCTGCAGCCAATCAAGCAGATTCAGCTGTGACGAATCATCACCGGTCAGTGGCAGCAACGGCAGAATAACCCCGGCTTCCCGCATCAGCCCCGGTAGCTCGTGACGCAAAAAGTTGAGTACTCGTGCTGTTTCAAAAATATGGTAGAGGCTGCGAGCTTTTTCCGGTTCTGAGAATCCAGAAAAGAAGCGATCCAATGGATGAGCGCTCTTCCGGGTTACCTCCAGCCACTGTGGTGCGGTGTACATCCCGCTGCTGAGAGAAGCCCACTGAAAAGAGACAATCAGTTTATAAAGAAAAAAATTGTGCTCATGGGTCTGCAACACTCCAATCGTATTGGGCAGAAAGATGGATTCCGAGTCAGTCCCGACCTCGTCAGCGGCAACCAGGGGCATCTCTTTGCCGGCAAGACCATTGACATAAGGCTGCAGTCGAGAACGAACATCGAGCAGCCGCACGCCGCCCTCCCCGCGAAGCCGGCATGCATACTGCTGTTCCACATCCGCCATGAACAGTCGTGCCTCACGCAACCCCCCGGTCTCATAGCGATCCAAAAGGCTGTGCACCCAAAGGGAGAGTTCTTCAACAGCAAGGCAACTAAGAGCAGGACCGGCGGCATTGAGATAAGCAAAGCAAAGCGAATGGGAGACCGGCCAGATCGCCGGCACCTGGGAAAAGATGCCGTCCAGATACTCGGCTTCATAGTCCAGTAACGGTTCCAGAGCAGCCTCAACATCCCATTCATTGGGCAGACTGGGGGCCACAAGCTGATAAAATTTTGTTTTCAGACTTTCCAGGTCCATTTGCATCAGAACAGAGAGCTGACCATCTCATCAAGTGCTGCAAGTAATTCCCGATCATCTGTAAGAGCTTCACTGATCGCGGCACGACAGGCGGTTTTGACCTCTATGCCCCGACCGATGAGCTGACCGGCCAGGATCAGCAATCGCGTCGACGCACCTTCAACAAGTCCCGAATCCTTCAGACCTCTGGTCATGACCGCCAACTTAACCAGAGACTTCGCCATCTCAGGTGCTAATCCTCCCTCCCTGCAGACAATCTCCACCTCTTTGTCAGGTTCGGGATAGTCGAAACTCAGGGCAACAAAGCGCTGTCGGGTGGAAGTTTTCAGATCTTTGAGCACACTCTGATACCCGGGATTGTAGGAGATGGCGAGCATGAACTCAGGAGGGGCTGTTAACAGTTCTCCCCGTTTTTCAATGGGCAGCTGCCGACGATCATCAGCTAGAGGATGGATAACAACGGTGGTGTCTTTCCGGGCCTCAACGATCTCGTCCAGGTAGCAGATAGCTCCGGCTCGAACAGCCATGGTCAACGGACCATCTGTCCACACCGCCTCACCTGAGCGGATCAGGTAACGGCCGACCAGATCAGAGGTGGAAAGATCGTCATGGCACGATACCGTCACCAGCGGACGGCGCAAACGCCAGGCCAGATACTGCATAAACCGGGTTTTTCCGCATCCTGTCGGCCCTTTCAGTAACAGTGGTGTACCGTCATGGTAGGCTGCCTCAGCTATAGCGATTTCTTGCCCGGTGGATAAATAAAACGGTTCGGTGTCTATCTGATAGGCATCAAGATTCATACGAGGTGTTGGCATGATCACTCCTTATTGAGCAAGGGTTTCTGGCAACAATAAGAACAGCGCCGGCAAATGACAAGTCACTCCTTTGCAGTGATTCTATTTGGTTATTGCGCAATAACCAGTCCCTGAGTACAGTGTGTGGAGAAATCGAAACAACTGTCCACACACGACATCCCTTCCCAGGTGCAGTTCAAAACCCCAGTATGTGCGTCGATCTTCATATCCATTCCATTTATTCAGACGGAAGCCACACTCCGGAAGAACTGATAACCTTAGCTGTGCGCAACAGGTTGCAGGGACTGGCTCTGACAGATCATGACACCGTTGAAGGAGTGGAAGAGATCACTCGATTAGGATCTGAGGCCGGCATCATCACTGTTACAGGGGTGGAAATCAGTACCAACATGTATCAACGGGCAGTCCATATTCTCGGCTATGGTATTGATATCACTGATCCCAGGCTGAAAAGCTGGCTACAGCCCCTGCAGGAGGGACGAAAGCAACGCAACACCATTATCCTTCAAAAACTGCGTGATCTCGGTATTGTGATTCACGATGAAGAAGTACAGCGTGTTTCCGGCGGCGGTCTGGTCGGTCGCCCCCATATTGCCCGTCTTCTTATCGAAAAGAAGGTTGTGGACAGCTTTGATGCAGCCTTCAAAAGATATCTGGGTCGCAACCGGCCGGCCTGGGAGGACCGCTTCAGCTACTCCCCTGCCGCCAGCATTGATATGATTCACCAGATGGGCGGTATCGCGGTGCTGGCACATCCCGGTCACCTGGACCCGGAAATGCGATTACAGTCATCACTTATCAGAGAGTTGGTGCAGTACGGTCTTGACGGTGTTGAGTTCTATTATCCGACGCACACCAAAAAGATGAGGAAAAAGCTCAAGACCATTGCCGCTGACCATGGACTGCTGCTTACCGGGGGAAGTGACTTTCATGGCTCCACAAGGCCGACGCATCCCCTTGCCGGTGGCAGGGAGGGGTTTTGCCCTCCCCTGACCATGTTCGAAACACTGCTGGCCCATCTGCATCAAAGCCCTCAGCCATCTCTTTCCTGTTAAAGTACTATGCACACCATTTTAATTGTCGACGACGAACCCAACTACCTGATTGTCCTTGCTGAACTCCTTAAAGACGAAGGCTATGAGGTCTTTTCAGCAGAAAGCGGTTTAACTGCTCTCCCCATTGTGTACAGCACTGATCTGGACCTGGTACTCTCTGATATGAAGATGCCCGGGATGGACGGCATTGAGTTGCTGGCGAAGATCAAAGAGTACAATAGAGAGTTGCCCGTTATTCTCATCACGGCCTATGCTGAGGTTGAAAAGGCGGTGGAGGCCATGAGCCTGGGCGCCTTTACCTATTTAGCCAAACCATTTTCCAACCAGCAACTGTTGGCCAGTGTTACCAAGGCCATTGAACATTACGGCCTGATCCGGGAAATCAGGAGACTTCGGGCAGAGGCCGTTCCGCGTTCAGGATTCGGCGGCATGGTCGGCAAGAGCCCTTCCATGCGAATGGTGTATCAGTTAATTGAAAAGGTCGCACCAACCCCCTCTTCTGTTCTGATCACCGGTGAGTCGGGTACAGGTAAAGAACTGGTTGCCCGCGCAATCCATAATCTGAGCCCCCGTTGTGAGGCTCCTTTCATCTCTGTCAACTGTGCAGCCCTGTCGGAACATCTTCTGGAAAGCGAGCTGTTCGGTCATGAAAAGGGCGCGTTCACCGATGCTGTGGTCATGCGCAAGGGACGCTTTGAACTCGCCGACACCGGCACCCTTTTTCTTGATGAGATCGGTGAGATGTCTTCACAGTTGCAGGCCAAACTCTTACGGGTTCTTCAGGAAAAAAGTTTTGAACGGGTGGGTGGCTCAACCACGCAAAATGTTGATATCCGCATCCTTGCCGCCACCAACAAAGACCTTAAAGACGAGGTGGATAAGGGAAATTTTCGTGAAGATCTCTACTATCGTCTCAATGTTATCCACATTCATCTGACCCCCCTGCGGGAACGGGTGGACGATATTCCCGCTCTGGTGACCCATTTTCTCGAAAAAAACAGCCGCAACTTGGACAAAGAACTCGATATCTCTCCAGAGGCATTGCGCCTGCTTGTCAGTCTGCCGTGGGAAGGTAATGTGCGTGAACTCGAAAACACCATTGAACGCGCCGCCATCCTGTGCAGCAGCAATCGAATTGAACCTGAGGATGTACAGCCCGACTCAACCGAACTGTCCCCTTCCCATGACTGGAGTAAGGGTCTGGAACTCAGTCAGTTCATTCCGGAGCATCTCAGCTTGTCGGAAGTGTTAAACGGGATAGAGGAAAAACTGGTGCGTACAGCACTGGAAGATAACTTCTATGTGCAGGCCCGGGCAGCGGAACAGCTGGGTATCACCAAAAGCCTCCTGCAGTACAAGATGAAGAAATACAGTCTGCAGCGACGTAAACGGTGAGGCAAAGACCCCTTCTCTTTTGCCACAATCTGGTAGTGCACATCTTCAGCAGTGTTTACACGCCTTTTCCGGCAGGGGAATATCAACACTTGCCCCGCCCCAGTTGAGTTTATTTCGCAGGATATTGAAGTAACTTTTCCAGGGTGAACTGACAATGAGCAGTGGCAGCGACGCCTTCCGCACCTGCAGGTAATCGTTTTCAGTGATGGTCCACTGCAGTCCACCGTCAATAATAACCTTCACCTCTCCGGCGGGTGCGAGCAGCTGAGCCGTGATATTATGATCCGAACCCAGCAGTATCGGCCGGGATTCCAACATGAAAGGGCAGATCGGGGTCACAACAACGGCATCAAGTTCAGCGTGCACCACCGGCCCGCCGGCAGAAAGATTGTATGCAGTGGACCCGGTGGGCGTGGCAATGATCAACCCGTCAGCCCGATAGGTGGTCACATATTCGCGGTCGGCCCAGCAGCGGAGGCGAATCATGGCCTCTGTGCTTTTCTTGACAATCACGACCTCATTCAAGGCGTGCACAGAAGCACTCTTTTCCCCGGTGGTTCCATTCACATAGGCAGCAGAAAGCATGATTCGTGTTTCTAAGCGCACGTCATCTTCAACCAGCAGCAGCTCCAGTGCCTCATATCGTTCCTCAGCAGCGATTTCGGTCAGAAAACCAAGGTTGCCGAGGTTGATGCCCAACACCGGCAACTGATACTCAGCCGCCTTATCCGCCACATGAAGCAGTGTCCCATCACCACCTAACACGATGAGAATATCCATGTGCCGATCAATCCGGTTAAAATCAGCCCGGATGGAGCGACATTTAAACCAGTCGACCATCTCCCGACCGATGGCATCAACCTCCGGACTGTCCGGCCGTGTGATCACCCCTGCGTACTGAATATTCATGCCCCCAACTCCCTGGAACGCTCTGCTGCCGTTTTAATGGCTGCCATGACCATCCCTCGCAACCCGCCCTGTTCCAGTACCTGCACACCACTGATGGTCGTTCCGCCCGGTGAGGTTACCTGAGCTTTCAGTACTGCCGGATGTTCACCGGTCGTCAAAGCCAGCCTGGCCGACCCATAGACCGTCTGCAAAGCTAACTGTTCAGCAACAGAGCGCGGTAATCCGGCCAGAACACCGCCGTCAATCATGGCCTCAATAAAGGTCAGCACATACCCGGGCCCGGAGCCGCTTAAACCGGTCACAGCGTCAAGCAGATGTTCCTCCACCTCAGTACATGTGCCCACAGACGAGAGAATGGCAGCGGCACTCTGTCGATCTTCATCCGTGGCTTCGGCGTTGGCACAGTATGCCGAGGCTCCGGCTAAAACCAGTACAGCGATATTGGGCATCACCCGGATCAGCCGTACCGGTCCGGACAAAACAGCAGTCAGGGAGGCTAAGGATATGCCGGCCATAATCGAGATGACCAGGTGCTGCTGCTGTATACAAGGCCGGTACTGCTCCAGAACAGGTATGGCCACCTGCGGTTTGACAGCCACCAGCAACAGTTCGCTGTTTGAACAGAGCAGTCCCGGATCCTGCGTACACTGCACCCCGTACGTTTTCGTCAGATAATCACATCGACTGTTGTCCGGTTCAGCAACAGTTATTTGGGCAGGGGTCAGCAACTGTGCAGTCAACAGGCCGCGGATAAAAGCTTCAGTCATTTGACCACCGCCGATACAACCGAGGGGAGGAATAGAATGCGACATATCTTCTGGAAAGTTTTGAGAGAAGGTAAGGTATACTCCGCTGCCGACGCCGCTACTATACGGCGGATCAGCAAAGCCGACAAGAGCGGGACTGTGATCAATCTGCCGGCATATAAAAAAACCGCCGGTACATCTTCCGGCGGTTTTCCTGGAACATATCGTTTTTCAGATCTTTTATACGGCAGTCAAACTTATATCAGACAAACAGGTTGAGGGGAGATGGTTGGACCAAGGGGCCTGAAAAGAGGAGCGAACCGGTTTCCGGAGTCCTGCGTTGTCTTCACAACCTGGCGAAGCAGCGAATTGCCATTCTTTTTGAACGTCACATACTCCCAGGCAAGTGGATTGCCGATGATTGCCTGCATGAAGGCATGATGCAAACCATGACCGGAACAATCAGCAGTTACATGCCCCATGAGCGGTGAACCAAGCAAGGCCATGTCGCCGATGATGTCCAGTACCTTATGACGGATAAACTCGTCATCAAAACGCAATCCGTCCTCATTGAGAATAGAACGACGATCCCAATGAATGGCAATGACATTGTCGAGTGTACTTCCCAGCGCCAGACCATTCTGCCAGAGATGTTCGACCTGTTCGACAAATCCGAAGGTCCGCGCCTTGGCAATTTCTTTAATAAATCGCTCCGGGGTGACCTCAATGGAATACTGCTGTTCGTTGATCAGGGCATCGTCAAACTGAATCCGGGCCGTAACTTTATACCCGTTATACGGGTCAATGCGTATTGACTTGCTGCCCTCTGTATAGACGATCGGCCGGGTGATGCGCATGACTTTCCGCAACGCCCGCTGGCGGAGCAGACCTGCTGTTTTCAACAGCCGGATAAACGGCCCGGCGCTGCCGTCCATAATGGGCACTTCGTGTGAATCAAGCTCAACAACAGCGTTATCAACCCCGCATCCGCGCAGAGCAGCCAGCAGGTGTTCTGTTGTGGATATGGCATGGGCCCCTTTTCCGATGGTGGTGGCCAGTGTTGTCTGCGACACCTGTTCAACCCGGGCCGGAATAACAGGCCGATCCGGCAGGTCGGAACGAAGGAACTGGATACCGGTATGGGCCGGAGCCGGATTTATGGTGAGGTTGACTGTTCTGCCGGTATGCAATCCAACACCACAACAGCTGACACCCCGTTGAATGGTATGTTGATGTGGCTCTATCTGATATGACATGATGACTCCCAATGAAGGAGGAAATGTAGAGAAGACAATAACACTTTATTTTCTTTAAGCAATTTTCAAACCAATATCAGAAAACCACAACAATACCATTAGAGAATTCAAAAATTTTAACTAAATCAAAATAATAGAACTTTTATGTCTTCAATCGGCACCTTTATGCACAACACGACTGTGTCAAAAACAACACAGCAATTCGCCTGGGTTGTGTTGTTCACGCAACACAAAAATATTAAAGGGATCAGGAAGATGGACGCCGGGAGCGAAGAGCGCGAAGAACTGTTGCCGTAAATTCTTCATCAACCAGCACCTGCATACGAATACCGTAGAGCGGTACAGGCAGCTGGTGCGCATAGCCGGAAAATTTAACCAGGTCCTTTTCCGTGGTCAGCAGAAAATCAGCACCTGTTTTCCGAGCAGTGCTAATCAGCCGTTCCACCAGCGAATCGGAGTATTGCCGATGATCAGCAAAACCGGTAAACCCGGTGAGGTCCACTCCGATCCCCTGGACTGTTTCCCGAAACGATTCTGGATGGGCAATGCCGCAGAAACCATATCCTTTCAGGCTGGCAACCGTTGCCGCAGCAACGGGCACTGTCTCACCGGACGGCATCAGACGAACCAGCGTCTCCACCTCATAACCGGTGAGGAACGTTGGAATTCCAGGAAATTTTGTTGCAAGCAGGTCACGGAACCGTTGAGCCCGATCACGGTTCGCCTCATACACACCTGTCAGTACAAAACCAGTGGCCCGATGCAGTGCTGCAACAGGTTCGCGAAGATCTCCACCGGGAAAGACCCGTGAATTGCCTGCCAAACGGTCTGTATTAAACAGGACCAGATTGACATCACGTTGGATGGGCAGGTGCTGAAAACCGTCATCAAGCAACAGGACATCAGCACCAAGGTCAACAGCCCGCTGTGCCGGTAAGCGACGGACAATACCTGTTAAGACAGGAACACCCGGCAGTGTTTCGGCAAGCATTCGGGGTTCGTCGCCTGCTGCTTTCGCATCAAGCAGAAGAGAACAGCCGTCTGAGACGATGTTCACAGGGCCCTGGGCCGTTCCACCGTAACCGCGACTGATGATCGCCGGCTTAAAACTGTTCTGCTGCAGCAATCGGGCAAGATAGTGCACCATGGGGGTCTTACCGGTGCCACCCATGGTTAAGTTACCGACACTGACAACCGGTACCGGAAAGTGATACGACCGGAAAACACCACGCCTGTACCCTGCCTCCCGGGCGCGCATTGCCCAGCTGTACAGGGGAGAAAAAGGTCGTCCCAGAAAAAAAAGAAGCGGCGATGTTTTCATAAGTCCTCGTTAGCAGACAACAAACCAAAATCACTGAACACTATCGACAGCGGGTAGAAAGACAGGGTATCCACAGATACAAAAGGCCGCCCGGGCAACTCTTCCCCCTCTGAGGTTCGACGATTCCATCGTACTGTCTCATAAACACGTCACTTTAAAAGCGTACACAATAATGACCGATACTCGCTGCCAACCATCTTCTGTCGAGCATCTCCTCTTCTCAGGAGAAGAACACCTGTCATCAACGGGTCATTTTTAGTGCAAAAAACAACGAATGCAGTATGAAAAAGCAGATCAAAAAGATAAAGTATATGTTTTTGTTTTACAAATCAAACCCTAAGAAAGGTGGAACATTCGATGCGAACGACCTTGTTTTCTTTTACCCTTGTCTTTTTCATCCTGCACCTCCTGCAGTCTCCACTTCATGCCGCAGACACCATCAAAATCGGTGTTACCGGAGCCCATCAGGGTGATCTGGCCTCCTACGGTTTACCCTCGTTAAAAGCAACCCAACTGGTCGTCAAGGATGTCAACGCTCAGGGAGGCATTAACGGCGTTCCCATTGAGCTGCTGGTTGAAGACGATGGCTGCAAACCGGAAGTAGCCACCAATGTGGCCACCAAACTGGTGGCAGCCGGAGTACGGGCAGTGATCGGCCCCGTCTGTTCCGGTCCGACCAAAGCTACACTGCCGATCTATCGGGACGCCAATGTGGTGGTTATCTCGCCTGCAGCCACCACCCCCAACCTCAGTCAAGACGGTGCATATCCGAATTTTTTCCGCACCATAGCTGCAGATGACACCCAGGCGCGTCTGCAAACTGATTTTACTTTGCAGACCCTCAAGGCTAAAAAGATCGCCATCCTTCATGACAAGGGGGACTATGGCAAGGGGCTTGCCGAATATGCGAAAACCTTCATCGAACAGTCTGATAACGCCAAAGTGGTACTTTTTGAAGGTGTCACCCCGGGCGCTGTCGATTACTCTGCCGTGATTCAGAAAATCAAGCGCTCCAATGCAGATGCCGTTCTCTTTGGCGGCTATCATCCCGAGGCCTCCAAAATTGTTGGCCAGATGCGCCAGAAACGCTTAACCATCCCTTTTATTTCCGATGATGGCGTCAAAGATGCTACTTTTATCAAGGTAGCCGGCAAAGATGCGGAAGGTGTGTATGCCACCGGACCGGCAGATGTGTCCAACAACCCGATTGCCATTATGTATCGTGAAAAATTCAAGGCAGCCGAGGGGACGGAGCCGGGTTCTTTCTTTAACAACGCCGTTGCCGCAGCACTTGCTCTGACCCAGGCCATGACCAAGGCCGGGTCAGCGGACGCAGATGCGGTGAAAGAGGCTCTGCGCGCGCACGCGGTTGCCACTCCTTTTGGCGATATAACCTTTGACGACAGGGGAGAGCCGGTGGGCATAGGATTCTTTATTTACCAGGTACAGAACGGACAGTTTGTTCTGGTCCAATAACCACTGATCGGATTCTTCCCATTCGAACGCTGAGATTGCATGGATTATTTCATTGAACTGCTCTTTAGTGGACTCACACGAGGATCCATTTATGCCCTGATCGCTCTCGGGTACACCATGGTGTACGGGATCATCGGATTAATTAACTTTGCCCATGGTGAAATGTACATGATCGGTGCCTTCACCGGTCTCATCGTTGCGGAGATTTTACTGATCTACCAGTTCCCCCTCCCGGCTGTTTTTGTTCTGACAGCGCTTGCCGCTGTTGTCTGGTCTTCTGCCTATGGGTATACGGTTGAACGCATTGCCTACAGACCACTGCGCAAAGCCCCTCGTCTGGCCCCGCTCATCTCGGCAATCGGCATGTCCATCTTTCTCCAGAACTATGTCCAGCTTGTGCAGACAGCGGACTTTCTGCCTTTTCCATCCCTGATTCCCGAGTTTGCCTTTCTGGAACCCTATGCAGGTGTCATCGGCTCCACAGATGCCGCAATCCTTGTGGTTTCCCTGCTGGCCATGTTACTGTTGTCAGCCATGGTCAAATGGACACGGATCGGTAAGGCCATGCGAGCTACTGCTCAAGATCAGAAGATGGCGCTGCTCGTCGGCGTCAATGTTGATCGCATCATATCGTTCACCTTTGTCCTTGGTTCCGGTCTGGCAGCCATCGGTGGTGTCCTGATCGCCTCTCATGTCGGCCAGATCAATGTCTTCATCGGATTCATTGCCGGCATCAAGGCATTTACCGCTGCTGTCCTTGGAGGTATCGGTTCTATTCCTGGTGCGGTTCTGGGCAGCTATGTCCTTGGGCTGACCGAATCTTTGACCACCGGCTATGTGTCCAGCGATTATGAAGATGTCTTTGCCTTTGCCCTGCTGGTCCTGATACTGATCTTTCGTCCCAACGGGCTTTTGGGCAAGGCCTCTGTTGACAAGGTCTAATTTCTCCTTACGGATACAAGCAGTCTCATGATCACCAGACACGATCTCCGCCACGCCTGCCTTACCGGGCTTTGGTTTATGTTTCTCACCTTTCCCCTTGTGGTGATCAAGGTCAATCCCATCGAACACATTGTTCTGTGGCGCTGGTCCAACATGTTGTGGATAGGAGTAATCAGCTTTCTTGCCTCACTGATCATCCGCCTTGTTCAGGCCCGCCGCCTCCTCACCCGCCGGGAAGAGAAAGATCCTATCCGGCCGCAGACACCTGCCCAACCGTTTGATGTTCTGCGCCGACCAGCGTTTCTTACCGCTGCCCTCATCGCTTCAGCCCTGCTTCTGACCTGTTTTCCCCTGTTTTTTTCCTCCTACCAGGTGAACATCATGACCACTGCGCTGATGTATGTGGTGCTCGGCCTGGGACTGAACATCGTTGTCGGTATGGTCGGCCTGCTGGATCTGGGGTATGTCGCCTTTTATGCGGTGGGAGCCTACACCTATGCCCTCCTCCACCTCCACTTCAACCTGGGTTTCTGGATGGCACTCCCCATTGGCGGCCTGCTGGGTGCCCTGTTCGGACTGCTGCTCGGTTTCCCGGTCTTGCGACTCCGCGGTGATTATCTGGCCATCGTTACCCTGGCCTTTGGTCAGATCGTTCGCCTTGTCCTTGAAAACTGGAGCGAATTTTCTAAAGGACCGAGCGGTATCGCCAACATTGCCAGACCGAGCCTGTTCGGACTGTCGCTGTCGCCTGAGGCCACCATCAACTACCTGTACTATCTGATGATCGGCCTGGTCGTTCTTACGGTCTTTGTTGTCTATCGGCTGCAGAACTCCCGTATCGGTCGAGCCTGGCAGGCACTGCGGGAAGACGAAATAGCGTGTCAGGCAATGGGTATTGACAAAACAAAAATCAAGCTGTCCGCCTTTGCCTTAGGCGCCACCTGGGCAGGCATGGCCGGTGTGTTTTTTGCCGCCAAAACAACCTTTGTCAATCCGGCCAGTTTCACCTTTATGGAATCTGCAATCATCCTCTGCATCGTTGTTCTTGGCGGCATGGGGTCGATTGTCGGCGTTATTGCCGGTGCACTGATCCTTATTCTGCTCCCCGAATACCTGCGTATCATTGCCGATTACCGGATGCTGGCCTTTGGCGCCATCCTGGTGGTCATGATGATTGTCCGCCCCCAGGGGCTGATTGCACCAAAACGCCGAACGTACACCCTCCCATCAACACATGACCAGACCAATTCTCCCCATGCCGCCACTCCTGACCGTTAACAAGCTGAGTATGGATTTCGGTGGCATACGTGCCATTGACAAATGCAGCCTGCGCATCAAGCAGGGTGAAATAGTCGCCCTGATCGGCCCCAACGGTGCCGGCAAAACCACATTTTTCAACTGCCTCACCGGCATCTATCAGCCAACAGCCGGTGAACTCCTGTGGACACCGCCAAACAGTCCGAGCCGCACCTTAAACGGACTCAAACCTCATCATATTACCGAACAGGGGCTGGCTCGCACCTTTCAGAACATCCGCGTGTTCCGCAGCATGACGGTTCTTGAAAATGTGATGATCGGCCGGCACTGCCGGACAACCGCCACAATTTTAGGTGCGATTCTCCGCCCGCCATCGGTCGCCAGAGAAGAACAAAAGACCATTGCTACCAGCTTTGCCCTGCTTGAACGGGTCGGGCTGGCTGATGTTGCGCATGAACGGGCCGACAACCTGCCCTATGGAGCGCAACGACGGCTGGAAATAGCCCGGGCTCTGGCCACAGACCCGCTTCTTCTCCTTCTGGACGAACCAGCCGCCGGAATGAACCCGCAGGAGGGACAGGAGCTGGAAACACTCATCCGGTCCATCAACAACGACCGGACAGCTGTGCTGTTAATTGAGCATGACATGCAACTGGTAATGCGCCTGGCTGATCACATCTTTGTTCTTGAGTATGGCCGTCTCATTGCCGAAGGGCCGCCGGAAGCGATACGAAACGATCCGGCAGTGATCCGGGCCTATCTCGGTGAAGAGGAAGATCATTATGCTTGAACTACAGAACATCAGTGTGTTTTACGGTAATATTCAAGCACTGTATGACATCTCCATCACGATCCAACAGGGAGAGATCGTCACCTTAATCGGCGCCAATGGTGCGGGTAAATCCACCACGCTCATGACCATAAGCGGTATTCTGTCGCCTCGACACGGTCGCCTGACCTTTCTCGACCGGCAGATCTCCGGCCTTATGCCGGATCGTATTGTTCAACTCGGGATCAGTCAGGTACCGGAAGGCCGTCATATCTTTCCCGCCCTCAGTGTTTCCGAAAATCTTGACCTGGGTGCCTTTCTCCGCCGCGACCATGCCGCCATCGCCGCAGACAAGGCCTGGTTGTACGGCCTGTTTCCCATTCTGGAGAAGAGACGGCAGCAACCCGGCGGCACGCTTTCCGGCGGTGAACAGCAGATGCTGGCCATTGCCCGCGCCCTGATGGCCCGGCCCAAACTCCTGCTCCTTGACGAACCGTCCATGGGCCTGGCCCCTTTAATCATAAAACAAATTTTTGAAATACTGATCAGACTTAACAATGAACACCAGACAACCATCTTTCTGGTTGAGCAAAATGCAAACTTAGCGCTGCGCATTGCACACCGCGGCTATGTTCTTGAAAACGGCAGGGTCGTTCTTCATGGGGATGCAGCGGGACTGCGGAACAATCCCGTTGTTCAGAAAGCTTATCTTGGTATGTGACAACACAATAACAGTATGGATACAATTATAAAAGTCGGTGTGATAGGTGTCGGATATCTCGGTCGGTTCCATGCGCAGAAATATGCGGCAATGGAAGGAGTGGAACTCATCGGTGTTGCCGACACCGATGGCGGCAGGGCTGCACTGGTGGCTGATGAGTGCGGTACGCGGCCCTTTACCGACTATCGTGCCTTACTTCCCCTGGTGGATGCGGTCTCCATTGTTGTGCCCACCACCCTCCACCATCAGGTCGGCAAGGTCTGTCTGCAGGCCGGCATTGATGTGATGATGGAAAAGCCCATCACCACCACAGTGGCTGAAGCGGACGACCTGATCCGCATCGCCCGGGCCGGGGAGCGAATCCTCCAGGTCGGCCATCTGGAACGGTTCAACCCCGCGGTTATGGCCATGCAACCGCTCCTCACCCATCCGCTCTTTATCGAGGCTCACCGGATTGCCGTGTTCAAAGAAAGGGGAACTGACGTTGATGTGGTGCTGGATCTGATGATTCACGATATCGACATCGTGCTCTCCATTGTCCAGGCCCCGATTGTTTCCATTTTAACGGCCGGGGCACCCGTGGTCACCCGGTTCACGGACATTGCCAATGCCCGCCTGATCTTTGCCAACGGCTGTACGGCAAATATTACGGTCAGCCGTATTTCCCTGGACAACATGCGTCGTATGCGAATCTTTCAGCCGGGTCAGTATCTCTCTGTTGATTTCGGCAAGAAAGAGATCATGACCGTGCGCCTGAAGCCGGGAACAAAAGGCAGCCCCCCTGCCCCAGAGATCAGCAAAGTGAACTTCGCAGAACAGGATGCCCTGGAGATGGAGCTGCACAGCTTTGTTCAGCACGTCCGTGACCGCACCCAACCGACTGTCAGCGGTGAAGCCGGTCGGCGTGCTCTTGATATCGCACTGCAGGTAGTCAGCCAGATACGCATGAACCGGGAACAGGTCGAACAGATACTCATGGAAGAAGGTCGAGGCGATCTGTTGAACTTTCTTCAGCCGTCCCATTAACAGAGATGGTGCCAGTGACGGATTCTGATCCGGCCACCACCCCCCGGGAGGTGATGATTGTAGCTGGAGAGGCCTCAGGGGATCTGCACGGTGCCAACCTGGTCCGTGCCATGCGGGAACAGTCTCCTGAGCTGCGATTTTACGGCATGGGCGGGATCGAGCTGGAGCGGGCAGGTGTGGAGTTACTCTACGATGCCGCCAAACTGGCGGTGGTCGGGGCAGTGGAAGTGTTCAGTCACCTCCCTGACATTCTCCGTGCCCGCCGGATTCTGATTGCCCGTCTCCGGCATCAACGCCCTGCTCTCCTCATCCTGATCGACTATCCGGATTTCAATCTGATGCTGGCAAAGGTCGCCAAACAACTGGGTATTCCTGTTTTTTATTACATCAGTCCGCAGGTATGGGCCTGGCGCAGCGGACGGGTGCAGACCATTAAAAAACGAACGGATCGGATGGCGGTCATTCTGCCCTTTGAACAGGCCTTCTACGCCGAACACGGTATGCAGGTCGATTTTGTCGGCCACCCCCTGCTGGACAACATCCAACCCACATGCACCCCGGCACAGTTTAAAGCACAACACCACATCGATCCCCTACGCCCGGTTATCGGGCTGATACCGGGAAGCAGACGAAAGGAGGTGGCGGTCCTGCTGCCCGAATTCCTCGCTGCAGCCGGTCTGCTGTCTGCTGCCCATCCGCAACCAATTTTTCTGCTTGCCCAGGCACCAACCATTGACACGGCTCTACTGAGAGAACATGGTCTGGACCGATGGCAACAACAGCTTGATCTCCGTGTAATCACCGAAGATCGATATGCCATGATGGCAGCCTGTGATGTGGCTGTGGCGGCATCCGGCACGGTTACCCTTGAGCTGGCGATCCTGGATACACCCACTGTGGCTGCTTATCGGATCAGCCCGCACACCTACTGGCTGGGCAGACTGCTGATCCGTGGACTTCCCTTTTTCACCCTTGTCAACCTGATTGCCGATCAGGCCATCCTGCCGGAACTTCTCCAGAGTGCGGTGACCCCACAGCGGATCGCTCAGGAGGTGTCGACTTTGCTCAACAATGCCCAGGCCCGGTCAAACATGCTGACAGGTCTCAAAGAGGTTCGGCAGCGGCTGGGCGGACCGGGTGCCTCAAAACGAGCGGCAGCCATAGCCTTTTCTCTCCTTAACACGCGGAGACAGCAGAATGGATACCAATCCTGATGACCTTGAGCCGATTGAACTGCCGATTGACGGTACGCTGGACCTCCACACCTTTCGCCCGCAGGATCTCGGTACCCTGATCCCCGACTATCTCCAGGAGTGCAGGGACCGGGGCATAACTGAAGTACGCATTGTTCACGGCAAGGGGACCGGTGCCCTGCGCCGCTCTGTCCATGCCATCCTGGCCCGGCTCGACTGTATCCAACACTACCGTTTAGCCGATGAAACAGCTGGTTCCTGGGGTGCTACACTGGTGGTTCTTCGGAAGAAGCAGTAGCCTGCTGCATCGGCTCAACAAGACCGTGCTGTACCGCAAGTGTGCGGACCTGCAGCATGAATGTCGACGGCAGGGGCAGAGGCCGACTCTCCTGCAGAATTCCGAGAGCCCTGGCCATGAGCAATGAGGGGATGGAGTGAATACCTTCCTGGTTGTCACAGATGATCTTCATACGGAGGGTATCGGTAATCAACGGCAACAGAGGAGCGATCCTGGCTGCAAGTTCCCGCAGTTCCAGCTCGACAAGCTCGCGGTTGGCTGCCGCAAATGCAGCCACCTCCCGGTCTGCCGGTTGCGTGCCGAACAGATTGTTGATCACTGCGCCGGCTAACCGGGTGTGATGGGGTTCCGGGACATCTGCATACCGGTTGTGGATATCCTGGCGCAGCTCCTTAAAGAGGAGCATCTGCACTGTTGTGATCGCCTCGCGCATCACCGGGATGAGCTTATTTTCAATCAGTGGTTTGTCCATATCCTTATCCGCCCTGTTCATAACACCATCCGTATAGCCGGATCAGCAGCAAACCGGTTGTACAGGTCAAGGCGATTCTCTTCACTTGTCACCATTACCTCCACACTGATACTTATGTAACGACCACCCGAACTTACGTTGCCGTCACTCACAGTGCAGGTCTCAAGATTGACCACTGTCTGTATCGCCTGCAGAATGGTTGTGCGTTCTTCTCCAATCAGACGATACTGCCAGTGGCAGGGATATTCGATATCCGGTTTACAGCGAGCACATCTGTCCATATCACTCTCCTCCCAGAAAACCCCGTATCTAACCGATGTTCAGACAACCGGAAGATTGTCTTCTTCTTTTTTTAAGCACAATGCTGCACTGGTAGAGTCAGGATCTTTCTTTCAGTTTTTTTTAAAGACCTGTTCCGCGTCATTCATTCCTGCCTGTCAAGCAACAGATGCTACTGTGCAGGTGATGACGAAAACTGGTACACTGTGCATCGCTCCGAGTGCACAGGTTCTGTTGCTGCTACCTGGCAGCCCCTGTCAGACAACGGGCAGCAGCAGAACTCCGGACAGTCCCGAACGCTCCTCCGGCCCGCACCTTCATCATCCTGCACCCTGGAAACTGCCATGCTTATTCTCTCACCTTCCAAAGGACAACAGCAATCAACAGCACCCCCCGGGGTGATCACCACCGTTCCGGAATTCCTGCCCCAGGCAAAACAGTTGCTCGCCTCTCTACGCACCCTCTCACCTGATGAGCTAACCGCCCTGATGCGGCTGGGGCCGTCGCTGGCTGAGCGAACCTACGCGCAGCTGCACACCATGGAGCTGGACAGTCTTCTGACAGCCGGCAGTCCGGCTCTGCTCACCTTTCGCGGTACTGCCTTTCACGGCATCAACGCCCGGCAGTGCAGTGCTGCTGACCTTACCTTTGCCCAGCAACATGTGCGCATTCTTTCCGGACTCCACGGCGTGCTGCGTCCACTTGACCGTATACTGCCCTATCGTCTGGAGATGGGAACCCCGATGCCCAATGAGCAGGGAAAGACTCTGTATGCGTACTGGGCCGAACGTATCACCACACACCTGAACAAAGCCCTGGCTCAGGAACAGCAGCCGCTGCTCATCAATCTCGCCTCACAGGAGTATGCCAGAAGTGTGCTCCGCTCCCAACTGATTGCGCCATGGCTTGATATTCAATTCAAGGAAGAGAACGGTGAGCAGCTGAAAACTGTAACGATCTACACGAAAAAAGCCAGGGGTCTGATGGCTGGTTTTTTCATCCGCCACCGGTTACGCGATCCGGAAGAACTCAAAGGATTTACTGAAGACAGGTATCGTTTCAGGCCGGAACTGTCCACAGACCAGGTATGGCTTTTTACCCGACCTGCTTCATGAACCGTTTGTCAACGACTTCATGTCCGGGCGATGCTGAGCAGTGCTGTTCACCAGGGTCACCTGCTCGTTCAATGTCCACAGATCGTAGATATAGCCCAGCCCGCAGATTCCAAAGGTCAGCAGATAGAGGATCCCGGTGCCGATTTTGCCCATGTACAGACGGTGCATGCCGAATAGACCCAAAAATATCAGGAGCAGCCAGGCGACATTGTAATCGATCGGACCGGTGACATAACGGATATCCGCCTCCCGATCCATCTGCGGGATGAGAAACAGGTCAACAATCCAGCCGATGAACAAGAAACCCATGGTAAAGAAGTACAGGGTACCGGATAAGGGTCTGCCGTAGTAAAACCGGTGGGCACCTATAAAACCAAAGAGCCAGGCTACATAGCCGATGAGCAGATTGTGGGAGGTGCGGGTACTTTCCATGGGTGTTGTCCTGCAATTTTCTTTTTGAATAAGGCAATCCGTGCCAACGACTGACGGATACGCTGTACATCAACTCTCCCGTCCGCAAGCATGTCTTCTATGGCACGAATGCCTGCAGTCACAGCATCCTCACGCGGGGTCAGATTGTTACCGACCACCAGAACATCCACACCGGCCAGCACCGCACGCTGCACGGCCTCCGCATACCCCCACCTCCGGCTGATGGCCTGCATCTGCAGATCATCGCTGAACACCACACCGGTAAAACCAAGCTGCTGCCGCAGCAGCCCGGTGATGATCTGTGGTGACAGGGTCGCCGGTAATCCTGAGGGGTCAAGTCGGTGATGCACCAGATGTGCCGTCATGACGGCATCATCATATCCGGCGGCAAAAAGGCAGCGATAGGGATCCAGTTCCTGCTGCTGCCAACAGGATGTCACGTCAACAAACCCCAGGTGCGAGTCGCTGCCGGCACTGCCGTGGCCGGGAAAATGTTTGAGACAGCAGCCGATGCCATGGTGATGATGGGCCGCAATAAAGGCCTGTGCATGGGCAGCCACGATGTCTGGTCCGCATCCGAAGCTGCGCTGGTAGCGGCCGATAATCGGATTATCAGGATTGAGATCAAGATCCACCACCGGCGCAAAATTAAGAGTAATACCAAGTGCTGCCATCTCCGCGGCCATAACAGCTGCAGATGTGGCAGTACCCTGCACGCCGGATTCGGCCAGCTCCTTTGCACTGGGTGATGGAGCAAAGCCGGCCTGTGCCTTGAGACGGCACACCTTGCCGCCTTCCTGATCAACAGCGACAAAGGGCTTTTCAACGGCATACCGGTTGAGACTGTGCACCAGTTCCCGTACCTGCTGAGGTGAGCGGATGTTCTGAATCGTGCCGTCAACATTGCGCTCAAAAAGCAGGATGCCACCCAACCGGTTTTCAGTCAGGGCCTCGACAATCCAGTGATCCGGCCCTACTGTAGTCCCCAGAAAGCCAACGGTAAACATCTGACCGATCGGCAGTTGCTCCGACACGTCTGTTCCTGTGTACCGAGTGCTGATCAGGCGTTTTTAAGGCGGATGGACAGCGGGATACGATGCAGGGACTGTTCTTCCTGCACCGTGCGGCCAAGCTGCCACTGATCACAGACCACCTTGTCGCCGAGCAGCCGTCCAATGTCCGTGACCAACCCGTTCAGATTGATAATCGGATGCCGACTGAACACCTGGGGCAGACCGGCGGTCAGATTACAGACCAGGCAACGACCGGGACGTTCATGCAAATCCAGATTAAACTGCAGTGTCTGTGTGGCGCGGTCATAGGCTGCAAAACGCAGGGCAATATCATACGCCCCTTCATCAGCATCACCGAAAAGGGCGTCAAAAAACTCATTGGAGCGTTCCGGTGGAAACAGGTCTGCCAGTACTTTCTCAGTAAAAATCTGCTCAGGCTGCATCATCATCCCTATACAATGCTCTTCTTGTTCAACAGTATCCGCCCGTCTTTTTTTGAAGAGACAGGCAACAACGACAACAATGGATCCGGTGCGAAGCACCTGCCGGTGCCTTCCGGATCATGCCGACTTTACTCAGGAGGCAGCGCACCTGTCAACAGCATTGCAGCACTGTTGAGGCTGTGGTAGAAACCAGGATATGCGCGTTCAATCTTCTTTTCCAGAGAACCAGTCGGCAGAATCCATCACAGAACCGGCACCACTCAACCTTGCTCAACAGATCGCGGTGAGCCACGGTGACGGTCCTATACTGGTGATAGCCGGCGCCGGTTCCGGCAAAACCCGAACCCTGGTGTACCGGATGGCCCACCTCATTGAAAGAGGTGTGGAACCGGAATCTGTTCTGCTCTTAACGTTCACCCGGCGGGCCGCCCAGGAGATGCTGCAGCGGGCCGGAGAACTCACGGCAGGATCATGCCGGCGGGTCATGGGGGGAACCTTCCACGCCACTGCCAATATTCTGCTGCGCCGATACGGTCATCTCCTGAACCTCGGCCCGAACTTCACCATTATTGACCGTGGCGATGCGGAAGGCATCATCAACCTGCTCAAGTCTTCATTGGGCATGGGCGGTGCCGGTAAACGGTTTCCATCCAAACGGGTGGTGATGAATCTGATCTCCGGGGCTGTCAACAAGTCCTCCAGTATTGAACAGCTGGTCTATGAAGACCATCTCCACCTCACCGAATTTCTGAACGATTTTTACACGATTGCCGATCACTACCGCCAGTTCAAACGTGATCACGGCCTATTGGACTACGATGATCTGCTGGTGTACTGGAAACAGCTGCTGGTTGAATCGGAAAACGCCAGGGTGGAACTGTCCAGCCGGTTTCAGCACATTCTGGTTGACGAGTATCAGGATACAAACCTGCTGCAGGCCGAAATTGTTCGCCTGCTCGCCTACTGTCATCAGAACGTCATGGTGGTCGGCGATGATGCCCAGTCTATCTACAGCTTCCGTGGAGCGGATTTTGCCAATATCATGCGCTTTCCTGAGCAGTTTCCCGGCACCAGAATCGTGAAACTCGAAGAAAACTATCGCTCCACCGAACCGATCCTGCAGCTGACCAATGCCATCATTGCCAATGCAGAAAAAAAATTCACCAAAACCCTGTTCACCGAAAAGGTCGGAGGAGTGCGACCGCAGCTGGCTGCAGCACCCAATGAGGCCGCAGAAGCCCGCTTTATTGTCCAGGAGATTCAGAAACACCACCAGAATGGCACCCCCCTGACCGACATCGCCGTCCTGTTCCGTTCCGGATTTCATTCGTTCAAGCTGGAAATCGAACTGGCGGCCCATGGTTTTGACTTTGAAAAACGTGGTGGTCTCCGACTGACGGAATCCGCCCACATTAAGGATGTGCTTTCCTTTTTACGGGTCATCATCAACCCCTGGGACAACCTCAGCTGGAACCGTATACTTCTCCAGCTGGAAAAGGTCGGCCCCAAGACCGTACAAAAGATTCTCAACAGTGTCCGGCAGGCGGACAATCCCTTGACAGCCCTGACCGCCTATCGGCCCGCACCAACCTGGCGCCTGCAGTTCGAGAAACTGGTGGACATGCTCGGCCGCCTGCACCAGCCGGATTTAACCCCATCGGATCAGTACGATCTGGTCATGGAGTACTATTCGCCGATCTTTGAAAAGATCTACTATGACGACTATCCCAAACGCCGCCGGGAACTTGAGCAGATCAAGGCTCTGATCAGCGGTTATGGTGATCTGCAGTCCTTTATCGATGACACCGCGCTTGATCCCCCTGAAGTTGGAGCAGATGCAGAAGGAATCCGCTCGGAACAGAGATTGACCCTGTCCACCATCCATTCAGCCAAAGGACTGGAATGGGATACGGTCTTTGTCATGGGGTTGGCCGAAGGACGTTTTCCCCACCAGCATGCCACGCCCGGCGAGCAGTGGGAGGAAGAACGACGCCTGCTGTACGTTGCGACAACCCGTGCTAAAAAAGAGCTTTTTCTCACCTATCCCAAGGAGATGCTCGGATCAGACCGCCAGCTGCTGCGCGCATCGCTCACCCCCTTTCTGCGGGAAGTCAGCCCCGGACTGTACACAAATATCGATCAGGTCAGTGCACGTACACCGCTGCAGACCGGTCAGTACCAGCAAACAACGTCGCAGCTTCGGCATCCGAACGTTCAATCAGCCAGAATAACCTACCAGGAGGGGATGCGGGTCACCCATGCCTTCTTCGGCCATGGCCGGGTGGTCTCGATTCCAGGCCCCCGTCGCATTGAAATCCTCTTTGATCGCCACGGCAGTAAAATTCTTCATCTTGACTACGCCAAACTTGAAATCCTTGACTGACGAGCCTGCCCGTCATCTGTTTTGCCGATGAACTATCAAGAAGCACTCCAATGGATGGATGAGCGCCAACAGTTCACCATCAAACTGGGTCTGGCAACAACCCGGACCCTGTTGGCTCAATTCGGCAATCCGCACAAGCAGCTGCGCATCATTCATATTGCCGGGACCAACGGCAAAGGATCGGTCGGCGCAACGCTTCTGGCCATCCTGTCAGCCGCCGGCTATCGTACCGGGTTTTATTCCTCACCACATCTCAGTGATTTTCGTGAACGGTTCCGGCTCAACACCACCTTTATCACGCAGGAGCGTTGTGCCGACCTGATAACAACGCTGGCCACAGGTCTTCCCGAAGGAATGCAGCCCACCTACTTTGAATGTGCCACCCTTCTGGCCCTGCTCTGGTTTGCCGACCAGCAGACTGATGCGGTCATCCTGGAGACCGGTATGGGCGGACGTCTCGACGCCACCAATGCCGTTACCCCCCTACTTTCCATCATCACTGATATCAGTCTGGACCACGAACAGTATCTCGGCTCCACCATCACAGCCATTGCCAATGAAAAGGCCGGCATTATAAAATCCGAAGTACCTGTTATCTTTTCCGGCAGACATCGCGATGCCCTGCCCGTGATCATGGCGCGATGCCGGCAGCAGAACAGCCCCCTGTACCTGTACGGACAACATTTCAGCGGTGCCCGTTCCGGTGAGCAGACATTGACCTACCAGGCGCTCACCGGCCGGACTCACCCACGCCTTCCCTTACCTCTCCAGGGCGACCATCAGATTGTCAACACAAGTCTGGCCCTGGCAGCACTTGAGCTCCTTGACCGGCACCTGCCTGTGACCCCGGATCAGTGGCACACCGGTCTGCAGCAGGTGCACTGGTCGGGACGCCTGGAACGGTTTTCAGTGGTTTTTTCTGAAAAAACGGTTGATATACTGCTTGACGGTGCGCACAATGAAGCCGGTGTCCTGGCACTGCTCCGGAGTGTGCAACAGATGCACTATCAGCGACTTTTTCTGCTGTGGGGAAACATGAGCGATAAAGTACTGGGCCCGGCCTACCTGGAGCTTCTGGATACGGCAGAGATGGTTGTGCTGACCAGACCGGAATCACCGCGGTCTGCAGAACCGTTGGCCCTGTTTGCAGAGTTGCCGATAGCAGTACAGCAAAAGACAACCTGTATCAGTAGCGTGGAGCAGGCAATGATCCACCTGCTGGAACGTACAGCCCCGGGAGACCTTCTCTGTATTGCGGGCTCCCTGTACCTCGTTGGCCATGTTCGGCAGCAGCTGCTGGGAGACCCGGTCTGATGAGCGCGGATTTTTATTCCCTTGGTACAGTTGACGAGGCTGTTATCCGTGCCGAACGGCACAAGGCGCGTGCTCTGCGAAAGAGCCGGTGGTGGCAGCAGAAAACCGCCAGCGGTACCTGCTGGTACTGTCACCGCCGGGTGGGGTATCACAACCTGACCATGGATCACGTTATCCCGCTGGCCCGCGGTGGCCGCAGCACCAGGGACAATCTGGTTCCCTGCTGCCGGGAATGCAACACGAAAAAAAAATCCGCACTCCCCATTGAATGGGAAGAGTACATGCAATCACTGCAACAGCGTCATTCAGAATAACGGGCGCAGGTGTTTTTTCTCTCCCAAAAGTTTTTTCCTTTTTACAACCCTCCACCAACCATAAACAGCTGCGGCTATGCTGTCCGGCATAGTACAGGCCGATGGTGGAGATGTACAGTGCCGGATCCTCAATGCTGTTCACCCGTTTTGCCCGGTGCGTTTAAGAATAATCACTTTAGATCATTGTTCTCTAAAACATCATGATGTAGTACTACATGCAGCAGCGTTGACTTTTTCATTAAAAACGAAGAGGGCTTATGTCTACAGAACACCAATCAGCAATAACCATTGAAAACGACACCGTTATCGTACACCAGGAGACCGACAGGCTGGAAGCCTTCCGCCTTGAAGATACGGTTCGGGCGCCGGCTGTTATTGTTTTTGTCAATCAGAAGCGGGCGCAGCTGGTTCCGATCCCCCAGGGTGGACAGATACCGTCTAAAATCCGGTCTTTGAACATGGAAGGCGATATCCAGATCATCTCCTACCAGGAGATCCACACCTTTCTCCACCACTCCGATCCGTCGGCTCATCCCTGACACTGTTTCCGGAACAGATTGCCTGGATAGTGGACGGCCACGTCAATCCCGAACCCGTCTGATGACCGGACTGCCGTTGTCTTTATTGACTATCTCCAGGCAGTTTGTCATAACAGCATGGTTCGATACTCAATTTTTGCAAACAAACGGAGGAGCCCATGAAAAAAGAAAAGTCCAGATTCGTAACATTGTGCACCATCTGCCTCCCGATCCTTGTGCTGTCCATGTTCACAGCAACCGCCCGGGCAGCTACTGTTAAAATCGGTGCCATCCTTGCCGAAACCGGACCTGCCGCCTTTCTTGGCGGACCAGAGGTTCGCTCCCTGCGCATGCTGGTTGATGAAATAAATGCCAAAGGTGGCATTCAGGGGAAAACCATCGAGTTGATCGTCAAAGATTCGGCCAGCAGCCCGGAAAAAGCCGTGTCCTTTACCAGGCAGCTGATTGAAGAGGAAAAGGTTTTTGCCATTATCGGACCTTCCACCAGCGGTGAGAGTCTGGCCATCAAGAAAATTGCGGAAAATGGCAAAACCATTCTGATCTCCTGCTCTGCAGCTGATCTCATCGTCAATCCGGTTACCCCGCATGTGTTCAAGACCGCACCGAGTGACAGCTATGCCGCCCAGCAGGTCTTCAAAACCATGCAAGAAAGGGGGATCAGGAAGATTGTTGTCCTTGCGGCCAACGATGGTTTTGGCAAGGCCGGTAAAGAACAGTTGACCAGACACGCCCCGGAGTTCGGCATCACCATTGCCGCTGAGGAGGTGTACGACAAAAACGCCACTGATCTGTCTGCCATTGTGGCCAAATTAAAGGCCATTAAGGATGTGCAGGCAGTGATCAACTGGTCGATCGTTCCCGCTCAGTCGATCCTTGCCAAGAATGTCCGTCAGGCCGGCTGGGATGTGCCAATCTACCAGAGTCACGGCTTTGCCAATATCAAGTACGCAGAAGCCGCAGGTGCAGCTGCAGAGGGAATTATTTTCCCGGCCAGTCGTATCCTGATAGCTGACTTCCTGCCCGATGGACCACAGAAAGAATTTCTGCTGAAGTACAAGAACTCCTATGAAACCAGGTTCAAGGAAAAAGTCTCCACCTTTGGCGGCCATACGTATGACGCTCTGACCATCCTGGTCAAGGCCATTGAGGCTGGAGGAGAGGATCGTGAAAAGGTACGGGCTGCCATTGAAAACATTACCGGTCTGATCGGCACTGCCGGTACCTTCAACTTTTCAGCAACCGACCATGGTGGTCTGGGAATCGATGCCTATACCATGCTGACGGTTAAAAACGGTATATTTGTTCCCCTGGAAGACTGACACGCCCAACAGCCACCTTCCCGCGTTCGGGAGGTGTGCAGCCTCACTTTAAAACAAAAAAGCCTTCTGAACAGTGATTGTCCGGAAGGCTTTTTTGTTGCAGCGCCTGCACGCATGTGTCAAAGTTGTTTTGTATCTTTTCGGCAGGCAATGTCTTGGGCCATCCTCTGCTCCTGATCGCGCTGCACGACTGTCCCCAAACCGCACCAGCCACAAGCAGTTGTCTGCAGCCATTACCGCTTCGACGTTGTCTTTTTTATAAACATAGAAATCAGCTCACCCTGTCACATGATTTTGCCGGTACTTTCAAAGAGCCCCTTTTGTTAATAAAAATTCCTAATTGGTATTGACATGCATTTGCAGATTCGTTAAATAGATGGGCATAGACACTGTCGGACGAAGTGTGTCCGGAAACGAGGAAAACAACAACGAATGGAGGGTTCCAATGCAAGACAGTAAAAAGAAATTGACCACCAACGCAGGTGCCCCGGTTCCTGACAATCAAAACGTCATAACTGCTGGTCCACGTGGACCACAGCTGTTGCAGGATGTCTGGTTCCTGGAAAAACTGGCGCACTTCGACCGGGAAGTCATCCCGGAACGTCGTATGCACGCAAAAGGGTCAGGAGCCTATGGTACCTTCACCGTCACCCATGACATCACCAAGTACACCCGTGCTAAAGTTTTCTCGGAAATCGGCAAAAAAACCGAACTGTTCACCCGCTTCTCCACTGTTGCCGGTGAACGCGGCGCTGCAGATGCCGAACGGGATATCCGGGGGTTTGCGGTTAAATTTTATACGGAAGAAGGCAACTGGGATATGGTCGGCAACAACACACCGGTCTTCTTTTTCCGCGACCCGCTCCAGTTCCCCGACCTGAACCATGCGGTGAAACGCGATCCCCGCACGAACCTGCGCAGCGCCAAAAACAACTGGGACTTCTGGTCTTCCCTGCCCGAGGCCCTGCATCAGGTGACCATTGTCATGAGTGACCGTGGTATCCCGGCAACCTATCGCCATATGCACGGATTCGGCAGCCACACCTTCAGCTTTATCAATGCGGATAACGTACGCTACTGGTGTAAATTCCATTTTAAAAGCCAACAGGGGATCAAGAATCTTACCGATGCTGAATCGCAAGAAATCATTGGCAAGGATCGTGAAAGTCATCAAAGAGATCTGTACGATGCCATTGAGCGCGGTGATTTTCCACGCTGGACCATGTATGTGCAGGTGATGACCGAGGAACAGGCGGCTAAACTGCCGTATCATCCCTTTGATCTTACCAAGGTATGGCTCCACAGCGATGCTCCCCTGATAGAGGTGGGCGTTCTCGAACTTAACCGCAATCCGGAGAACTACTTTGCCGAGGTTGAGCAGGCTGCATTCAACCCGGCCAACGTGGTTCCGGGAATCAGCTTTTCACCGGACAAGATGCTTCAAGGTCGACTCTTCTCCTACGGTGATGCACAGCGTTACCGTCTGGGTGTCAACCACCACCTTATCCCTGTTAACATGGCACGCTGTCCCTTCCACAGCTACCACAGGGACGGGCAGATGCGGGTAGACGGTAACCACGGTTCAACCATTGGTTATGAGCCGAACAGTTATGGTGAATGGCAGGAACAACCTGACTTCTCTGAACCGCCACTGGAGCTCTCCGGTGCAGCTGCCCGCTGGAATGCCCGTGAAGACGACGATGACTACTACACCCAACCGGGTAAACTGTTCCGTCTGATGAGCAAAGAGCAACAGCAGGTTTTGTTCGAAAACACAGCACGTGATATCTGGAATGCTCCCAAAGAGATCAAGATCCGTCACATCGGCAACTGTTACAAGGCTGATCCGGAATACGGCAAAGGAGTTGCTGCAGCGTTGGATATTCCCATGAGTGAGATTCCGGTCTGATAACCTGCTGAGCGTCAAACATCTTCAACAGCGGGCGGGTTCGGAGTTGCTCCAACCGCCCGCTTACTGTTCCTGTGGACGGAACATCAGAAAAATGCTAAGAAAAAGAAATTCTTTCTACTCTTATCAACCCTAACCTACAGGTGAACAAAATGATGCACGAGAGCAGTATCAAGCTTCTCAATAAGGCGGTTGGTGAAGAAATGACCGCTCTTCAGCAGTACATGTACTTTCATTTTCATTGCGATGACCAGGGATACGATCTCCTGGCCGGCCTGTTCAAACGAACCGCCATTGACGAGATGATCCATGTGGAAGACCTGGCCGAACGTATTCTCTTCCTCGGTGGTGATGTCGAACTTGCCGCCTCTGCTCCGGTTGTGCCGGTGCAGGATGTGAACGAGATGCTTAAAATGGCCCGGCAGATGGAACTGGACAGTGCCGCGCATTACAACCAGTGGGCCAACGAGTGCGGTGCCGCTGCTGACAGTGTGTCCAAAAAATTGTTTGAGGAGCTGGTCGTGGCTGAAGAGAACCACTACGACGCCTTTGATATTGAAATGGACAACATGAAAAAATTCGGCACCAACTATCTCGTTCTCCAGTCCATCGAACGCAGTAAAAACCGTGCCCAGCTGTCTCCATCCACTGGTGAGTAGCAGCAATACAACCAGACTGCAGCCTTTTTTTACAGGCTTTCCCTCTTATACAACCCGTCATTCTCGCTCTGCAAATGACGGGTTTTTTCATGATGCACCCCGCAACTGCGGCAACCGGGCAAAAAGACGTTGCGGATGCCGACTGTACTCAGGTTTATGAACGGTTCTTCACTTTATCTGCTGCTCGCCGATGCTGTTCTTCTTGTGCATGTCAGTGTTGCCCTCTTTGTTGTTGGCGGCCTGGGCTGTATCATCGTCGGTAACCGGCGGGCATGGCAATGGGTGAACAGTCTATGGTTCAGACTGGTCCATCTTGCCGCCATTGGGGTCATCGCTCTTCAGGCATGGCTGGGCGCCGTCTGTCCGCTGACCAGCCTGGAGATGTGGCTTCGCACCCGGTCGGGCAGTTCAGTCTACACCGGGAGTTTTGTTAGTTACTGGTTACAGAAAACCCTCTACTACGATGCTCCGCACTGGGTCTTTATACTGGCCTACTCACTCTTCACGCTGGCCGTTGCCGCAACCTGGTGGTATTATCCACCGCGTACCCGTTGATAGCGATCAGGCTGTTTGTTCTTCTCACCTCTCACGATCACCACTAAACAACAGCCGTTGCCTGTTCTTCTTCAGCAGAAGCTTTGAAAAAGAGCTGTTGCGACGCAGGTACGTATTGCAAAAAAACAGTGCCTAATCACCAGCAGGAGGACCTTTATGAACCAGATACTCATTGGCCGGGGAGAACAGCCTGTGCATCTTTGGGGTGCACTTGCCAATCGGCATGGTTTGGTTGCCGGTGCCACCGGTACCGGTAAGACAGTCTCGTTGCTGGTGCTGGTGGAGGGTTTTTCCCGCATGGGCACACCTGTCTTTATTACTGATATCAAGGGAGATGTTGCCGGTCTTGCCATGGCCGGTGAATCCAACCAAAAACTTACACAACGAGCGGAACAGACAGGTCTTTTGTCGTACACCAATGAGGCAAGTCCGGTCCTGTTTTGGGATATCTTCGGCAGAAACGGTCATCCGCTGCGAACCACGGTCAGTGAAATCGGACCAGGCCTGCTCGCCCGTATCCTCGAACTCAGTGATACCCAGACAGGAGTTCTTGAGATCGTCTTTCGCCTGGCCGACGATGAAGGGCTTCTTCTCCTTGACCTTGACGACCTGCGGGCCCTGCTCACCTTTACCGCTGAAAATCGGGCAGAGATTTCAACCCGGTTCGGGCTGGTCAGCGGCCAATCCATTGCAGCCATTCAACGGGCTCTTCTGAAGTTGGAGCGGGAAGGCGGCACAATGCTGTTTGGTGAGCCTGCCCTGGAGTTGACCGATCTCATGCGCACCGACCTGACAGGACGGGGCATTGTCAGTATTCTGAGCGCTGATAAGCTTATTTTAAAACCCCGCCTGTATGCCGGCCTGCTGCTCTGGCTTCTTTCCGAGTTCTTTGAACAACTGCCGGAGGTGGGCGATCCTGATCAGCCCAGGCTGGTACTCGTCTTTGATGAGGCCCACCTGCTGTTTACTGATACGCCACCGATGCTCCGCCAACGTGTTGAGCAGGTGGTACGACTTATCAGATCCAAAGGTGTGGGCATCTATTTCTGCTCTCAATACCCGGATGACATCCCCAATGAGATTCTTGGGCAGCTGGGCAATCGCATACAACATGCCCTGCGTGCCTATACGCCCCGGGATCAAAAAGCGGTCAGAGCTGCTGCCGAATCCTTTGTGCCCAACCCCACACTCAATGTCGCTCAGACCATTGCCCAGCTTGCTGTTGGTGAGGCCCTGGTTTCAACCCTACAGGGAAAAGGTGTTCCCATGCCGGTGGAAAAGACCCTGATCTGCCCGCCTCGCTGCCGTATGGGTGCCATAACCGAACACGAACGGGCCGCTGTACTGGCCCGCAGCCCAATCGGCGGCAAGTACGATCAGCCGATCAATCGCGAGTCAGCCTACGAAATCCTCAGCCAACGAGCTGAACAGAAGAACGGAACCAGCACTGCCCCGTCATCCGATCATCGCCGCCAGGAAAAAGGTGTGATCAGTGATCTGTTATGGGGTACCGGGCGTCGCCAGGGAATGGTGGAGACACTTGCCAAACAGACAGTGCGCACCATCGGCAGCCAGGTAGGCCGACAGATTGTACGCGGTATTCTCGGCAGTATTCTTGGGAAAAGATAAAACATATCCTGACCAGCCTGCACATACCCGGCCGCAGATGCCCCTGCTCTTTAAAACTTTAAAACGTACAGATGCGCTGATACAGATGGACGCCGGGACTCTGGTGATATAAAAAACCAAAACACAGATTACGGTAGCCCTGCAGCCGCATCTTGATCAGCCTTGCCTGAAACCAACTCTGCCTGCTGTATAAAAGCTGATTATGCCACAGCGAAAAGCAAAGAACACCAGCCATGTACTGAGGAGAAGAAGACGATGACCAGACAGGAACTTGAAAAAGGCATGTCGAGCTTAAAAATTATCTGGTCTGCCCTGGCCATGTCTTTAATCATGTATGTCCTGGCTGTGCCGCTTATCCTTGACCGGGAAACAGTCAATCTTGCAGCTGAAACCTACGCAGAGCTGCGACTGTTCATGTATCCCCTGGCCGGTGTAACCCTGGTCGCGTCCTGGTTTGTGCGGCGCTCCATTCTTGCTGCCAAACCCTCGGCCACCCGCAACAGATCCCGTCAGCACCCGGCGATTCAACGCTACACCACGGCTATGATCGTGACCCTGGCCATGACCCAGTCCATTGGCCTCTACGGTCTGATCCTCTATCTCCTGGGCAGCAACCGTGTTGATCTCTACCTGCTGACAGCACTAGCCGCCGTTGCCATGGTCCTGTACTTTCCCAGGCAGGATGAAGTCATGCAACTTGCGGAAAGATTTTCATCCAGGAGCGGCAAACGATCATAACTATTCCGGCTTCTCTTTGTCTGTTCAGAATGCACCAGCCTGTATACTTTGTACTCTGTTCCCTGGTTCCCGGCTGACCATACAGCAACTCACAGGGAGCACTGAAAAAATTCGCCGGCAGAAGAGCCTGTAACCGGTCCACACACCATCATCCATCCAGCCACTTTCAAAATCATGCAGGAGCACAACCATGAACATCCTCCTTTGCAATGGCAGTCCCCGCAAACACGGCAACACAGACCTCCTGCTCAGCCGGATTGAGGCTGGCATACAGCAGGCAGGCTACCAGGCCGAACGTATCGACCTGGCCGCCCTTGACATTCATCCCTGTACCGGCTGCGGCCACTGTGAGACTGAAGGCTGGTGCATTATCCAGGACGACATGACCCTGCTGTACGACAAGATTGATCAGGCCGACCGGATCGTCATCGGTTCACCAATCTACTTTTACGGTGTCACGGCCCAGACCAAGGCCTTTATCGATCGCTGCCAGGCTCTGTGGTGTCGCAAATATCTGTTGGGCGTGGTCAAACCCGATCGTGACAACCGCCTCGGCTATCTGGTGAGTGTGGCTGCCACGGCCGGTGGTAAGATCTTTGACGGTACCCGCCTGACCATCCGCTACACCTTTGATGCCATGGAATATACCTTTGGCGGTGAACTGGTGGTCCAGGGGATTGACCTGAAAGGAGCTGTTGCTGAACGGACCGATACCATGGAAGAGGCCCTGCAGCTGGGACTGACAATCTGCCGTACAGCCGGTACAGCCACATAACAGTCTGCCACCCCACACCCTTTGTGAGACACTCATGCCCCGACTGCTCTGCTCCTGCTCTTTTCTCCTGGCAACCGCCCTGTTCGGCTCTGCGCCTGCAGTTGCCGGTGCCGGTTTCCCGCACCTTGATGCCGGCTATCGTTTCCTGGTCAGCGATCGCGGACAGGGCGGCATTCTGTACACCGCCACCGCCGGAACACTGCAGGGAAAACAGCTGCCTCTCAGCTATCACGACAGTCCCGCCTACTGGGGAGAACATGTATGCAGCCGGACAGACTGCACTGTCGTCGACCGCTACGATCCCAATACCGCCACCCTGCTGCCGCAGGACACACCGGCCGGTGACCTGCAGACCGAACGCGTCAACACCCATAACGGCATCAACATTTACGATGGGGCCACCTGGCAGATTGCGGTGATGCTTGGTCACACCCGCAACCACTTCTCCGTACCGACCGGTGAACATGCCTACAGCCTGGTCAGCAACCAGAACCTGCTGTTAACCGTTGGTCACAGCGGCAACAGCCTGCACCCTGTTCCGGATGAGACCCGTGCTGTTTCCCGCGATACCCTGTTTGTGTACAACAACCAGCCTGTTCACGAACCCCGACAGGCTTTCAGCTTCCGCATGCTGCCCCGTGCCTGGCTCTCACCCGATCCCCTGGCTGCCGCCACCCGTTATGGCCATCTTGTTACTACAGTCAACCTGCCGGACAACAGTGCAGCCTATCAGCCGGGCCTGGTCAGCTGGACTGACTGGAAACCAATCACCGGTGAAAATGCCTGGGCCTTTCTTATCGGTCCGCTGCAGGCCGCCATTATCCATTACACCACCACTGATCAGGGCTATGTGCCGCTGTCCGATCCTGCCCTGACAAATGCCCTGGCCGTCCTGCCCACTTTTGCAGCGCTGCAGTCGCCCGCCGGCGGTGTCTATTCTGCGCCATCAGGTACAGTGGCCAATCAGGGCAACCAGCAGATTGATCCATTTTCAGTCTCGGTGGAAAACAACATATCACTCCTGGCCGGACTCAAGATCCTTCAGGCCACACTGAAGACCACTCTCAAAAAAGACTCCAGCCTCACGCAGCACAATCGGAAACAGCTTGCACAGGCCATGACCCTGAGCACGACCATGCTCAACGGCGGTAACCTTGCTCCTGACCGGCAGACCAGGGGCCTGCTTGCCTTTTTCAGGGATAATGCCTGGCAGGACGGCATCTTTGTGCAGGGCGGACAGCTCAACAGTCCTGACAGAACAGCTGTTTGGCAGCCGAATCGCTCTCCAAAAGCTGTTGATGTCAATACGTGGGGCATTGCCGCACTTGGTCCGGCAACGATTGATGACTGGTTCGGGTTTGGTGCGGCCTTTCGCAACTGGCAAAAGGTAAAAAGCTGGGGTGGCTACGGCCAGGGTTCAACCCTGTGGGGAGTTGGTTTTTCCGACCAGGACGGCAATGGGATCGACGCCTCCGGCAGGTACCGGCAAGGTGTTCTGTCAACGGAATGGACTGCCGGTGCAATAACCATGGTCCGGGCAATGCTTGCCCACTATCGGGCGGTACCTGCACTGTCACCGGATCATCAGCAATCTGCAGAAATGGTTATGTCTCTGCAGCAGGACGAACAGTCCATGCTCACGGCACTGAACAGGCTTCGCCTTGACAGCTATGCTGCTGCAAATTTTCCGGGAACGCCAGATCACTACAGTGCACTCTTCCCCCTTTCCACCAGACCCTACCTCTATGCAAGCCGCCGCTATCTCATTCCATTTGGCTGGTATGCCAACCCGATTCCCTCCACCTGCGCCACGGCCTGGATACTCATGGTGGCGAACGGCTACAACCCTTTTGTCCCCGGCGGTTGACCACACACAGCACCGCCTGTTTGGCAGAACGCCCGGCTGGTAGGTGTTCAGCAGATCAGGGTTGTGCAGGCACCAGCATCTCTCTGCTCTGCACACATGTACGCGACCTCACGCAGATGAAAAAGCCATGCAACCGCCTGTTTTACCTCTTGTTGCTTGAGAAAGTATCGGGTATGGTCTGGGCAATTTTTTAAGAAGAAAATTTATTATGCATGATTTTCAACAGCCAAACAGCCTGATCCCAGCAGCACCCTCCACGCTTAAATATGTAATCTCAATCAGTTAACTTTCTCTTGTTGTACACAGCATTACACATCCGAATCGACCTTGTCGAAACACCCTGTTTGTTGTCAGGAGATTGTTATGACAAGATTTGATGCATCAACAGCAGACACTTCAATGGTTAAGGATGAATTATCGTCCCAGGTTGCTATTTTACTCTGTACGTACCAGGGACAGGCCTATCTGGCTGAACAACTGGATTCTTTTACTGGGCAAACCTACAACAATTGGCGAGTGTGGGCATCTGATGATAACTCTCAGGATAACACTGCTGCAATTCTTCAAGCCTACCAACAGAAGTGGTTACCCGGAAGCCTCACCATCTGTTGTGGGCCAAATCAAGGATTTGTTGCAAACTTTTTGTCACTAACCTGTAATGTTAAAATCAAAGCTGCTTACTATGCCTATGCCGACCAGGACGATATCTGGGAACCAGACAAGCTTGAACGTGCAGTACAGTGGCTGAAGACCATTCCGGCAAACATACCCGCCCTGTACTGTTCGCGAACCCGATTGGTTGATGCCCGCAATAATGAAATCGGTTTTTCGCCACTGTTTTCAAAACCTCCGAGCTTTGCCAATGCCCTTATGCAAAACATTGCCAGTGGCAACACCATGGTCTTCAACAATGCAGCCCGCAGCCTTCTTTATGAGGCAGGAGAAAAAATCCCTGTCGTTATTCATGACTGGTGGGTGTATATGGTGGTCACAGGGTGCGGTGGACACGTCTTTTACGACCCCACGCCAACCTTACGTTACCGCCAGCATGACAGCAACCTGATCGGGATGAACGCCACCTGGGCAGCCCGTTGCAATCGTCTTCGTTCTTACTGGCAAGGCAGTTTTCAAGACTGGAGTGATCGTAATATCAAATGTTTACAAAAATTACGTCATAGAATAACCCCGAAAAACCTAGAGATCCTGGAGCAATTTACAAAGGCGCGCACCATGCCCCTTTTTCAACGCCTCATACATCTCAAAAAAAGTGGCATTCATCGACAAACCCTGAGCGATAATCTGGGATTAATCGCAGCCACAATTTTTAAAAAAATATGACACGGTAATGCTTCACACGTTAATCAACATTTTATTCCAAAATAGCAGTCCCGTATCAACAACCAGATGTGGCAAAAACATATGCTTATCTTTTTCGAGGTATCACGCTGATGTATGATTTTTCAACAAGCCCCAAGGCGCTGATAACCAGTCTCTGGCAGTATCGAGAACTGATCATAGCCTCGACCAAACGAGAAGTGCTCGGTCGCTACCGTGGATCTGTCCTGGGGCTACTCTGGTCATTTTTCATTCCCTTATTAATGTTGGCAGTCTACACCTTTGTGTTCAGTGTTGTATTTCAAGCTCGCTGGGGAGCAGGAAACGAATCCAGAACCGAATTTGCCCTGGTGTTGTTTGCCGGCCTGATCGTGTTCCACCTGTTCAGTGACTGTATAAACCGGGCACCAGGCCTGATTCTCAGCAATGTCAACTATGTTAAAAAAGTGGTTTTCCCTTTGGAAACTTTGCCTTTTATCAGTTTACTGGCAGCCCTGTACCATGCCCTGATCAGTCTGCTGGTGTGGTTGGTGGCCTATGTTCTGCTCTATGGCGTGCCCCATGTCACTGTACTGCTGTTGCCGGTTGTGATCTTTCCTTACACCCTGTTCATTCTGGGGCTAAGTTGGATTTTGGCATCACTTGGTGTTTTTTTGCGGGATGTTTCGCAGCTGGTTGGCGTACTTACCACCGTGCTTTTATTCATGAGCGCAATCTTTTTTCCAGTGAGTTCCCTGCCGGAAAATTATCGTATCTTTATGTACCTCAACCCTTTAGTCATCTTCATTGAGATGACCAGAGATATCTTGTACTGGGGCAGGACTCCGGAATTAGGTATGCTGACTCTATGCTGGCTGACTGGTTTTTTAATTGCCTGGCTCGGGTTTGCCTGGTTTCAGAAAACACGAAAGGGGTTTGCCGATGTCCTCTGAAATCGCCATTAAGGTTGAAAACCTGAGCAAGTGCTATCAGATCTATGCCACGCCCCGCGACCGGCTCAAACAGTTCATACTGCCCCGAGTCCAACGTATAACAGGCAAACAACCCCGACAATACTACCGAGAGTTCTGGGCACTCAAGGATATCTCGTTCGAGGTAAAAAAAGGCGAAACAGTCGGCATCATTGGTCGGAACGGTAGTGGTAAGTCCACCTTGTTGCAACTGATCTGCGGCACCTTATATCCCACCAGCGGTCTTGTTCAGACCCATGGACGCATTGCAGCGTTGTTAGAGCTGGGTTCCGGCTTTAACCCGGAATTCACTGGACGGGAAAATGTGTACATGAACGCTGCCGTTCTAGGTTTAAGCAAAGAAGAAACCGATGCACGATTTGACGATATAGCTGCTTTTGCTGATATCGGCGAATTTATTGAACAACCTGTTAAAACCTATTCCAGTGGAATGTATGTTCGGTTGGCGTTTGCAGTTCAGGCAATGATTGATCCGGATATTTTTGTAGTCGATGAAGCACTCGCTGTTGGTGATGAAAAATTTCAAAAAAAATGCTTTTCTCGCTTGGAAGAACTCAAAAGCAATGGCACTTCCGTACTCTTTGTGTCCCACTCACCGCAAAGTATCATTGAGCTCTGTCAAAACACCCTGCTCATTGATCACGGTACGCAAATCATGTTTAGTTCAGCACCTGAGGCAATCCGTGCATACCAGCTACTGCTTTACGCTCCAGCTGATAGACAAAAACGTATCATCCGGCACCTGCAGGCTGATGGTTCACTCAATGATGATCAAAGCAATGCCCCTTCCCCCGCTTTTTCACCTGAAGGTGTTACAGATAACACGTCTGTAACTAAAAATACTCTAACAGCCGATGAACAGACAATCGATGTCTTTGACCCAGAGCTTGCTCCCGAAACAACGGTAGCATATCCTGTTCAAGGTGCAACAATCGATGGCATACAAATAATGAATGTCAAGGGCCAAACAGTAAATATACTCCAACCCGGTCATATTTACGATTTTATAATCTTCGGGCGTTTCCACAGCAGCTTTTCAGGAATTTTTTTCGCTGTTCATATTAAATCTGTATCTGGAGCTGTGATCACTGGGCAACGATTCCCTGAAGAAGGACAGTATATTAAGAACGCAACTGCTGGAGAATCATTTGAAATGTGCTTTAAATTTCGCATGGATTTACTGCCAGGGGTCTATTTTGTTGGAGGAGGAATCTGGTCACGCGAAGAACCAAGTTGTGCACATCGGATAATTGACGCACTTATGTTTCGTGTCAATCCATTTGATTTGTCCATATCCTTTGGTTATGTGAACCTCCTTGATGCAACCCCAACTCTTAAATTTACAAATACCAATGTATATAGATGATAATATTGACATTGTTGATGCGCTCGGTGGCCATAGCTCGAGACGAGAGCTATGGACAACATTTCTCAACCTACAACGTACCCGTATAATGGCTGAGATTGGCGTGTGGAAAGGTGACTTTGCGACTGATATGTTGACAGATGCTCCACTCATCGAAGTCTACTATATGATTGATCCTTGGGCACACCTGCCTGACTGGAACAAACCATTTAATGTCAGCTCCCAAATCTTTGATGAGATCTATCAAGAAATGGATCGTAAAACCGTTTTTGCTAAGCATAAGCGTCAGATATTGAAAGGCCGCACGAAAGAGGTCGTTGCTGCAATCCAAGATGAGTCTCTTGATTTTGCTTATGTTGATGGTGATCATACCTTGCGAGGAATTACGATCGATCTAATAAAAATCTGGCCAAAGATACGCCTTGGAGGCTTCATCGGGGGAGACGACTTTATCACCAGCCCATGGCAGCATAGTCGACGCTTTGAACCAACCTTAGTTTTCCCTTTTAGTGTATATTTTGCAGAAGCCATGGATGCTCCAATTGTCGCATTAGAGCACAATCAATTCCTTATTCAAAAGACTGGAAAAGCTCAGTTTTCTTTTCAAGATCCGACCGGGCTATACAAGGATTTATCATTAAATAAACTCCACCCTTTTCTTTCTCTGATTAACAAGCTTGGCAAAAAAATATGGCGAATGTGAATGACTGGAGCGACAAGGACAAACAGTCTGTCGAAACGTATTTAAAATGGAACAGCTATCTTTCTGAGGGGCATAAGATTTACTATGTGGCGACACCGAAAGTTGCCTGTACGACACTGAAATGGTGGCTTGCAACTTTAGAGGGGTATTACGACGCCTTGCGCAACACATCCGGCAGTCAGGAAAGTGATCCCGATCTGGCTATACATGATACGTTCCCAACCGTTGCTCCAGATATTGTTGGTTTGGACCTTCCATCACTTTCCAAAGCCCTTTCTTCAAATGAGTATTTCAGATTCGCTGTTGTTCGTAACCCTTACAAACGATTATTTTCCGCCTGGCAGTCCAAACTGCTGTTGCAGGAACCGTTGCAGGTTGGTCCTTATACTTCCTGTGAGTTTTATAATTACCAGATTAAAACGCCGGCAGATATCGCAATAGCATTTGAAAAGTTTCTGGAACATCTTTTTACAAATGAAGCTCCTGCCTATCTGGACCACCACTGGGCTCCACAGGTAACACTGCTTCGACCTGATATCATCAGCTACACCCAACTGACTAAAATTGAGGAGAGTGAGAAACTCAGCAATGCTTTGACACAGTGGCTTGGTGGAGATATTCCAGAACCTTTCCAGGGACGTCGTACAAATGAAAGCCTGATTCCTTATACTTCTGATGTTGTGACCGAGCGGAGTTCTGAGTTGATTCGTACTCTATATGCACCTGATTTTGAAATCCTTGGTTATGATAAATCCCCGCCGGAGAGCAAAACAACTTTCACCGCGGAACAGTTCAATATTGCGATAAAAGCAGTACAACTTATCAGGGGGCGACACCAGCGCCTAGGTGAACATAATATCGAACGTGTCCGCTTAAAACGCATGTGCATGGAGTATGAACAACTGATCAATCTGCGAGAAAACGAAATCCAGACTCTCTTACAATCTCGATCATGGCGTTGGACAAAACCATTGCGTCTTATTGAACATTACACGCAACAAATGATTCAACAGTTACATGGTGCAATCAATCGTAAACGTGATTTGGATATCTAACAACACCATTTATTTTCTAATATCTATATGATGTAAATCTACTAAAGTTAAGCTTGATACAATGAAAACAAAAATAAAAGCTTTTTATAAAGCAGTTGTTAGAAACATTCCCTTCATTCATGGTCGTGCGGTACTTAACAGAGAAATAGAAACGATTCGCACCTCCGGTCAATTTGACAGCAACTACTATCTGGCCATGTATCCGGATATCAACAAGGAGTTATATGATCCAATATGGCACTACTGTAAATTGGGGTGGCGGGAAGGAAAAAACCCGTCTGACGATTTTGATACTCTTGGCTATCTCGGCAGAAATCCAGACATAAAAAAAGCTGATATTAACCCGTTTGTTCACTACATTGTCGCCGGAATGCATGAAGGTAGAAAAGGTCATCCCTCCTCTGAAGTTACCTTTGAAGATGGTATTTTTTTCCCCCGTTTAACGACTGATATCCAACTGATAGCCTACTTTTCCCAACCAGACTGGGAAGTGAGAGAGACTGCCCACAGGGCCGATAAACAACAAATCGGCAAACTTCTGATGCCCCATGATACTCTCGGCGTGTATCAGTCCATGGATATCACCACGTTAAAAAACCAGGCTCATATGGCCCAACGCCATGGAATCTCTGCCTGGTGCTTCCCTATTTCTGTTTCATCGTTCCCACCGGAAAGAGACGCTTTAAGCGTCATATTGGAGCATAAGGATATTGCTATCAGATTCTGCCTGGACATTCTTGTGAACACCAAGGAGGTTCATGAACAGTGGTTTGAATATCTGCATGCATTATTTGCAGACAGTCGATACCTGCGTGTTGACGAACAACCCCTGCTCATTACAACCATACAGACAAAGAGCAGTGAACACGTAACAACAGACACACCTCTGTACAGGTTTCTTGAACATCTGTCACCGCCACAGCCCTATCTGATTGCCCGCAGTGACGGCACGTTAGAACAGACAATCAAGATTGCAACTCACCACAAATATAAAGCTGTACTAGATTTTCCAGTACACCCTGTTCCTGGTGAGACAGGATCTTTTCAACCCCTCAACAAAAACGGTATAAAAACGGTTCCATACAGTGTGGTTGTCTCTCAGGCAGTCAAGAGAATACAACTGATTCACACCTCACAAGTACCTTTATACCGCACAATAACGCTTGGATGGGACGATAGGCTGTCCGGCTCAGAGCAACCTTTGCGCTACACCCGATTTCATTTAAAGGAATACCGCCGTTGGCTTGATGCTGCAATGGCTGAGGCCAGGAACAACCATGATCAGGACAGACGTTTTGTATTTATCAATGCCTGGAATGACTGGAACCAGGGAGCTGTGCTGGAACCAGACAAGATAAATGGGTTTGCAAAACTCAATGAAACTGCTCGTACCTTACTTAATTACCGTTGCGGACAGGCCATACCCAAAGTTTCGGTCATCGTGCCCAACTACAACCATGCCCAGTATCTCCATCGTCGCCTCAACAGCATCTACAAACAAACATATCCCAATATAGAGGTGTTGCTGCTTGATGACTGTTCCACTGACGAGAGCCAAAAGATACTCAATAAATACGCAGATCAGTATCCGAAAATCACGATAACTCTATTTAACAGACATAATTCAGGGGGTGTTTTTCATCAATGGGCCAAAGGTATACAAACCGCGACGGGCAATCTGATCTGGATTGCTGAAAGTGACGACTACTGTGATGAAGATTTTCTCGAAAAACTCGTTCCCTACTTTGATGATGAAGCTGTGATGCTTGCCTACTCGAAGATTGAGTTTGTACGGGCCGATGAATCTGTTATGAAAGATCACTTCTGGCAGTATGTATCTGCTCTGGAGTGTCGTGATAAGTGGTCCCGATCCTATGTAAAGACCGCACACAGTGAAGTGTCGGAATCATTGGGCATTATTAATACCATTCCTAATGCCAGCGGTACGATCTTTCGCCGCCCAGTGGACATGCCTCTGCTCAATGATGAGAAGTGGCTTTGTTTACGTGTAGCTGGTGACTGGATATTTTATCTGCATGTGATACGTGGTGGAAAGATTGCCTTTTCTGCTGAAACCACCAATTATTTCCGGCGTCATGACAGTAGTGTTGTGGCAACAACATCTGACATCAAAGCTTTTTGCAAAGAGGCAAATTTTGCTGGCAGAACTGTCCACGCACTCTACAATGTTCCTGATACACTTCTTGAGGAGTTCATAAAAAGATGGCAGGCAATATACAATCACCTCGGTGGTAAATGTGATGAGGAGTTTGTGCACTCGATTGCTGAAGAACAGATCCGAGAAGCTCGTCTTCTTCGCACACCGAACATCCTTGTCTCAACAATGGGGTTTTATCCTGGAGGTGCGGAAATTCTGCCGATACGAATGGCAAATGAGTTAAAACGACAAGGCCATTCAGTATTGATGCTCAGTGCAGGTTTCGGCCAGCGGGAGGAAGGGGTATGTCGTATGCTGCGCAACGACATACCAGTTGTTGAAACACCAGATATTGAAAACACAAAACATCTTATTCATGATTTCGGCATTGAGGTGCTCAACTCACATCAGTGGTATGTTCAACAGTACCCCTTTCATGTTCCGGATGTTTTTCTTGAACTCAAAGCACACGCTGCCTCACTGCACGGTATGATCGAATGCGGTAACACTGTCTCCACAAAACAATTGAAGACAGCCCACGAAAACGTGACCACCTGGGTGTATACGGCTGACAAGAACCTCGAACCGTTCATCAAACATGGGCTGTACACAAAGGCATCTGATCGATTTGTAAAACTCCCGAACGGTATGGAACCACCTGATATCCAGGCAGTACCAAGAGCAGAAATAGGAGTTCCGGACAATGCCTTTGTGTTGTGCTGTGTAAGCCGGGCAATCGCAGAGAAGGGATGGAGAGAGGCCATAGAGGCAACGAGCATGGCCCGTGAACTAAGCGGAAAGGATATTCGCCTGATTCTTGTTGGCAATGGCCCGGTTTATGATGAACTCGATCACTCCCGGGTACCAGATTTTGTTTACCTGGCAGGTTTCAGTGAAAATTCCGTTGGTCATTATGCGACTGCTGATATGGGAATTATGTTAACCAGGTTCAAGTCCGAGAGCTTTCCATTGACAATTGTGGACTGTCTGTTTGCCGGAAAACCCTATATTTCCTGCGATGTGGGAGAGATACGAAACATGCTGACCAAGGAGGACAAAATAGCCGGTGCTGTGGTCACACTAAGCAACTGGGAAATTCCAGTCCAACAGGTTGCAACAATTATCTCTGAGTATGCGAGTGATCCGGAAAAATACTCAGCGGCCTCTGCCATGGTGCCCAAACTGGCGTCCAGATATCGAATAGACAATGTTGTGCATCAGTATGTCAAACTTTTCCAAGATTCAGTTGCTGCACAAAAACACACGTAGACCTGAACAACACAAGCTCTGTTGACAACAACAAACAATCGGCCAGAAAATTTCTCTTGCCCGCATTCACTATTTTATCGGGGTAACCCCCTGAGCAAAACCACTGACATTCATGAAAATTATTCTGACGGTTCATCAGTTCCTACCAGAATATAATTCCGGTCAAAAGTTGAGATTTCCGGCAAGATAGGATCCTTACCAGGAAGATAATTTGCCATGAAGACGGCAAGATTCGCTGAAGAACAGATTGCTTTTGCGCTCAGGCATTCTGAAACCGGGACCAAGATTGGCCGAGGTTTGCCGGAAGATGGTTATCTCGGAGGCGACATTCTATAACTGGAAGAAAAAATATGGTGGTTTGGGCGTCGGCGAACTATAGCGCCTGAAACAGCTTGAAGAGGAGAACCGTCAGTTGAAGAAGCTGATGGCGGACTTGAGCCTGGACAAGCAGATGCTGCAGGATGTTGCTCAGAAAAAAGTTGCAAAACTAGTCCGGAAGAGACGTTTGGTTGACAGGCTTGCCCTAACCTACCGGATCAGCACCCGGCAGGCTTTCGAAGTAGTCGGTCTGCAGCGTTCTGTGTATTACTACAAACCGGAAATCTCTAAAGTTGGCTGTCTGAATTTCGGGAGAGGCTCATGTGAATCGTTCCAACAATCATTGATACAATGAAAACAAAAATAAAAGCTGTCTGTAAAAGAGTAATTAGAAACTTTCCATCAATTTATGACCAAGCAGTTCTGCATATCGATATACGAACGATTCGCACCTCCGGTCAATTTGACAGCAACTACTATCTGGCCATGTATCCGGATATCAACAAGGAGTTATATGATCCAATATGGCACTACTGTAAATTGGGGTGGCGGGAAGGAAAAAACCCGTCTGACGATTTTGATACTCTTGGCTATCTCGGCAGAAATCCAGACATAAAAAAAGCTGATATTAACCCGTTTGTTCACTACATTGTCGCCGGAATGCATGAAGGTAGAAAAGGTCATCCCTCCTCTGAAGTTACCTTTGAAGATGGTATTTTTTTCCCCCGTTTAACGACTGATATCCAACTGATAGCCTACTTTTCCCAACCAGACTGGGAAGTGAGAGAGACTGCCCACAGGGCCGATAAACAACAAATCGGCAAACTTCTGATGCCCCATGATACTCTCGGCGTGTATCAGTCCATGGATATCACCACGTTAAAAAACCAGGCTCATATGGCCCAACGCCATGGAATCTCTGCCTGGTGCTTCCCTATTTCTGTTTCATCGTTCCCACCGGAAAGAGACGCTTTAAGCGTCATATTGGAGCATAAGGATATTGCTATCAGATTCTGCCTGGACATTCTTGTGAACACCAAGGAGGTTCATGAACAGTGGTTTGAATATCTGCATGCATTATTTGCAGACAGTCGATACCTGCGTGTTGACGAACAACCCCTGCTCATTACAACCATACAGACAAAGAGCAGTGAACACGTAACAACAGACACACCTCTGTACAGGTTTCTTGAACATCTGTCACCGCCACAGCCCTATCTGATTGCCCGCAGTGACGGCACGTTAGAACAGACAATCAAGATTGCAACTCACCACAAATATAAAGCTGTACTAGATTTTCCAGTACACCCTGTTCCTGGTGAGACAGGATCTTTTCAACCCCTCAACAAAAACGGTATAAAAACGGTTCCATACAGTGTGGTTGTCTCTCAGGCAGTCAAGAGAATACAACTGATTCACACCTCACAAGTACCTTTATACCGCACAATAACGCTTGGATGGGACGATAGGCTGTCCGGCTCAGAGCAACCTTTGCGCTACACCCGATTTCATTTAAAGGAATACCGCCGTTGGCTTGATGCTGCAATGGCTGAGGCCAGGAACAACCATGATCAGGACAGACGTTTTGTATTTATCAATGCCTGGAATGACTGGAACCAGGGAGCTGTGCTGGAACCAGACAAGATAAATGGGTTTGCAAAACTCAATGAAACTGCTCGTACCTTACTTAATTACCGTTGCGGACAGGCCATACCCAAAGTTTCGGTCATCGTGCCCAACTACAACCATGCCCAGTATCTCCATCGTCGCCTCAACAGCATCTACAAACAAACATATCCCAATATAGAGGTGTTGCTGCTTGATGACTGTTCCACTGACGAGAGCCAAAAGATACTCAATAAATACGCAGATCAGTATCCGAAAATCACGATAACTCTATTTAACAGACATAATTCAGGGGGTGTTTTTCATCAATGGGCCAAAGGTATACAAACCGCGACGGGCAATCTGATCTGGATTGCTGAAAGTGACGACTACTGTGATGAAGATTTTCTCGAAAAACTCGTTCCCTACTTTGATGATGAAGCTGTGATGCTTGCCTACTCGAAGATTGAGTTTGTACGGGCCGATGAATCTGTTATGAAAGATCACTTCTGGCAGTATGTATCTGCTCTGGAGTGTCGTGATAAGTGGTCCCGATCCTATGTAAAGACCGCACACAGTGAAGTGTCGGAATCATTGGGCATTATTAATACCATTCCTAATGCCAGCGGTACGATCTTTCGCCGCCCAGTGGACATGCCTCTGCTCAATGATGAGAAGTGGCTTTGTTTACGTGTAGCTGGTGACTGGATATTTTATCTGCATGTGATACGTGGTGGAAAGATTGCCTTTTCTGCTGAAACCACCAATTATTTCCGGCGTCATGACAGTAGTGTTGTGGCAACAACATCTGACATCAAAGCTTTTTGCAAAGAGGCAAATTTTGCTGGCAGAACTGTCCACGCACTCTACAATGTTCCTGATACACTTCTTGAGGAGTTCATAAAAAGATGGCAGGCAATATACAATCACCTCGGTGGTAAATGTGATGAGGAGTTTGTGCACTCGATTGCTGAAGAACAGATCCGAGAAGCTCGTCTTCTTCGCACACCGAACATCCTTGTCTCAACAATGGGGTTTTATCCTGGAGGTGCGGAAATTCTGCCGATACGAATGGCAAATGAGTTAAAACGACAAGGCCATTCAGTATTGATGCTCAGTGCAGGTTTCGGCCAGCGGGAGGAAGGGGTATGTCGTATGCTGCGCAACGACATACCAGTTGTTGAAACACCAGATATTGAAAACACAAAACATCTTATTCATGATTTCGGCATTGAGGTGCTCAACTCACATCAGTGGTATGTTCAACAGTACCCCTTTCATGTTCCGGATGTTTTTCTTGAACTCAAAGCACACGCTGCCTCACTGCACGGTATGATCGAATGCGGTAACACTGTCTCCACAAAACAATTGAAGACAGCCCACGAAAACGTGACCACCTGGGTGTATACGGCTGACAAGAACCTCGAACCGTTCATCAAACATGGGCTGTACACAAAGGCATCTGATCGATTTGTAAAACTCCCGAACGGTATGGAACCACCTGATATCCAGGCAGTACCAAGAGCAGAAATAGGAGTTCCGGACAATGCCTTTGTGTTGTGCTGTGTAAGCCGGGCAATCGCAGAGAAGGGATGGAGAGAGGCCATAGAGGCAACGAGCATGGCCCGTGAACTAAGCGGAAAGGATATTCGCCTGATTCTTGTTGGCAATGGCCCGGTTTATGATGAACTCGATCACTCCCGGGTACCAGATTTTGTTTACCTGGCAGGTTTCAGTGAAAATTCCGTTGGTCATTATGCGACTGCTGATATGGGAATTATGTTAACCAGGTTCAAGTCCGAGAGCTTTCCATTGACAATTGTGGACTGTCTGTTTGCCGGAAAACCCTATATTTCCTGCGATGTGGGAGAGATACGAAACATGCTGACCAAGGAGGACAAAATAGCCGGTGCTGTGGTCACACTAAGCAACTGGGAAATTCCAGTCCAACAGGTTGCAACAATTATCTCTGAGTATGCGAGTGATCCGGAAAAATACTCAGCGGCCTCTGCCATGGTGCCCAAACTGGCGTCCAGATATCGAATAGACAATGTTGTGCATCAGTATGTCAAACTTTTCCAAGATTCAGTTGCTGCACAAAAACACACGTAGACCTGAACAACACAAGCTCTGTTGACAACAACAAACAATCGGCCAGAAAATTTCTCTTGCCCGCATTCACTATTTTATCGGGGTAACCCCCTGAGCAAAGCCACTGACATTCATGAAAATTATTCTGACGGTTCATCAGTTCCTACCAGAATATAATTCCGGCACTGAGGTGCTGACTTACAGTGTTGCCAAAAATTTAGTAGAGCGCGGCCACGAGGTTACTGTCCTGACAGGAACACCGGCAAAGACATCGTTAAATGATGATGAGCGTTTTGATGAATACCAGATCGATGGGATCAGGGTGTATCGCTTTATGTACGAACTGACTCCCATGGGTGATCAGAACGTGCTTATGGAAATAGAGTACACTAACAACCTGGTAGCTCGTTACTTTCGAAAGCTGTTGAACAACTTTAAGCCCGATCTGGTCCATATCTTCCACATGTCTCGGTTAAGCGCAGCTATCATCGACATCACTGCTGATATGAACATACCCACGTACTTCACACCAACTGATTTTTGGAGTATCTGTCCGCTGAATCTGCTTATGTTGGATGATGGTACCTCTTGTAAAGGACCAGACAGACTGGCAGTTAACTGTGTTCGACACGTTGCCATGCGATATCACCGAAAGCGAGGATTAGGGTGGATTGAAAAATTTGCAAAAGCAGCACCAGATAGTCTTGCAAACCTGGCCGTTACTGTTGTTCAAAAAGGTTGGTTACCTCGCCGGCTCCCGTTTGTAAATGAAATCTCCGCACTCTCCAAACGAAGTAGTTATCTGATTTCACGGTTGAATATGCTCAATGGTATTTTTTCACCAACCACCCTGATGACTGATGTACTGATCAGAAATGGTGTACGACCGGAGTTGATTCACCAGCACATGTACGGGATTAATATAGACAGTTACCAAAGTAGACTTCGCAGTCGAACCGCAGAGACTGCCTGTACATTCGCTTTTATAGGAAGTTTATTGAAGCATAAGGGGTGTCACATTCTTGTCCAGGCTGTCCGCTTGCTTGCCCCGAATGACTTTCACCTAAAAATTTATGGCAACCCAACTGATTCTCCAGACTACTATCATACCTTGCTGGAGCTGGCCGGAGACTCCCCTTACATTGAGTTTTGCGGTACCTTTCCAAACACTCAAATTGCTGAGGTCCTTGATGAAATTGATACTCTTGTTGTTCCCTCCATCTGGTTTGAAAACGCCCCTCTGGTGATCCACTCGGCACTGGCTGCCGGATGTCCGGTGGTGGCTTCTGATTTTCCTGGCATGTCGGAAGTCATTCATAATGAAGAAAACGGATTATTATTTGAACCAGATAATGCTGAAGACCTGGCTGCAAAGCTCAGACGTTTACTTGATGAACACAATCTTCTTGAAAAACTCAGCAGTAACTGCCGTAAACCAAAATCAATTGCAGAATATGTAGACGAAATCTTGACTCTGTATGAGTCTCGCCTTGCATATACAAGTAATTAAGGACATTAACTATTATCATATCAGTCGATTGTAGGGTATCGAATACTTTTCGACTCTTAATTTCTAACAAATAATTTTCGATATCTTATATGAAATCATCAGAGTCTCACAAAAATATATCTACAAATACCTCCAGCACCTGTCTGGTGATTGGCGGTCGTGGCTTTATCGGACTACATCTGATCGATGCTTTACTGCAACAAGACTATCATGTCCGCTGCTTTGATCGCCCTCATGCAGTGCCTCTGGAAAATAAATTACGTAACAATCCAAATTTTGAGATGTTCGAGGGCGATTTCACCAATGAAAAAGATATTGTTGACGCTTTCAAAGGTTGCGATTTCTGCTTTCATCTCGTCTCTACAACACTTCCGCAATCTTCAAATGCCGACCCGGTATACGATGTTGAAAGCAATGTTGTTGCTACAATAAAATTGTTCAATCATGCTGTACGTACAGGTCTTAAAAAAATTATTTTTCCCTCTTCAGGAGGCACAGTTTACGGTGTTCCACTCAACATTCCAATCCATGAGGACCATCCCACAAATCCCCTCTGCTCATATGGTATCTCTAAACTGACCATTGAAAAATACCTCGAACTGTACAGACATCTTCATGGGCTGGAGTACAGTGTGTTACGTATTTCCAACCCGTACGGTGAACGGCAACGAGTCCATTCAAGTCAGGGAGTTATCGCTGTTTTTCTTGGTAAAATATTACGAGGAGAGGTTGTTGAGATATGGGGAGACGGATCGGTAACCAGAGACTACATCTATATAGCTGATGTTATAGAGGCAATGCTGGCAACGCTTGCATACAGCGGTGATCAACGAATTTTTAATATCGGCTCAGGCCAGGGACACAGTCTTAATGAGATACTGGATACAATCGAAACAGTCACTGGCTCGCCGGTACATCGCCGTTATTTACCCGGCCGCCCGTTCGATGTGCCCTCAAATGTTTTAAATATAGAACGAGCGCGTCAGTATTTAGATTGGTCACCAGGTATGAGTTTTGAACAAGGACTGTCACGATTTGTTAAGTGGCTGCAACAACAACCGGATGACCGATAGTTTTCATCATCTTCTATCAATCTATATTATACGCCTCAATCAGTAATATTCGCATCCAACTTCAAAAGTGCTAAGATCTCCTGGATTGAGCTGTTTTGCTTAAACACAACTGTTGGATTGTCCGGCGGTTCATAAGGACTATCAATACCAGTCATATTAGGCAGTCGACCATCGCGTGCTTTTTGATATAATCCCTTGGGATCACGCTTTTCACACACCTCCAAGGGGGTATCAACAAACACCTCAACAAAGTTCTCTGCACCGATTAATTCCCGGGCCATCCGTCGCTCAGCTCGAAACGGACTGATAAACGCTGTTATCACGACGAGACCGGCATCCATCATCAGCCTGGCTACTTCAGCAACGCGACGAATATTTTCAACACGGGCAGCCTCTGTGAACCCAAGATCTCTATTCAATCCCTGACGGATATTATCGCCATCAAGAACATAGGTGCGTCTTCCTGAAGCATAAAGTTGTTTTTCCAGCCTGTTGGCAAGGGTGGACTTGCCAGCACCAGATAGACCGGTAAGCCAGATTACCTTACCACGGTGACGGTTGAGTCGTTCGCGATCTTGCCGAGTAATGCTCAATGCCTGTTGATGCACCGTGCGGGATCTGCGTAAATAGTGCCTGATAAACCCGACAGCCACTGTTGTTTGTTCAAAACGGTCCATCAAAATAAAACTACCGAAAATCAACGTGTTTTGGACTGTATCAAAGTATACAGGATGACTGAGGGCAAGGTTACATACCGCAATATCATGTAATTCTAACTGTCGACTCGGTAGCTGTGCATTGGTGTTTATATCGATGAGATGCTTAATATTTGTAATCCAGGCGTTGGTCTTCTGATTAGCAAGCTTCATCAAATATCTGCGGCCGGACAGTCCAATGTCTTTGTGCATCCAAAAAAGTGTGGCTTGAAACTGATCAGACATTTCAAACGATGTATTGATTGGCATCAGTACATCTCCCATGGTAACGGCAACCGTTCGATCAAGTATTAAAGTAACTGTTTCACCTGCATTTACACTGTCAACATTCCCATCAGGAGTATCAATTTGTACTACTCTGCCGGTATCACCAGATGGTAGTACCTGTAACTGCTCACCAACACAAAGTTCTCCTGTTGCTACAACACCACGAACTTTTGAAAGTCCATGTTCGTTCCTGTCAGAGTTTTGTACCAGGAACATAACTTTATAGTCAGATGACGATTCAACCTGCAGATTGTCCAGGCAGGACAGAAGAGATTGCCCTGTATACCATGGCATCTTATCTGAAAGCGAAATAATATTATCCCCGGTAAGCACAGACAGAGCAATGGTTGTAACACTTTTAAACCCTAAGGGTTCTACTGCATGTTTGTAAGTAGTACAGATATCCTCGAAATTCTGTTGATTACGAAAAACTGCATCTGCGTTATTCATCGCCAGGATGACATGCCGTATACCAACCAGCCATGCTCTGCACATGTACGCCATCACCTGATCCGTGTCTTGAGCACTGGCATCGACAAGGACCACAGCCACATCAGCGATAAAAGCATCACAAACCATGTTGTCAAGATACTGGCCGGGCTTGGACACAGTTGCAACGATATACTTACGTTGCGTTGAGTTAAAATGACGATAGGAAAGATTACTTGTTGTATCGAAGAAAACAATATTTTTAGTTGCTCGTTCTAACGCTGCCTGCTGATTGTCAATAACCTGTTGTGGACTTTGAAACAGATGGTTGAGCAGTGCCTCCTGTTCTTTCTCCATTCCTCCAAAAATGATTAAACGAAATATTCTCGGATCTATTTGCTGTAACTCACCATTGGTTGTTGTGTCAGTTTCACAAAATGGCTTTTCAATCGGCGATGGATATTTTTTCTTCCCTGGTGTCATGCTAAAAAAAGATTTGTTATCGTGTACATAGGTTGTAGAAGGAATGAATATAAAGACTCCTGTCTTCAGACAATAAGAGCACAGTATGAAAACCTGCCTATCTAAAGTACGGCTATACGTACTTCCATCCCACGACTATGACAAATAAAAACTGAGTTATCAGCATATTTACGTTCATCATTCTCATAATCATCAACAACAAAACAACATTAAAAAGTAATCAATTCTTCATTTGGCAGATAGCCTTACTGCCTTTTTTAGTTGCCATTGACAACCAACCAGGAGAGGCACACTGTAGGTAGAGAGTAATGTAAGCCGATTGGATGGTACTACACATAACCGGCCGATCGGCATCTCAACTTTCAACCATAGAGGCGCTCTTGTTTTGCCCAAAAGGAGGTTTCATGAGTCAGACTGTTATTGCCGTTATTGTTGGTAGTTTACGAAAAGATTCGTATAACCGGAAGCTGGCTGATGCCCTTACCAGGCTGGCACCACCGGAGTTTACCTTTAAGCATATAGAGATCGGTGATTTACCGCTCTACAACCAGGATGATGATGCCAATCAGGCCCCAACAGTACAGCGTTTGAAGGATGCAATTCGCTCGGCAGACGGCCTGTTGTTTGTCACCCCGGAATATAACCGCTCTATTCCCGGTGTTTTGAAAAATGCCATTGACCATGCCTCACGTCCCCCTGGTCAGAGTGTCTGGGGCGGTAAACCGGCCGGGATACTCGGCATCTCCATCGGTCAGATCGGCACAGCTCTTGCCCAGCAGCATCTGCGCAATGTGCTGGCCTTTCTTGATGTACCCACCATTGGCCAGCCGGAAATGTTTTTGCAGGTGAACGAGAACTTTTTTGATGCGGACGGCAATATCGGCCAGGGAAGCAAAGCGTTCTTCCAGGGCTGGATGGACCGTTATGTGGCCTGGGTGAAACAACACATTGCCGGCTAAACAAAAAACAACGCTGCTGTCAGATCACTGGCAGCAGGCCCAGGATCCGGCCAACCAATGGCCAGGCTGCTCTACCTCTGCTGACACGATGAAGGCACAGCCTGGCATGATGTGCACGCAGACAGATACACAACAGCAGATCATCATGCAACGCCAGTACCGGTACCGGCTGTGGCATTGATCCAAAACATCTGTACTGACTGCACTGTCCAGGATCTACACAAAACGGGTTGAGCGCTGCAAAGCACCATCACCAGACAAAAACACCACAAACCGCTGCAAAAGAATGGAAACCGATCGCGCCATGAAATCCAGTCAGGCACCACCATCAACAGCACCACCTCTTTTAGAGGTACGTGAGCTTGGTAAACAGTACAACGGATTTACCGCTGTGGCGGGCATCTCCTTTACGGTGCAGACCGGCGAGTGTTTCGGTCTTCTTGGTCCGAATGGTGCAGGCAAAACCTCTGCCATTCGGATGATATACGGTGCTTCGCCGCCCACTGCCGGCAGCCTGCACGTGTTCGGTCTGGATATCACCCCGGACTGGCGACGCATTCGTGCCCGGATCGGCGTCTGTCAACAAGACAACACCCTGGATCCCGACCTGTCGGTGCTGCAAAACCTGCTCATCTTTGCCGGTTACTTCGGCATCCCCAGGGAACAGGCAAAAAGACGGGCCAAAGAGCTGCTCCACTTCTTTGCCCTGGACAAAAAGAGTGATGCCAAGGTGGGCGATCTCTCCGGTGGCCTTGCCCGGCGTTTAACCCTGGCACGCGCCCTGATCAATGAGCCGGAGCTCGTTATCCTGGATGAGCCGACCACCGGCCTTGACCCCCAATCACGACATCTGCTCTGGGACAGGCTGCATGCCCTACGTGCCCGCGGCACCACCTTTATCCTCACCACCCATTATATGGAGGAGGCGGCACAGCTCTGCGACCGGCTGGTTATCATGGATCATGGGCAGATTCTGGTGGAGGGAACACCCCAGGAACTGATCAACGATCATGTCGGTCAGTCTCTCATCGAACTCACCGGTACCCAACAGGAAGATCTGCAACGGTTCTTACAGGAAAAGAACGTAGCGTTTGATGTAATGGGAGAACGGCTGGTTATCTACAGCAACGGTGATACCGCCCTGGAGCAGGCCATCCACGAAAAATTCTGCAGCCGCGAGTGCACCTTCCGTGCCGCCACCCTGGAAGATGTCTTTCTGCGCCTTACCGGCAGGGAGTTACGCGAATGATACAACTCTCTAACCTTTCCTGGCGCTTTCTCAGGGTCTGGCGACGAAACCTGATTGTCTACCGTAAGATCTGGAAGGTCAACTTCATGGTTCCGCTGCTGGAACCCACCTTCTACATCCTTGCCTTTGGCATTGGTTTCAGGGGATTGATCAGCGAGGTCAGCTACGATCAGCACCCGCTTACCTACACCCAGTTCATAGCACCGGCTCTGGTTGCCATCTCCATTATGTACAACGCCTTTTTCGAGACAACCTATGCCTCGTTTGTCCGGATGTACTATCAGAAGACCTTTGACGGTATGATGACCACACCGCTGTCTCTGGAAGAGATTGTTCTGGCGGAGATTGTCTGGAGCGCGACCAAGGCCACTGCCGCTGCAACCATCATGAGTATGGTGCTGGCTCTGCTTGGATACGTCACCTTGCCGCAGGGGTTGCTGATCGTGCCGCTGGCCTTTCTGGGCGGCCTGGCCTTTGGCAGTGTAGGTATGGTTTTTACCGGCATCATACCATCCATTGATATGTTTAACCTGCCGACCTTTTTATTTATCACACCCATGTTTCTTTTCAGCGGCACCTTCTTTCCAGTGGCCGGCCTGCCTGCCTGGGCTCAGACCGCAGCCCTGGGGTTTCCGCTCTACCATCTGGTTGAACTCAGCAGATACTGCTGCCTCGGGCTTATTGAGGGAAGTATACTTGTAAGCCTGGGGTATCTGACTGTCTTTCTGCTGATCTTTTTCTGGATAAGTCTGGTGGTCATGCGGCGACGCCTGATCAAATAACGTGCAAACAATCTGCTCGAACCAGGCATCAGTAACCAGCCGCTCCGGCTGCCTGCTGTCAATCCATCCGACACCCTAGTCTATGAGCAGCGCAGTCTTTGTGGTCAGAAAATCAGTGACCTCCTGCCACCATATCTGATCGGCTGCCATGGGCATACTGTTGTGCCCTGCCCCCAACATGACCCATAATTTTTTCGTGGTCATGAGTTTTTCATAAAGTTGTCGGCCGTGATGGGTCGGGATAATCTCATCCTCACCGGCCAGAAGCACGGCCACCGGCCCCTGAAAATGCCGCAGGTTAGCGACACTGTCGTATCGGTCGCGCAGTAACCAGCGAACCGGGATAAACGGATAGTGCGTTGCAGCAACATTTGCCAATGTGTCCCAGGGCAAGAACAGCACCACCCCGGCCACAGGCACTCTAGTCTGCCTGACAACACCCGCAGCAACTCCGCAGCCAAGTGATTCTCCCCACAGATAGAGCGGCGGACCGAACTGCTCATGGGCAAGCTCAAGGAGAGTGACGCCATCCTGCACCAAGGTTGTTTCAGCAGGCTGCCCATCACGTCCTCCATATCCGGGATACTCAGCCAGCAGTACCCGGAAATGCTGTCTGACAAGGGCCTTGGCATAAAAGAAGCGATGAAAGGCAGCACCGCCATTGCCATGAAAGACAATAACCGTGCCGCGAACATCCTGCTGCGGATCCGGCTCGGCAACAAACCCGCGAAACTGTTCGGATGAAGGCCAGTGCCGCAGGCCCAGTTCACGCGCCTGCAGCGGTGACAACTCAGATGCATCCGGAAAGTAGAGCATGCTCCGTTGATGCAGATACATGAACGCGCACAGGCCGAGATAACCGACACAAACAAGAACAATGGTTGTGATAAGCATACGACAATTCCGGGATATGGAAAAAAGAGGTGACAGAAGATTGGACATGTTCACTGTATCCGCTGCTTTACTGGGATCTTACCTGCTTTTACATGTTCAGACTGCCCGGTTTGCCCAGACACGATGCTCAAAAAAGGCGATCAGCATATACAAAAAAAGGGCACACCCAATGACCGTTGAAAACCCGCCGTGCAGAGCCACCAGGATCGCCACCATGGTACTGATAACCGAAAAAAAACCATTCACTCCCCAGGCCAGAGGAATCCATTCGGGATACCATTTGCCCAGACGAAGCAATCCAAGGGGAAACGGCATCCCCATCCAGAACGCCAGGCCGCCGATCAGTCCGATACTGACAACTGCCCGCACGGTAAGAGGCCAGGCAGCTCCCAGTTGGAAGATATATGACAGCAGCCACAGATACAGACAGGCCACCACCACAATAACCGTGCAGACAAGCGTAACCGGTCGTCTGGAACCCCATGACCATTCACGCAGCCAAGCCATCTGTTGCAAACGCTTAACAGCGCCGCTTCCCAGCCCTGCAAAAAAGAGAAACGAAGGCACAATCACTGCCATTGCCAGTACCGGGTCACGCAAAAAGACGATCCATTGCTGCATGAATGTAATTTCCACAAAAAAGAACGCCAGACCCAAGGCCGCAAAGTAGACAATCCAGGCAGCTCTCTCTTTTCGGTCCAGGCTGGTTTGCCTGTGTTTGCGCATAAACGGACGTAAGGGCAAAAAGATTGCCGGTACACTGATTACAAGAGCCACAACGAACGACATCCACAACAGCAGGTATTCCCATTCCAACAGGGCCGCACTCCCGCTTGTTCGCTGTGTCCACAGAGAAGAGAAGGAAGACCAGCGAAAGAAATGGCTGAACCAGGGACGATCATCAACAGCAGGCGTCACATGAAAGGTTGCTGACAGTGGATGAGCAACGCCCTGTTGCAGGGCAGATACCGCCTCGTACAGATAGGGTTGATCAAGGACATTGACCTGATTGACCTCGCTGCTTTTCAGACCGGGCAGCCAGTCAATATCAAAGGCCCGTTCCCTGCAAAAAGCCCTGACTGTATCCTGCTGATAATTCGACAGCAGTGCACGGCTGACCATAACAGTTGCGGTGTTCCAGGTCCGGATAACGATCAGATGGGCAAAAGGATCGCTGTCTGCATCCAGTCGCTGCATGGCAGCCATTAACGTTGTCACTGCCTTCAGAGCACTGCGCGGCGGCAGTTCCAGGGGCAGAGTCAGGCTCAGCATCCCGTTGCGGGTGAGATGCGACAGAGCCAGCTGCAACCCTTCAACCGTCAAAAGAGGCTGAGGCCGCAGGGCATGGCCACTTCCAGCACCAGTCGGTACGGCCGTGCCAAAGGGGGAGAACTGGATCAGATCATACTGCTGTTGACTGGCCACCAGAAAGCCGCGGATATCGCCTTGCTCCAGGTGCACCTGTTTTTGCCGGTAGAGATCACCGCTGAAGGCGGTGAAAGCAGTGGTGATCAGATCAATCAGAGCGCGATTTTGCTCCACAGCATCGATACGGGCAGCCTGTTCCAGCAGGGCATGCCAGATATCCGTACCTCCGCCTGCCCCGGCCACGAGCACGTCCGGCTGCCTCTTTACCAGGGCATAGGCCAGGGCCTGGGGAGTCCAACGAAGAAATTCCATGGCCTGCACCCCTTCACTGCCGCGCTGAATCACCCCAACAGGGTGTCCATCGTGAAAAAGAGCGATCTGTTCCGGCGGCAGCACCGGAGCCAACAGGCTTAATCCTGGTGCATATCGAAAGGGGATGTTATCACTTGCAAGGGCGGTATACTCGCCTGTCGGCGTATGCTTTTCTGCGGCAACCCGTACTCCGGGCACCAGCAATGCCTGCGCCAGCCCCTTATATTCGGACATGACCGGAACCAGAATCCGATCGGGCCAGGCCACGCAGCCCACGGCACACACCACAAGAACCAGGCGCCATCGCCCTGTTCTGTTAAACCCGACAAGAACCACTGTTGCCAACAGGCCAACCAGCGCCAGAACCTTGATGCAGTACTGTGGCGGCCACAGAAAGAGGAGGAAAAAAACCAGCAAAGCACCGCCTGCAGCTCCGCAGAGATCAGCCCGATACATCCTGGCAACCTCATCCTGAAAGCTCCGCAGGGTAAGACCGATACAAAGACCGGCAAAGAAAAAAGGCACCGTGGTGACAGTGAAGACCGCTGCCAATCGAATCATCTGCCCCCCCTGCCAGATAATCTCCGGCGGATTGAAGCCCAGCCGGCCGATCAGTGACGCAGCAAGCAGCAGGGTAACGACAAAAAGAAGACTGCTGACGGCAAATGAACGGGAGAAGGCAGGGACAAGGCGATGCTGCAGCCGGCTGAGTACACTGCCCGAAAGACCAAACCCCAACAGGGCCATGCTGATAATCAGGTGGGCAAAATGATCCCAGTACATCAGGGAGAAAAACCGCAGGAGCACCAGTTCATAACCAAGGGCGGCACTGGAAACTAGGGCGACTGCCAGCGCGGCTTTCCCTGTTGTCGCCTTCATTACACCCTGTTCACTCTCGTGTGCCGGTCAGTGGTACGAACTGCACTGGCAACACCTGGCGCATGGTTATCTGACCGATGTCGTCCTTTTCCACCAGCATCAGATGCTGTACGGCAAAGGGAGTTCCCACCGGGATCACCAACCGCCCTCCTTTTTTAAGCTGGGCAATGAGTGGTGGTGGAATTGTGGAGGCGGCTGCAGTGACAATAATGGCATCAAAAGGTGCTTCTTTCTCAAGCCCGTAATAGCCGTCCCCCTCATGAACCGTGATGTTGGTGTAGCCAAGGCGTGCAAGCCGCTGACGACACTCTTTTGCCAGTTGTGGTATGATTTCAATGGAGTGTACTTCTTTCACCAGGTGCGACAGCACTGCTGCCTGATAACCGGAACCAGCACCAACTTCCAGTACCCTGGCCTCTTTGGAGACAGCAAGCAGATCGGTCATCAGGGCAACGATATAGGGTTGGGAAATAGTCTGACCATACCCGATGGGCAGTGGAGCATTGACATAGGCAAGATCCTGTTTATTGCCGGGAACAAACTCATGACGGGGTACCTCACCCATTATCCGCATGATCTCCCGGCTGAGGTGACCACGCCCGATAGAACCGGAAGTTACTGTCACATCCTGCTCAATCTCTTTGACCATCTGCTGTCGCGCCCTGCTCATCGTATCCTCCTGCCCTGCCCAACCGGTGCTGACCAGTAACATCAGACCAATCAGCCACAGCCACCACTGTTGTTGTTTCATCTCCGGCACCTTACATATCTATCCAGTTCAACACTCCTTCCGGTTATACACATCATACCCTAATGGCTCTTACAATAAAGACAGCACATAAAGGCATTCTGCAACCAATCTTTCCGCCCCTGCAGGCTTGTCTTGTCAATTTGAAGTAAGCGTGCTACACACGACCTGTTCACTGTACATCAGATTGCTCTGCACAGCAGCACTGCTGATAAATGGTTTTATATCCCTTTCCAACATCATACAACCATGCCTGATCTCAGTACCCTTGTCATGTTCAGTTCGGCGTCCGTGCTCCTGGCGCTGGCGCCGGGGCCGGATAACATCTTTGTTCTGACCCAGTCCGCCCTTAAAGGAAAGCTCGTTGGTCTTGTGGTAACGATGGGGCTTTGTACCGGTCTGCTTGTGCATACCAGTGCCGTGGTTCTGGGAGCCGCTGTTATCTTTCAGACCTCTGCCCTTGCCTTTCATGCCCTCAAGTACATCGGTGCAGGCTATCTGCTGTATCTTGCCTGGCATGCCTTCCGGGCAGGCGCAACCAGGGTGGACAGTCAACAGACACAGGAGATCAGCCTGTGGCGGTACTATGTGCGGGGCATTATCATGAACGTGACCAACCCCAAGGTATCGATCTTCTTTCTTGCTTTCCTGCCCCAGTTCACAACCCCCGGCAGAGGATCGCTCTCTTTGCAGCTCATTGTTCTCGGCCTGCTTTTTATTGTGGCCACCTTTGTGGTCTTCGGCGCCATCAGCCTGTTGGCCGCTACCCTTGGTCAGCTGCTCACTAAATCGGATCGTCTGCAGATACTCCTCAACAGAGTTGCAGGTACAGTCTTTGTTGGACTGGCACTCAAACTGGCCACAGCCGAGCGTTGACAGCAACCTGTCGGCACGGTGATACTTTCCGGTCGCCAGTGCTGCCAAACAAAAGAGCCGGGCAGTTTTCCGACCCGGCTCTTTCTATCCTGTGCACAGTACGCTTAGTTGCCGCCTGTCGGCCCTGTTCCGTCGCGCAGACGACGCATCAGTCGCATTCCATTGAGCGTTACCAGCAAAGAGGCGCCGGTATCGGCAAAGACCGCCAGCCACAGTGTTGCCATGTTGAAAAGCAGGAGGATCATGAAAATCACTTTAATTACAATGGAGAAAATGATGTTCTGCTGAATAACAGCAACGGTCTTTCGGCTCAACCGTATGATATAGGCAAGTTTGCCTAAATCATCGGTCATGAGTGCTATGTCCGCTGTCTCCAGGGCCGTGTCTGAACCGGCAACCCCCATGGCGATCCCTACAGTGGCTGTTGCCAGGGCAGGGGCATCATTCACACCATCGCCGACCATGGCAACCTTGCCGTATTGCTGCTGCATCTTTTTCACGGCCGTCACTTTATCTTCCGGCAGGAGCTCACTATAAAATGCATCGAGTTCAAGGGTGTTTGCTATGGCGGCCGCTGTCTGTTCATTGTCACCGGTCAACATGGCCACATGCTTCAGACCCGCCTTATGCAGCGCTTTGACCGTTGCCTTGCTGTTCTCGCGCAAGATGTCGGCTACAGCAAAGATGGCTGCTATTTTTTCCCGGGTTCCCAGCAGAACAGCTGTTTTACCCTGCTTTTCCAGGTCAAGAAGTTGTTTTTGATAGGGGGCAAGATCGTGATCAAGTTCGGTAAAGAGCCGGGCATTGCCAATATACATGAGATGCCCCTCCACTTCTGCCTGTGCACCTCTTCCAGGCAGAGCTTTAAAGTTCATAACAGACGGTAATACGATGTCTCCCGCCCGTTTCAGAACAGCCTGCGCCAGCGGATGTTCAGACCGATGCTCAATACCGGCGGCCAGAGCCAAAACCCGGCTCTCGGAATAACCATGAAAAACGATGACATCGGTCACCTCTGCCCTTCCCTGGGTCAAGGTGCCGGTCTTATCAAAGGCAATAGATCTGATGGTGCCCATCTCTTCCAGATAGGCACCGCCTTTAATAAGCACACCGTGTCGTGAAGCATTGCCAATGGCAGAGACGATCGAAACCGGTGTGGAGATCACGAGTGCACAGGGGCAGGAGATAACCAGCAGCACCAGACCGTTGTAAAACCATGGCGTAAAAGGTTGGTGAAGTACCAACCAGGGTAGAACCATGACGCCTGCTGCCACTATAAGGACAAGCGGTGTATAGTATCTGGCAAAGACATCAACAAACTGCTGGGAAGGAGCCTTTTGCGCCTGCGCCTCTTCAATAAGGTGGAAAATTTTTGCCAAAGTGGAGTCAGCGGCCAGTTGGGTCACCTCGATCTCAAGCACACCATCTTCGTTCATGGTGCCCGCGTAGACGGTATCTCCTTTGGTTTTTTCAACTGGTATGGATTCACCGGTGATGGTGGCCTGGTTGACTGCAGAGGAACCCTGAACAATTCTGCCATCCATGGCAATGCGTTCACCCGGCCTGACGATGATAACATCGCCCACTGCAATTTTCTCCACTGTCAGCAGTTCTTCCACATCACCCCTTTTCACCAGAGCCTCTGCCGGTGCCAATGCCATCAATGACTGAATGGATCGGCGTGTTTTCTCCATGGTATAGGCCTGGAGAGCATTACCAAAGGCAAACAAAAAGGCCACTGCCGCCCCCTCGCCCCACTCACCTAAAATTGCCGCACCAATAACAGCTGCGGTCATGAGCACGTTCATATCCAATGACAGAGCTCGCAGGCTGTACACTGCACTACGCGCTGCATGAAACCCGCCTGTGACAATGGCAACGCTGTACAGGGCAATCGCAACAGACCGCGGCCCTGCAGACCAGTCCAGCACAAGGGCACATCCCAACAAAAGCCCTGACAGAACAGTTGCAAGCACTCTCCGGTTTTTCCACAACTGCGCAGGCGGTGACGGTTGCTGTAACAGTGAAGTTTCAACCTCTGCGCCGTATCCCGCCTGTTGAACAGTCCGGATGATCATCTGGTCAGCAGTAGTGTGCAGAACAGTCATTTTCGCTGTGGAGAAGTTGACCGAAGCAGCGGAAACGCCGGGCAATGCCGCAACTCGTTTTTCGAGTTTCATGGCGCAATCGCCGCAGTCAAGACCTGACAGTCGGTAAACAGTCCGGGTGCCGACCCCGGTGTCTTCCCCGGCTGCCGCTGTGAGCTGCGTTCTTTCATCAGGTCTATCTGCAGAGGAGGCAATGGTCCTTATAGCAGACAGATCAAACAGCGATTCATCTGCATGTTCATGGTTGTGTTCATGCCCGGAACAGCAGGAGTCGTGCTGCTCTTTTTGGGGCGTATGACTGCAACAACCATCCTCACATCCGATGTGGTTGATACCTAAGGGTATGCTGTTGGATTTCATGGCTGTGTTACCTGTGGCTAATGTGCTCAATTCCTTGACTTAACAGAGAGAAGACGTGTTCATCATCAAGCGAATACCAGGCCATCTTACCCTCCTTACGATACTTGACCAAACGCGCGTTCCGCAGCAGCCGGAGCTGATGAGAGACAGCAGACTGCCCCATGCCGACGTGAGCAGCCAGGTCATGAACACAACGCTCCTCTTTAGACAGGGCATGCAGAATCTTTATTCGCCCCGGCTCCCCCAGCATCTTAAAGAGCTCTGCAGCAGCCTGAGCGTCCTCTTCCGACAGGATCTCTGCTCTCGTCGGGTCAACAGCAGACGGCTGTTCACCGGATGGTGCGCTGACCTCTGATTGTATACGTGGTAGTGCCATAACAAGTTCCTCACTATATATGAACATATGTTCATGTATATATCTTGCCAACGGATCTGTCAACAGATTCTGTCTGGTGGAGGCACTGCTGTACTGCTCTTTTCATACTGCACAAGCGGGTCCAGTGGACAATGATACAATATAACCCGACCCTGGTCAGGGCCTGGCGTATCAGAAGTTTTTGCTGCCTGTTAACACGCTGGACGGTTGTTTACGTTGGCATGGAGAGTGTTGAGGTAAGCGGGCGCAGGTTGTGTTGCGCAACCTGCTGCACCGGGCACGAAGATGTGCTTTGATGTGTTTTGGGATGGCGGGCGGGGTATGCTGACTGATGTGTCGACCTGCGGCAGATCACCACAGGGGGTTGCCCGTGCTGCGGGAGTCTCTTTATCCGCTGATCCCACAGCACAGAACGATAAAGAACTACAGACTGATCACCACGGCATCGCAGGACAGGTGAATCAACTCCACGGCCGTCCCCATCCGTGCACCTTCAATCAGATCCTCTTCACTGATGCCACGGGCCTTGGCGCAGGGTGTACAGGCAAGTATCGGCACCTCATTAGCCTGCAGATATGCCATCAGATCGTCGGCAATATCCCCTGTGGCGGCCCGTACATGGTCAAGCAGGCCTTTCTTGGCAATATAGACAGCCTCATCCAAGAGGAAAAGCGTTACATTTTTTCCCTCTTTGTGAGCCACTGTGGCCAGATGTATGGCCCTGGCGGTCCGGTTGGGGTTATCTGTACCACAGGCCAAGGTAATAACAACGTTGTCAGTCATGCTCCATCTCCTTGATTGATCGACTTTTTCATTGAACATCACACAGGAACGCATTTACAGCACCAGCACATGCCTGTGTTATGCCTTCTTAACAAGCGCTTCCTGGTTCCTGTCCATGAATGGATTTTTGCCGCTGACACTGAGCGGCATCGCGTAAATTATCTTCACCCCGTCTCCAAGTACACCCATTTCCAGCAGTGCTTGTCCTACAGTAAACATCACCCGATTGTCGACTCTGTTGTCCATGGCAACGCTTGCAGCAGAACCGATGGCAATGCCAAGATCCCCGGTGTTAAACACACAGGGATGATCAGGATGCTTCTTTTTCTCCTCGCAATCGACAAAACCGCACATACCGCACGGATGGACTCCAAGCGGGACGATCCGTGTACCAAAGGCAACCATGGCCTGCGCAGAAAGGATATTCACCGCATCGCGTAAAAACACATCGGACAGGTTGTCACGGCGTGCCATCTCCTTCATCTTTGCCGAAACCCGGGCAATATCGTCCCTGTTCAACAGAGCAATCACAAGGTTATCCACACCCTTTGCCTTTGGTGCAGTGCGAGCTGCAATCATCATCTGCTGCGCCACAGCAGATACCGTCTCTTCCCGTATTTCCTGTTCAGTGACCACCTTCATTGTTCATCCTGTTCTTAAAAGTTATCTTCTTTCTGCTGCCCTTGCCTGAGCAGCACAGACAGGGGCATACCTTTTAACCGACCTGTTGACCTGTCCATGCAGCAAGATAAAACCACCCGGAAAAAATACACCAACACGGCCATCCATGGCATTGCGCCTTTTGTCAGCTGAACCGACTGGAGCTGCTATCTTCTGTAGATACAGGGTGTTTTCCTGAACCAGCAGTGCATTTTTTTTTATACCAGCCAGCAGACGCTGTCAGTAGGCCAGGTACAAGCCATCCTGCTCTTGGTTTTGCTGCTTACCGGGGCGGTCGTTCTGTGTCGCGAAACCATGCCCGTACGCTCTCCATCTGTTTGATCTGTGCTGCCGGAGCCCGCCGTTGACAAGCGGCATACTCCTCTGTTCCCGGTTCCGCTCCCCAGCGAATCTCCACACAGTCGTTCGGGTTGTAGGCCATTTCAAAAGCAGCTCGGCGAGCCAGCACATCGGCCACCGACAACTCCCATGGTTCACCATTGCTGCGAATATATCGGATCTTTTTCTGAGCAATCAAAATATTATGTAACTGCTCGATCTCTTTTCTCATCTGCCGGGCAGCTGTTGGCGTGAGATGGAACAGCCTTGGATACTGCTGCACCTTGGCCGGAAAATCAAGCAACACATCCATGGCAATAAGCAGACGCATGTCCCGGGACGGCGTGGAGAAATCCTCCCATGGTCCAATGGTTTCAAAGATGGCTGCCCCCTTTGGCATGGGAATGGTTGTTCCGCCTCTGCGGAAGTAGGCCTCACCGTTCTCAACAGACCTGACCCGTGTTTCCAGCTGTTCGACCAGGGCGGCAAGAGTGGCCTCATAGGCTTGTCCGGCGTCCAGTCCCGCTGGATTCAGCAGAGAGTGCATCCGGGCATAAAATACGTCAGGTGACAGTTCAGCCTGCTCCGGTGAATACTCCGGGATCTCACCATTTTTTAACAGTCGATGATCAACAATTGGTCGAAATCGCTTAAAGCCGGGACCGGCGCTGTCGGTACTGGTAAACAAAAACGTCCCCTCCCAGAAGCGCTTTCTGGCAATGGAGTTATCCGGCTGTGCATCAACCGCAAACAGAAGCCCCGGCCTGCTTCCTGTCTGTTCCACCCATTTGGTCAGCACAAGTGTGTGACCGTAGGGATCGGCATAGACTGTTCCCGGCCACAGAGTTTCCCGTTGCAATGCAACAGGATAAAAATCGGTTTGTTCATCGTCAAGTGCGGTGCGACCGTTCCCCGAATGTACGGCATCCATAAGCCTGATACTCATGGCACGAAATTTTGAGGCCGGACTGACCCGCTGGACAAAATCAGTGTTCATGATCGCTGATTCACACGAAGGCGGCTTGCCGGCCCTTCCACGGTTACACTGCCGATAACTGAAAGGCAGCCCGTTTTTCCAGGCAAAATAGCTGCGGAGGAAATAAGGGAAGTCCGCACAATCCGGTGTTGCCGACAGGGCAGCATCTTCCTCAAGCCCCAGGGTGTTCAATAAGAAGTTGCGTTCAGGATCGCGGAGTACAGGTTCCAGGGATGGGAAACTGATGTCCTCGTCAACACCGCCATCAAACAACTTCTCAATCCAGGCGGCATAAAACGCCTCGTACATCTCATCCCAACCTGCAGTATCCCAGGTGTCATGTCCATTGCCAATGATCAGGCATGCCAGTGTTTTGTCACCAGCCTGTGCCTCAACCTGATACAAACCATTGCCGATCGGCCCTGTCTCGGCTGTTATATGCCATGGCAGCCCGCCGGTACCAGCTGTTGTGGGTAAAAGGAGCGTTTCTCCCTGCGGACTGATCATCCGTATATTGGTCAGCGGTTCAACCGTGGAAACCGCCATAATTTTAACAGGTACTTCGGGTTCGCTTTTTTGCGGTGTGATCCAGATGCGGGTGGCCTCTCCCTGAGTACAATATTCTGCATAGCCGGCACAATGCCACAGGATGGACAAAAGAATCACAGCAAGAAAAACAGATCTTTTCACAACACATTTCCCTGAAGAATGTTATGGTGGAGGCATGCGTCTCTCATGCATATATACTCTACATTCCAGACATCCGGCTGCGTACCGCCCACCATCTTTTATCTCCACATGGTGATCGGGTTGTCGGAATAACCTGGGGTGTGGTACACAGCTGCTCATGGTCTGCCCGACAGACAGGATAACACTATCATGAACCGCCTGCAAAGTAACTGCCTGATTGGTGCCCTTATCATGGCCGCAGCTGCGGGTCTGTTCTTTTTGTTGACCACGTGGCACAACCCGTCTTTAAGACCGCAGGAAACAGTCCACCAGAAACAGGTTTGCGTACAACCGACAGATCTCAGATCACTCAGCGCAGTCCCGCAGGATCCCGGTCGTTTTGCCGCTGCCATGACCGAGTCACTTAACCCCGTTGAGCAGCAGCAACTTGAACAGCACTTTCGTCGGGATTACTTTACACCCTGGACAGCATCCGCACCGCTCTTTGACGGTAACATGGTGTATACCAGTCTTCAACAGCTGACCCATTCAACCTGGTACGGAGAAAACCGGCTGCCGATAGAGCCGGCGCGTCTGCAGTCTCTTCTGATGCTGGCGGATATGGAACAGTTTCCCAGTATGCATGAGCCGGGCATAGTGACCCGGCCTGCATTTATCCGCGTTTTACCGACAACCAGGCCATTGTATAAGACTCCGGACGACTTTCCTTTTGACCGCCTCCAATTTGCAGAGATCAAACCCAACGAGCCTGTTCGTCTTCTGCACACAAGTAAAGATGGGGCATGGCTGTATGTTGAGACCGCCTACGCCAATGGCTGGGTGGAACCCGACGCTGTCAGGCGAGTTGACACTGCTCAGCGTGAGCAGATACTCCATGCTGAGCAGGTGGTTATAGTCCGTGATTTTGTAAAGGTGCAGAGCGAGGATGGCGACATCCTGCCGCAACCAAAAATCGGCACCCTGTACTCACTGATACGAGAAGAGCCGGAGTATTGGCTGGTCAAAGCTGCGGTTACGGGCAAAGACAGGTATGCGGTAATAACAAGCGTCCGTATTGCCAAAACCGACGCCCGCAGACATCCGCTGCACTTCAGCCCTGAAAACGTAACGCTCATCTCCGCGGAGCTCCTGAAAACTCCCTACGGGTGGGGAGAAATATACAGAAACCGTGACTGCTCGGCCACCACCAGGGATTTTTTCCTGACGTTCGGTATCCTGCTGCCACGTAATTCCTACCAACAGATCACCTCCGGCTCGTCTATTTCGCTGAGCAATCTTTCAAACACCGACAAGAAAGCACGTCTTCGTGAGCTCGGTATCCCCTTTCGCACCCTTCTCTATCACAAGGGACACATCATGCTCTACGCAGGGCTGTTTGCTGAGCAACCTGTTGTCCTGCATACGGCCTGGGCACTCCCCTACAAAGAGCCGGGCTGCACGGAACAGTTGTTTATACTCGGTAAAACACTGTTCACCACACTGACGGCAGGTGAAGAGCTCCCACTCGTCAAGGGAACATCCCTTGACCGGTTAGGCAGCATGCTGATTTTGCCTCAGTATGAACAAACAGCCGCAAAACCTGACTGACAGCCAGGACAGTGCGCACCTCCACTGCTGAGGCAGTCTCAACACGGTGAGCAATATGCTGCTCGCATCAGGCCGAAATTGCCGGAGTCGCTGGGAAATTATGAAAGAAGATTGGTGGAAGAAAGCAGCATAGATGCCGCCAACAGAGAAAAACAGGCAAGAAGGTCAATTTCCAGGCAAAACAACATCAATCCTGCCTGTTGCAGCGTAACAAGGAAAAGAAGGAAAACACCCACCAGAGAAACATTCTTCAGTGGTGCAGTGGCATGAAACAATTAAAAATCTGTGCAGGAAACGTTTGACCGTTCAAAGAGAAAGATGATGGGAATAGAGACAACAAGGGGCAGCAACAGGTAGAGTAAACGCCAGATAAGCAAGGCAGCCATCACATTTGTTGCCGGTACCGTATCGATGACCGCAAGAAAGACCGCCTCCATCACACCAAGGCCACCGGGGGCCTGGGAAACAAGGCCAGCGGAAAAGGATAGGATAAATGCTCCTAACACAACAAAGTAACCGGGATTGCCGGCTTCGGGTAAAACAAAATAAATGATGCCTGCGGCAGCCATAATTTCCAGGGGAGCTGCCAATATCTGTCGGATAACGATACCAAGACGCGGATAGACAATATCCAGTGTCCCTATACGAAATGGCTTGAAGGTCTGCCATGATCCGAACACATACAGTCCACAGAGCAACAGGAGTGTAAACCCCGCTGCCTGTACCAACCAGTTGGGCAAAACCATCTGTGGAATCAAATTTGAAAGGGATAAAACAATCTCCGGCTCAAACAACAAAACAGCCCCTAAAAGCAACAGTGTGCCGAAAAGAAACGTAAACGAGCACATTGCGATCAGGGCGGCAACCTCAGTTGCCTTAAGCCCTTTGGCACAGTAGGCACGTAACCGGACAATTCCACCGGATAAAACCGACATGCCGAGATTGTGTCCAAGTGCATAGGTCACAAAGGAACAAACAGCAACATACGACCATGAGATACCTCTGAGTCGCCCCAGATGAAGGAGAGCAATCCTATCGTACCAGGCCAGGGCAACGTAGGCGGCAAGCGCAGACAAAACTGCATAAACATGTGATATGAATGGAATATCAAGAATATACCTGGATGTGGCTCCGGCAATCACCTTGATGTCACTCCATAGATTTCCATTATCCAACAGGGCCTTAGCAACGGGATCATAGGAGACTTCAGTCCGGAGTTTAATATACAACAGCCTGATAGCGCTGATCATGATGAAGACAACAACACATTTCCACACTATGCGTACAACACGCTTCATCGTATCAGGTTTTTGTGCAGTTGAAATCGGCATTCCTAAGCCTCAAGATCGCTGGAGAACATCAAAAATCTTGAGTTGAAGACCAGCCACCAGGTCTTTGTGATGAGATGAGTGATGGTCTCTGTGCCGTTTTCATCCATGACATACCTTTTACACCTCGCTCCAATCATCGTTAAACGATCACAAGCCATTTTCCCCATACACACAAGAGATACGGCAACTGATGCCTGCAATATAGAGGTGGCTCCACTTGTCTGAACAAGATTTTCTAATTTTTAAGTGAAATCTCTGTCCATAGTTAGGCTGCCTGTTGGACCGCCGGCCGCATCGCGGTATACGCCTCGTTAGGCGTTTTTCTC